>Ga0114951_10003286_pt1 | contig 16866 bp, 14 predicted proteins | sample AM7aDNAmetaG_FD_88677 | JGI IMG/M metagenome (GOLD analysis project Ga0114951, IMG submission 88677) | Freshwater microbial communities from Finland to study Microbial Dark Matter (Phase II) - AM7a DNA metaG | ecosystem: Environmental > Aquatic > Freshwater > Lake | place: Finland: Lake Alinen...
ATACAAAATAAAGAGGATAAAAATTTATCTATAAAAATTGCACCAGAGGTGCAAAATATTTGTAAAAAAATAACTTCTATGAAAAATAAGCTCTGTAGGAGCGTAATATTTGGAAACACTTATTAAATCTATATTTCATAATGTTTTAAAAAATTTTATCGGACAACAGTGATTTTCTAAATATTTATAGAATTAATAATTACTCGTATTTTTATAAACTGTTTCTTCCTTAAACGCTATAAATAAAAGACGAAAAACCTTTTCTCGGACTTTATTCATATATCATTAAATAACGTACTTATGAAAAAACTAACCACAAAAATATTTATCATAATAATGATTGTCTTTGCACAAAGTGCAATAGTGCATGCTCAAAATCTGGTTCCTAACCCGTCGTTTGAGGAATATGATACATGTCCAGATTACTTTTCTCAACTTTACCATGCTTCAGGTTGGACAATTAATATTAACACTGGTGATTATTTTAACATATGTGGTGTGCCTGATGTCCATATACCTAATAATGTTATGGGTTTTCAGTATCCACCGGATCATAGCTGTACCGCTTATTGTGGTATTATTACTTATGCAGAAATAAACCCCGGTTCAGAAGAAATTATTGGAAGAAATTTAATAAGTCCATTAATAATAGGTCAAAAGTATTATGTGTCATTTAAAGTAAGTTTAGCAGATGTAAATTGTGGAATAAATAAATTAGGGATTAAATTTACAAATACATTTTATGGTGATACTATAACTATTCCGTCGCCATTGGTTAATAATTTTGCCCACATATACACCAATAACGTTATTACTGATACTTCGAATTGGACACAAATAGCCGGTTCTTTTACTGCTGATTCTGCATATAATTACATTTTAATTGGACGTTTTTTTGATTACTCGAATACAACAACAATTTGTAATGATTCTAACATTAAATGGTCATATTATTTTATAGATGATATATGCGTTTCTTCTGATTCTTCTTTTTGTTACGACTATTCATATACTTGTAATGTTGGAATAACTAACTATGAAAATAATAATATAAACATTTCTCCAAACCCTATATATTCAGTACTGCATATTTCTTCTGAAAATATACGGAATTATAGTTTAAAAGTTTATAATCTTACAGGAGAATTAATATTTCAATCAGGAAAATTAAACAGTAATACAGATATTAATTTATCACAATATCCTAAAGGAGTTTATTTTTTACAAATTATTACAGCAAATAAAATATTAAATAAAAAATTCATCATTAACTAAAACCAAAATTATGAAAACAAAAATTGCAGAAGTTATCGCTATTATTATTATGATAATAGTTGCGCAGATTGTTTTTCCTCAAGGAGTCAATTACAAGATTGATGCAAACAACAATGGCACAAATAGCACAAAATTTGGTTTTACTAACAATGCGCCCATTAGAATGGTTACACGCGATTCGGTAAGGCAAACAATTACTAGTGCCTCATTAGCCATTTCAACAAGGTAAAAAAGTTCATTTCTTCAAAAATCTTTGTTAAATTTCAAATTATATGCTAACTTCGGTAAAAATATGAAACATGAGTTTTACTGTTTATAAATCATCTGCCGGCTCAGGAAAGACTTATAATCTTGTCAAGGAATATCTTAAACTCATTCTTGCAAACCCAGCCGATTTCAGAAAAATACTGGCTATTACCTTTACAAATAAGGCGGCTGATGAGATGAAAAGCCGCATAATAGATACTTTACTCCAGATTATCAATAAAGAAAAACTCTCTCCAAAGGATAAAGAAAAAACTCAGACCTTAATAATAAACCTTATTGACCTTTTACAGTTAGATGAAGTAACATTACAAAAAAACGCACAAAAAGCTATTGAACTCATACTTCACAACTATTCCGATTTCGCCGTGTCAACCATCGACAGCTTTGTTTATGGTATCGTGAAAACTTTTGCCAAAGACCTCTATATACCTTTAAATTTTGATGTTGAACTTGATGAGAATGTTTTGCTTAATCAGGCTATTGACCTTTTGATAAGCAGGGTAGGTAATGATAAGGACATTACTAACTTACTTGTCCGCTTCATCGAAACACAGGTCGATGACCAACGCAGTTTAAACATTGAAGAGGAAATCAGAAAAATTGGCAGATATCTTTTCAAAGAAGAAAGCATCATCAATATTGAAAAGCTTAAAGAGCTTAAAGTCAGAGACTTCTTTGAGATATTATCCAAATTGTTCTCAGTTATCAAACAGAATGAGGAAAAACTTAAAGAAATTGCTCAGAAAGCATATCTGTTGATAGAAACAAACAATATTTCACCAAAAGCTTTTTATTTCAAAGAAAAAGGTATTTATACCTATTTTAAAAATATGGCAGCTTTAAAAACTGATAGCATTGCTAATAAAAATGTTGCAAAAGGCATAGAAAGCGATAAGTGGACTAGCGACGAGTGTACAGCAGCAGAAGGAAGAGCCATTCAGTCAATTAAAGCTCAACTTACAGCTTACTATTATGAGATTCAGGATTTTGCAATGAATGAGTTGAAATTCATTAATCTGTATCGTCTGATGTCCCGCAACATATTCCCTCTTGCCGTTCTTGATGAGATAGCATCAATAATTGAAGATATTAAAAGAGAAAATAATATACTGCACATTTCCGAATTCAACAAGAAAATAGCTTCTATTGTTATGAATGAACCCATTCCTTTTATTTATGAGAGAACAGGAGAGCGGTTCAAACATTTTATGATTGACGAGTTTCAGGATACATCTGTACTGCAATGGTACAATCTGCTGCCTTTGCTCGAAAATGCATTATCTGAAAATGGTTTTACTATGGTTGTTGGCGATGGAAAGCAAGCTATCTACCGATGGCGCGACGGTGAAGCAGAACAGTTTATTAATCTCCCCGAAATCCAAAATAAAGATGATAATCCCCTACTGAGCCAGAAAGAAGATGCCCTTAAAAGAAATTACATCGAGATTGAACTCAAACAAAATTACAGGTCTTTTACCCAAATTATTGACTTTAATAACGATTTCTTCAAAGTAGTAACCAAAGCGCTACCTGAAGTATATCAGAAGATTTATATCGATGCAGCTCAACAATCAGATAAAAATAAAACCGGTGGTTATGTCCAGATTGACTTTATTGATGAAGAAACTGAAATTACTTTTGAAGAATTGACTTTGAATAAACTTCTTCAGATTGTTAGCGACTTAATTATTAATAAACATTATGCAGCTTCTGATATAGCTGTACTGTGCCGCTCAAATAAAAATGCAAATGCTGTGGCTCGTTTTCTTATTGATAAAAACATTGAAGTTGTTTCTTCTGAGTCCCTCCTGCTTTACAAATCACCATTGATAATTTTTATCATAACTGTCCTCGAATATATTTCAAACAAGGATAATATGGTGGCAGCCGTTAACATTGTCAATTACCTGATTCAAACGAAATCTATTGAAGGCATAAATCTGACTGAAATGCTCCACAGCGTAACAGAAGACGAATGTTTTCTAAACAATGAACTAAAAAAACATTTCTCTGATTTTGATTATTTCAGATTAAAAAATACCTCTTTGTACGATTTATGCGAAGATATTATCCGTATTTTCAGGCTGAATAATAAACCGGATGCCTATTTGCAATTCTTCTTAGATGTCGTTTTAACTTACACTGTTAACAAGAAGAATAACATTTCTGACTTTTTGGTTTGGTGGGAAGAAAATGCAGCGAACTCTTCCGTGATTGTACCTCAGGGTAAAAATGCAGTTAAGGTGATGACCATACACAAATCAAAAGGGTTACAGTTTCCTGTAGTCATCTATCCTTTTGCTAATGAGAAGAAGAAACTTAGTAAAAATAACCTTTGGATAGACATTGAAGACAATAACTTTCCTAATCTGAAAACTTTTCTTATTCCCACAAATAAGAAAGTGTTGGAAACGCCCTACAGTAATTTATATGAAGAAGAAGACAATAAATCGCAATTAGACCTGATGAATATTCTTTATGTAGTTCTGACACGACCTGTCGAAAAGCTTTTTATCATAAGCGAAACACCTGGACAGAAAAGCGATTCCATGACAGTAAATAATTTACTGAAATACTATCTGCAAGAAAAAAAGCTTTGGCAGGAAACAGAAAAAGTTTATACGTTTGGTAACCTTACCCAAAACCTGTCAATTATCTCCCAACAAGCTGAGGATGAACTGATTTTCGATAGATTCATATCAACAAGATGGCAAAAAAAGCTCATCATGAAGTACAAAGCCAAAGATATATGGAATCTAGACGCTAATGAAGCTTCTTTAAAATGGGGTAACCTTATTCATACTGCCATGTGCAGCATTGTTAGCTGCTCAGATGTTGAAAAAACAATTGATGCCCTTTACAATGATGGATTCCTCGACCCTGCTGGAAAAGAAGATGTGATAGGAAAAATAAATTATATTGTCAATCATCCTTCTTTAAATGAATTTTATCAACATTCCTGTAAAGTAAAAAATGAACAGGAGATATTAGATGCCTATGGCAAAACATATCGTCCAGACCGCATAGTAATAAACCCTCTTAAAACGGCTATTATAGATTATAAAACCGGAAGTCAGGAAGAAAAACACAAAACACAGGTTGACAAATACGCTGAACTACTTTCAGAAATAGGCTATGCCAATATTGAAAAATATTTAGTTTATGTTGATAAGGATTTGGTTGTGGGATGGTAATAACAGATAACTCAGTTATTACTTTTTTTCTTTCTTTGGAATAAAATAAATGAACCAGGTAAACCACAAAAGCCAAAGTAATTGTAACCAATCGTGACTTTTTATTCCTGTAAATCCATAAAAGCCTAGAAATCCAAAACAACCATAAACCCATCTGTTTTTTCCCATGTTATTTAGCTTTAATTAATTATTAAATTATTTTCTAAGCAAAAATAGAATTTAAATCATCTTTCAAATAAGCATATTGTCAATTATTAATTCAAATTGCTTTTTGAAAATAATAATGATTTTACTGTAACTGAAATCCTGTAGTTGCTAGTTATTATTAAATACGCAAACCTTTTTACAGTTGCTCAAATGTTGCACATTTAATGATTTTGAATAATTTAGCAGAAATTCAATTATGGCATCACTGGGTTCAACATCTGTATCGCTCTCAACCATACTTAAAGCAGATAGCAAATCAAAATCTTTGCTTCTTTTTTCCTGAGTCTGCGAAATATCGAAGCTGACTAGGTTTGGATTTCTGTTTAATAAACTGGCATTGCTTTTTAAATTGTATAAATGTTTCATTTAATGTATTTGGTTTATAATTATTTTAACTAAAAACGCAAATGCATTAAAGATATTATACTTTAATAGAAAAAAATTATACCGTAATACTTACATTATTATCTTTAATGAGCTTTCTGAGATTAATGAGGGCGTATCTCATTCTTCCCAATGCTGTATTGATACTGACATTAGTTTGTTCAGCAATTTCCTTGAAACTCATTTCAGAATAATGGCGCATCTTAAGAACTTCCTTTTGTTCCTCGGGAAGGTATTCAATAAGGTTTTTGATATCAGCATGAATTTGTGCTGTAATCATTTTTGTTTCAACACATTCGTCATAAACCTTAATTGTTGAAAACATATCATAATCATCTCCATTATCAACAATCGGAATTCTTTTGTTTTTACGGAAATGGTCAATAATGAGGTTGTGTGCAATACGATTGACCCAGGGTAAAAACTTTCCTTCCTCGTTATAATTACCCGTTCTAAGGGTGTAAATAACTTTAATAAATGTATCCTGAAAAATATCTTCTGCAAGATGTTTCTCTTTTACAATCATTAAAATATAGTTAAATACTTTCCTTTTGTAACGATAGATAAGAATTTGTATTGAAGCTTCATTACCAGCTTTGTAGTTGGTAATAAGCTCATTATCGGTTAATGATAGAGCTTTCATAATTTTACCTATTATTGATGAATAATAAAGGGTAAATTTTTAACCGATAATGTATCTCCTATTTTTGGTGAGTGAATAATATCTTGCAAATATACAACATTATTGAAGTAAATGCAATAGTTTTTAAGTTTTTTTAACTTAATTTTATTTTAACATATTTGCAAGTCGCAACTAGAGTGAATTATATAAAATATTTTTTTTAGTTATTAATGGATATTTGGAAGTTGTCAAAGTAAATTCATAAATAATAAAAATTAAGTTTCCTGAATTCTTAAATGTTTCTTATTTTTGAGCTTTTAAAAGCCTGATATGAATTTGTTTATCACCTTAAGAGTTCTTGATGTTGTAGATATTTTACTTGTTGCCTATTTACTCTATTTCATATACAATCTTATTAAGGGAACTGTTGCCATCAATATTTTCATTGGTATAATTGCTGTATATTTCTTTTGGCGAATAATAAAAGTCTATGAAATGGAAATGCTTGGTGGCATACTCGGTCAGTTTTTTAGTGTAGGTGTAATAGCGCTTATAATAGTGTTTCAACCAGAGATACGACATTTTCTGTTTTTACTTGGTAAAACTCAGGTGTTTGAAAAGGGATTTAAAATGAGAAATATTTTACTCGGTAAATGGCAGATGAGTGAAGAATTTTATCTAAATATACCAAAAATTATTACAGCCATTAATGATATGAGCCTAACTAAGACCGGTGCACTTATAGTAATCACTCGAAAAAATGAGCTTTTGTCCTATGCGGAAACAGGTGAAATTATTAATGCAACCATATCCAGTCTTTTACTTGAGAATATTTTTTATAAAAACAGCCCTTTGCACGATGGTGCTGTTATCATAACCAATAATAAAATAAAAGCAGCCAAATGCGTCTTACCTATTATTGATGATGTAGATTTTCCTGAAGATCTTGGTCTAAGGCACAGAGCAGGAGTCGGCATAACAAAAAACACTGATGCTATTGCTTTAATTGTATCAGAGCAAACAGGTTACATCTCTATGGTACAGAGTGGTACAATTTACAGAAAATTAACTCCTGAAGATGTTAAGATTAAACTGGAAGAGATTTTCTTGAAATAGAATTCTGTTAAAACTCAATTTTCAAAAAAACAACAGGGATACGTGATAAGTCATAATCATATCTGACCTCTTGCATATAGACATCATACTTTTGTACTTCTACATTTTTTCTGTTAAAGATGTTGGTTACGTCAATAGCAAGCTCGCCCGTAAAGAACTTTCTGTTTATTCTGTATCGTAAACGCAAGTCCAGTTTGATGAATGGAGGATATTGTGATTTGTAAGACAGGGAATCGACATATATTGTTTTGCCCTGCATGTTGGAAGCAGCTATATCAATTGGAACATAGCGCTGTCCACCGATGTAAGAAAATTTAGTGTGTAATCCGAAGACACTATTTTTTTGAAAAGCAAATTTAATGTCTTTACCTGCTAAAACAGATAATAAATAATTCGTATTGAACCGTGTGTTTCTTGTTTTATTAAATCCGTCAATATACTTTGATTCAAACACAGTAGCCGTCATTAAATAATAATAGCCCTTGCTGAGAAATTTTTCTATCGTAGTTTCAAGTCCATAATTATACCCCCTACCCTTTGACGCTAAATGGGCATAACTTAAGATATTGTCATCAGTAGCAAAATTTATCAGTGAGTAGTATGGATTTACAGTACTTATAGGAATGTGGTTAAGTGATTGAAAATATGTTTCTAGCTTAACTCTCAAATTTTCAGATAGTTGGCGATCGTAACCCAAAATAAAATGAATGCTCTTTGAAAAATCTAAGAATTCATTAGGTAGTGATGCCTTGCCTGTTGAGTCGTACGTTTCGAGAAAGTAAATGGCATATGGTTGTGTTTGATGGTGTATGCCAAAGCCTGCAGTTATGGTATTATTCCCAAGAAAATCCCATTTGAAACCAAAACGTGGTTCGATACACTTTTTATTGTTAAGAAAGAGCTGCATGGTATTTATACCGGTTGTAACTGTTATATTCTTATTTAAATAATGCAGCCACTGAAAATGTATATTGGCTAGGCTAAGACTACCATCAAAAGAACTTATAATTTTTTTATTGGCATCCGGCAGATAATCTACGGTATAACTATTATTTTTAATTTGTGCAAACTGAATAGAGCCACCCCATCTGAGAATATTTTTGTTATTAATTTTAGAGTTAAGTATTGTGTTGAGATTTTGTTTGTATTCAGTAAACTCATTGTAATATTTATCATACACTTTAAAGTCGAGTCCAGTAGAATCACTGATGTCAAACGGATTATAGGCAGAAGCTGAAATATTAATTTTAATATAGGTTTTGTTGCTCAGTAAATGATGTAATGAGACTGCAGTAATGCCCATTTTAGAGCCACTTATATACCCCCATCTGTTTTGCAAAGGAGTTAAAAAATCAATTGTTTTTTCAGGTTTATAATTTGCTGAGCTCATCCCGCCAACACCAAAAAAAGAAATAAATCCCCTTTTTAATGGAAAATTAAATTTATATGATAAATCCTGAAAATTAGGTATGGCATCAATAATAGAAATGCCTAATTTATCGAGAATTGTTAAGGTTGAATAGCGATAGTTGATCAGATAAGAAGCCTTTTTACCTTTGACAAAGGGGCCTTCAGCACCTGCTTCAAACCCATTGACACCAGCCTGAAAAACATATTCTCTTTTTTCGTTATTGCCATTGCGTAATTTGAGGTCAAATACAGCTGACAAGGCGTTACTGTATTCGGCAGCAAAAGCTCCTGTGTGGAAATCTGAATTATCAAGCAAGTTATTGTTAATCATACTGATAGCACCACCTGAGCTACCAGCAACTGCAAAATGATTGGGGTTTGGAATTTCAACGCCATCAAGTTTCCACTGAACATTCATTGGCGAGTTGCCCCTTACAATAATATCGTTTCTTTTATCAGACACAATGGAAACACCTGCAAAATTGGCTGCCATACGCGAAGGGTCGCCCCAGCTGCCAGCATATTTGTTGGTTTCTTCAACACTAAAACTGCGGGAACTGACCACAGACATGTCGTTGTCTGCATTTTTCTTTATATGTTTGGCTGTTATAACCACCTCCTTGCTCTGAATAAAACTCTCTTTTAGTTCTATTGTCAGATAAGCTTCTCTGGCGCTTGAAAACTCAATTTCTGAAAGTATTACGTCCTCATATCCTAAAAAACTAACTTTTATACTCTGTCTTCCAATGGGCACTTTTTCAATTTTAAAAAGACCATTTAAATCCGAGACAGCACCTTTTAAAGGGTCACTATTCAGAATAATAATATTGGCACCAGGCAATGAAACTTTTGTGTCAATATCAATAACTCTTCCCCTGATATTCTGTGTCAGCGATTGAGAAAATATAACCTTTGGGATGGTTATAAGCAAAAAGAATAATATAAAATAGAAAAAATATTTTCTCATTAAATTCTATCAAATGTTTATCAAAGTAATTAAAAAAAAATGAGTTTTAATAAAATTATAATTTAAAAAGTAAAAGTTGATTTATAAGAAATTAATTATTAACCTGATGGCATAATTTTAGTTATTTTTGAAAAAAAATTAAATAATGTCAATCATGAAAAAGCCTATTATTTCTTTTATTTCTTTAATTTTTCTTTTTTTACTGACCTTTACAATTAATTCATGCAAAACAAGTTCATTTACAACAACATTTCTGGTGCCTGCTGATATTTCAATTCCCCAGCATATTAAAACTGTAGGAATTTTAAACAGATCTTTACCTGATAAGTCAGATTTATTATTGAATATACTTGAAGGTTTTGTTACAGGTGAATCTGTTCTGGCTGACAGAGAAGGCTCTATGAATGCTTTAAGAGCAGCAGTCAATACGTTAAATAATAATCCGCGCTTTAAAGCAGTTTCACTGGAGGGTGAAGATTATAGAGGAACAGGTACTAAACAATTTCCTGCAACTTTAGATTGGAACTCTGTTGACCAACTATGCAAGAAGTATAATCTTGATGGAATAGTTTCCCTTGAAACTTACGACAGTGATATTTTATTAACAAAAGACACGAAAGAACGTACTGAGAAAAAAGATGGTAGAGAAATTAAATATACTGATTTTTTTGCACATCTTAACATCAGAGTCAGTGCAGGATGGCGATTTTATGATAATGTTAAAAAACAAATAATTGACCAGCAAGTTTTTGTTGACGAAAAGAATTTTTCTGGCAGCGGACTTAAACCGGAAGAAGCACTAAGTAAACTGCCCCCAAAGCGTCAGGCTTTAAACGATGCAGGTGTTTATTCCGGTCAGATGCTTGCATTTAGAATATCTCCCAAATGGCTCAATACAACAAGATATTACTATACTAAAGCACGCAAAGAAGAAGTTTTTAAGGAAGCTAAAAGATATGTTATTTCAAAACAATGGACAGTGGCAGTACAAAAATGGATGCCTTTGACCAACTCTACCGATAAAAAGATAGCTGGTCGTGCTTGCCACAATATAGCTGTTGCAGAAGAAATGGATGGCAACTTAAAAGAAGCTATTAAATGGGCTCAGCAGGCTTACGTAATACATGGTTTGAAGAGAAGCAGAGCCTATCTCAATGAACTTAATACAAGGCAAATGGAACAAGAAAGGCTTAAAGAACAAATGGATGGTAAAGAAGAAAAGAAATAATTAAGTAAATATCTATTAAAAAATACGTTGGCAATTATTTGTTAACGTATTTTTGCTTAAATAAATAAGAATATGGTTGATGTAGTTTCAAGGCAAAAATTAGATTTACATTTTACAAACATAAGAAGAAGCATTGTTGGCAATAATTACATTATCAACACACCTTACGGAGCAAAGAACCTGTATTATGCCGATTGGATTGCCAGCGGAAGGCTTTACAGACCTATTGAAAAAAAAATTCTTGAGTATTTTGGTCCAATGGTTGCCAATACCCATACAGAGTCGAGTGATACAGGAATTTTTATGACTGCAACCTATCATAAAGCACTAAATATTATCAAAGAACATGTCAATGCATCTAAAGATGATGCTATTATTACTTTTGGTTCAGGAATGACTGCTGTAATCAATAAATTTCAACGTATTCTGGGACTAAAATACTGCGGGCAAATCACACATAAAGACTGCATTAAACTTAAAGAAAAGCCTGTCGTTTTTATCACACACATGGAACATCATTCTAATCATACATCATGGTTGGAAACATTTACTGATGTCGAAGTTATACCACCAGGAGAAGATATTCTGGTTGATTTGAATAAACTTGAAAGTTTACTTAAGAAATATAAAAACAGGAAAGTTAAAATTGGTTCTTTTACGGCATGTTCTAATGTCACGGGAATTGAAACACCCTACTATAAGATGGCTGAACTGATGCACAAATATGGTGGTGTTTGTTTCATTGATTTTGCTGCTTCAGCCCCATATGTTGCTATAGACATGCATCCTGAAAATCCAAAGCAAAAATTAGATGCTATCTTTTTCTCACCCCACAAATTTTTAGGTGGACCAGGAACTTCAGGTGTTTTAATTTTCGATTCATCACTTTATAATAGCACTATACCTGATAACCCGGGAGGTGGCACTGTTGACTGGACAAATCCATGGGGTGATCATAAATATATTGATGATATTGAAGCCAGAGAAGATGGTGGCACTCCGGGATTCTTGCAAGCTATCAGAACAGCTCTATGCATAGAACTTAAAAACCAGATGGGTATTGAAAATATCAGGAATAGAGAAGAAGAATTATTAAAAAAGGCTTTTCATGATCTTGAAAAAATTGAAGGTCTTCATATACTTGCAGGTAACAGTAAAAAAAGATTAGGAATAATTTCATTTTATATCGATGGATTGCATTACAATCTGGCAGTAAGGTTATTGAATGACCATTTTGGCATTCAGGTTAGAGGTGGTTGCGCCTGTGCCGGAACTTACGGACATTATCTATTAAATGTCAGTTATGAAGCATCAAAGAAGATTACTTCTAAAATCACTTCCGGAGACCTCTCAGAAAAACCAGGCTGGGTCAGATTATCACTGCATCCTACCTTAAGCGATAAACAATTAATATATATCCTGGATGCTATAAAACAAATTGCCCTTAATAAAGTTGAATGGAGCAAAAACTATGATTACAACTCAAAAACCAATGAGTTTAAACACAAGAACTATGTGGGTTTGGGGAGTAAAATAGATAACGCGTTCAAATTATAAAAGATGAGACCGAAGCTATTTGTCTGATGCCAGAAGTTAATCCATTTATCAGTGTGTGTCACTGGTCATGAATCATTGGCCATTGATCATTGATGTAAACTTAACAATGCCAGACTGCAAACTATCACTGTCAATATTTATACTTAGGGCTTGCCTAATAACTCATAACGTTTTAAATAATAATGCATTATGTATATTTAAATGAATAATAAGTGTAAGAATATCTTGAGTTTTTAGTAAAATACTATGCATTAGAAAAGGTATGACATTATATCTTTAACCTAAATTATTTATAACTATAAATTTAGAGAAACAAACGAACATTCGAACAAACGAATTTAGAACAACGAAGCCATGCCTACCGGCAGGTAAAGAAAATTCATAATTCGTTATTCAAACCTGCCGATAGGTGTTCTATTGTTCTACTGTTCAATGAATCAAAAAAAATGAGTTTTTCAGCAGACCCTACTTATTTGTTTTCGAAAGGATGTTCTTTCTCGAAATCGGGAATGTAGTTGTTCGTGCTATCAATTTCCTGAACCCATCCATTTTCAAATCCCAAATCATATAAATAATCAACCAATTCGTCAAAAGATTCTGATTCAATTTTTTTGTTAAGGGTTTGGTTATCTTTTACTTGAAAAGTAGGATAATATTGAGACATTAAAGAGATGTGTACTTTATTTCCAAAGTTATCGGCAATAATTTGCAACACTTTTCTGCTGTTTTCAATATAATGAGGCAATACGAGGTGGCGTATAATAATGCCTTTTGAAGCTATTCCATTGTCGTTAAGTTCTAAGCCTGTACCTTTTTGTCTTATCATTTCTTTAATCGCTTTAACTGCAGTCTGGGTGTAATTCTTAACTCCTGAGAGTTTATATGCCAGATTATCGTCGGCATATTTAAAATCAGGTAAATAAACATCTACCTTTTTTTCAATAATTTTTAAAGTGTCAACTTTATCATAGGCATTAGAATTATATACCACAACTGGATTATAACCATTTTTATTAACTTTTTTAATAATGTCAATCATCTGAACAATACAGTGTGAAGGTGATACAAAGCCTAATGCGTGACAGCCGGACTCAAGAATTTTACAAACCTCTTTGACTGCATTTTCCTCTGTGTAATGTAAATTTATTTTTACACAATTTTTGCTTATCTGATAGTTCTGACAGTACAAACATTGCATGTTGCAATGATAGAAGAAAACATTACAAATACCCATTTCACCACTTATTACAGGTTCTTCTCCTTTGTGAGCACATATAGAGGCTATACTGTATGATGATCCTGTATTACAAAAACCTGATTGTCCATTTAGCCTGTCAGCCATACAGTTATGAGGACACAAATTGCATGATTTATACATGTTTGTATTAATGCTCATAACTATAAATCATTATTTCCTTTTCAATACTTTAAGAGCAGCTTTGACAATATCGTCCGCAGTCATTTTAAATTTATTTAGCAGTTCCTCTGGTTTTCCTGATTCGCCAAAAGAATCGTTCATGCCAACAAACTCAACAGGTACGGGATATTTTGCAGCTAAAACTTCACAAACAGACGATCCAAAACCGCCTTGTATCTGATGTTCTTCAGCAGTAACAATTGCTCCAGTTTCATTTGCTGCTTTAATAATTATTGCCTTATCAATAGGTTTAATAGTATGTATATTAATTACCCTTGCAGAAATACCTTTTTTAGCAAGCATCTGAGCTGCCAGTAATGCATTCCAGACCATGTGTCCTGTAGCTATAAGTGAGACATCATTACCTTTTTTAAACAACTGTCCTTTACCAATTTCAAACTTTTGATTTTCGTCTGTAAAGTCAGCGACTGCAGCTCTCCCAAACCTTATATACACAGGAGAAGTGAGGTTGTTTATTGCATGTAAAACAGCAATTTTTGTTTGGGTGGCATCACAGGGTGATATTACAGTCATATGGGGTAAAACACGCATAACGGCAATATCTTCCAATGCCTGATGTGTCGCCCCATCAGGGCCAACAGATACACCTGCATGTGCACCTCCTATAATAACATGTAAATTATTATAACAAACAGAGATTCTAATCTGGTCGGTTGTTCTTAAAGCTGAAAAAACTGCGTAACTGGCAAAGACAGGGATTTTACCTTTCAAAGCCAAACCTGCAGCCACACCAACACAATTTTGTTCTGCAATACCGAGCGAAAAAAATCTTTCAGGAAATGCCTTCTTAAACAAATCCAGGCCGACAGATGCAGTAAGATCAGCGCCCAGACAAAATACATCACGGTTTTCTTTTCCTGCCAATAAAACACCTTCACCAAAACCTTCTTTTGTTGGCCTGTATGATTTTAATTTAATGTTTTGCATAATAAAATAATTTAGTCATTACAAATCTAAGTATAAAATGATTAAAGTATAATGATGATAGTTATAATGTTTGTGTTTTGATTAAAGAGTTTTGAAATATTATATCACTCTCCCCTTAAATTATTTAATATCCAAACAAAAAAAAAATCCACTAATAAAAGCATTTGTAGTATTGGGCAAATTAACTTTATTAAATGAGATGAATACGATATAATAAGTAATTTTGCATTGTTTTAAAATTAAATATAATGAGCATCAAAGTAGGCATTAATGGTTTTGGACGCATTGGCAAGCTTGTTTTCCGGCACAGTTTTAACTGTCCCGACATAAATACAATAGTAGTAAACGACCTGATGGATATTAAGACGTTAGCTCATTTACTTAAATATGATACTGTTCATGGACCGTTTGATAAGGAAGTTGAGATATTAGATAAAAATAAACTCTTAGTTGATGGTCATGTTATTCATTTTTATTCAGAAAAATGTCCGGCAGAGATTCCCTGGGAGAAACATGAACTAGACTACATCATTGAGTCATCGGGTATCTTCACCAACAGATATTCATTAGAAAAGCATCTCAGACCAAAAATCAAAAGAGTGATTTTATCATGTCCACCCACAGATCAAATTGATAAAAATATTGTAATAGGAGTCAATGAGCAAGAACTGATGGCATCTCATAAAATTATTTCTAATACCTCATGCACTACAAATTGCATAGCCCCACTACTTAAAATTCTTGACGAAAACTTTGGAATAGAAAGGGCTTTCATTAACACTGTACACCCTTATACAAATAACCAATGTATTATTGACGCTCCACATAAAGATTTACGAAGAGCAAGAGCTGCTGCAGCTAATATTATACCGACCACTTCATCAGCTATTAGTGCAGTAATTGATATTATGCCCCATTTGAAAGGAAAATTTGATGGTTTTGCTACAAGAGTACCCGTAACAGATGGTTCACTGATTGAGCTTACTGCATTGCTTTTAAAAGATGTAAGCATTGAAATGATTAATTCTTGTGTAAAAAATGCTGTAAAAGAACAATATAAAGGCATAATATCTTACACAGAAGATCCCATTGTATCAAGTGATATCATTAACAACCCTCATTCAGGAATTTTCGATGCCCTTTCAACAAAGGTGCTTGGTGGCAATATGGTACAATTAGTTATCTGGTATGATAATGAGTTTGCTTATTCAAGAAGGCTTGTAGAACTAATTTTGATTTTAGCCAAGATGGATGGTCTAAGATAAAGCTATTCTTTCTTAGCAATAACTTTTACCTGATAGCCATCTCTTTTATATCTTGCATTCAACATACAAATCATATTAAAACCCCTACGCCCAAACCACTTGGCAACTTTCTCATAATTCTTGGGCCACTTATGAATATAAGTTTTAGACTCATATACCTTAAATCCAGCCTCAGTAAATAAATTTCCAAGACACATAGGCCCCCATGAAAATAAATGGCAGTTAATATCTCCAGGATAATATTTGCTTTTAATTGTTTCGCACGGGACTACAAAAACAATTGAGCCACCTTTTTTTAATTTTTTGTGTAAAATTCTGAGCACTTCTAATGGATTTTTAGTATGCTCTAATGCATGATTTGAAATTATTAAATCAGCCCAGTTATCTTCAATTTCTTCTGCACTTATAACAGTGTTGATGCCCAAATCCATAGCATTTTTTCTTGCAGTTTCATTTATTTCAACACCTATTTTACCATTACATTTTATATTATTAAGTAAAAAACCACCACCACAGCCAAAATCAATTATATTATACTCAGGCTTGATATAATAAATAAATTTATGCAAATTTGCCCATCCACCAAATCTTCCAATATTTCCCTGCCATTTAAAATAATCGTCAGAGTAATGCGTCTCGTGAGCCATATTAATTAATTTAAAATTATTGTTTACACTTCAAAAATAATCAATTTTTATTTACCTTTAACATTAAAAAACAATGATTGAGAAATTAAAATCTCCTGTTTTACTAGTAGATAAAGTTAAATGCGAAGTCAATATCAGAAAAATGGTTTCAAAAATTGATTTTAATAAAAGTTCATTCCGCCCCCACTTTAAAACACATCAATCCTTAATAATAGGCGAATGGTTTAAAAATCATGGAATAAAAAAGATTACTGTTTCTTCGCTTGATATGGCAGTTTTCTTTGCTGCTAATGGATGGGATGATATAACTGTTGCTTTTCCCTTTAACATTCATTGGTTAGTTGATATTGAAAACCTTGCAA
>Ga0114951_10003287_pt1 | contig 16859 bp, 16 predicted proteins | sample AM7aDNAmetaG_FD_88677 | JGI IMG/M metagenome (GOLD analysis project Ga0114951, IMG submission 88677) | Freshwater microbial communities from Finland to study Microbial Dark Matter (Phase II) - AM7a DNA metaG | ecosystem: Environmental > Aquatic > Freshwater > Lake | place: Finland: Lake Alinen...
CAGGAGAAATTCCTCGGCCATGTGAAAGATGTCAATTTTCAGGAAGTTGCGTATTCGCTTTTCTATTGGGAGACCATCGGCGGTAATGCTGCGGCGGGAGAGCTTGGGGGAAAAGTAATAGCATATGCGTTGAAGAAGTAAAGAAGGGAATTAGAATAGAATAATAATTAAACAATGTATGATGGATAATAATAAAAAGTTGTAATTGGGCATGTCCGCCAACGCTTTGTGGCGGAAGGAGTCCATCGTTAGATGGGGCTTTAGACGAAACAATTTCGTTTAATTTTATAAAACTATCCGCTGTTTGTATCAATTCCCCTCTTGACAGCTCCCGCCTCCTTATGTTATTCTTTATCTAATATGGCACACAAAAAGGAAAACATACTCAATACTCTTAAGGGCGCTAAAGCTCTTGAATTTTCCTTTTCTGTAATAAGCCTGTTAGTAGTAGTCCTTGTAGTGGGCTAACGCCCACACCTTCCGATTTACATACTCAATACCCTCAAAACCAGGCAAAACCGTGAAATTTATTAGATTAAAGCAGTATTATTTGATATAATTTGATTTAACTTCAGTAAAATTAAGGAGGCTCCAAATGCGCAGTGATGCAATGAAGAAAGGGCTGGAAAAGGCGCCGCACAGGTCACTTTTTAAGGCCTGCGGCTATACAAATGAAGAAATTAGACGGCCGATGATTGGTATTGTAAACTCGGCTAATGAGATTATCCCCGGGCACATTCATCTTGACAAAATAGTAGAAGCCGTAAAGAAAGGCGTTTTGATGGCCGGCGGTACCCCTATGGAATTCGGGGTCATCGGCATCTGTGACGGTATTGCCATGAATCACGACGGGATGAAATACTCCCTTCCGAGCCGCGAGGTTATTGCGGATTCTATAGAATGTGAGTGCATGGGCCACCCGTTTGACGGACTGGTTTTTGTGCCCAATTGCGATAAGATAATTCCCGGTATGCTCATGGCCGCGGCCAGGTTGAATGTCCCTTCTATATTTATAAGCGGCGGTCCGATGCTGGCGGGTAACTATAAGGGCGTTAAAACTGACCTGGTTAAAGGAATGTTTGAAGGTGTCGGAAAAGTAAAGGCCGGCGATATGACACTGGAAGAACTGGATGCGCTTGAAGATGTGGCCTGTCCCGGCTGTGGTTCCTGCGCGGGAATGTTTACTGCTAATTCTATGAACTGTATAACCGAAGCCCTCGGTATGGGTCTGCCCGGGAACGGAACAATTCCTGCGGTTTATGCGGAACGGCTGCGGCTGGCAAAATACGCCGGGATGGAAATACTTAAGATAGTCGAAAAAAATATTAAGCCGAAAGATATTATGACACTTAAAGCTTTTGAAAATGCTATCACCGTCGATATGGCGTTCGGCGGTTCGTCCAACACCACTTTGCATCTGCTGGCGGTCGCTAACGAAGCAGGCATTGAACTTGACATAAAGATATTTGACGACATAAGCAAGAAGACGAGATATATTTGCTCGCTCTCTCCGGGCGGCCCGCATTTTCTCGAGGATTTATATTTTGCGGGAGGAATTCCGGCCCTTCTAAAGGTGCTTGCGGAAAATGACCGGCTGAATCTTGAATGTAAAACAGTCACGGGCAGAAAAATAGGCGAAATTGTAAAAGAAGCCTCCGTGAAAAGTACGGAAGTTATCCGCTCCTGGGACAACGCCTACAGAAAAGAAGGCGGTCTGGCTATCCTTTACGGGAATATTGCCGAAGGCGGCGCGGTTGTCAAACAGTCGGCTGTTTCTGCGGATATGATGCAGCACACCGGCCCGGCAAAAGTATTTGATTCCGAACAGGAAACTATAAAAGCTATCATGGGCGGCAAGATAAAAAAGGGCGATGTTATTGTTGTGCGCTATGAAGGCCCTAAAGGCGGACCCGGCATGCAGGAGATGCTTTCTTTAACTGCGGCGGTTGCCGGAATGAAAATAAAAGATGTAGCGCTTATTACTGACGGCCGGTTTTCCGGCGGGACCAAAGGTGCTTCCATCGGGCACATCTGTCCGGAAGCGGCGGATGGCGGGGCTATAGCCGTGGTAAAAGACGGCGACCTGATAGAGATGGATATTCCAAAAAGACTATTGAAAGTAAAGCTTTCAGACGGTGAAATAAAAAAACGCCTGGCAGCCTGGGTAAAACCGAAACCCAAAGTAACAACCGGTTATCTGGCAAGATATGCGGCCATGGTAACGCCGTCGAATAAGGGAGCCATTTTTAAGCAAGAAATTGTTTAAAAATTAAGTACAAAGTACAAGGTACGAAGTACAAAGTGAAAGAAAAAAAACAAAAAAGTTTGAGGAGTTTATTATGAAAAAGAAAGGTGCAGAAATATTAGTCGAGTGTCTTGAAAGAGAAGGCATAGAGATTGTCTGGGGTATCCCGGGCGGTCAGGCGATACCTCTTTTTGACGCGCTTTATGACAGCAAGAAGATTAAACTTATTCTTACCAAGCATGAACAGGGTGCTGCTCATATGGCTGACGGGTTTGCCCGCGCCACGGGGCGTCCCGGGGTTTGTATTGCTACGAGCGGTCCCGGAGCGACTAATCTTGTGACCGGGCTGGCTACGGCTTATATGGATTCCATTCCGATGATAGCCGTTACCGCGCAGGTGCCGACAAAACTTATCGGCAACGACGCGTTTCAGGAGGCTGATGTTATCGGTATCACCCGGCCTATAACAAAGCATAATTTTTTAGTCAGGGACATTAAAGACCTGGCGAAAACAGTACGCGAAGCTTTTCATATTGCGACGACCGGAAGGCAGGGTCCCGTGCTCATAGACCTTCCGTCTGATGTACAAAAGGCGGAAATAGAGTTTATCTGGCCGGAAAAAGTTGTGATGAAGAATTACAACCCGACCTGTAAGGGCAACATTAACCAGATAAAAAAAGCCGCCGAAGAGATTAATATTGCAAAGAAACCCGTTATATATGCCGGCGGTGGTATTCTTTCTGCGGGTGCGAGCAAAGAACTCAAAGCCCTGGCGGAAAAAACCGGGGCACCTGTCGGACTCACGCTTTTGGGTCTTGGTTGTTTTCCCGGAACACATCCGCAGTTTATGGGGATGCTCGGGATGCACGGAAGCAGAACATCCAATCTGGCTATGAACGAAGCGGATTTGATCGTGGCGGTCGGAGCCAGGTTTGATGACAGGGTGACCGGCAACCTTGCGCACTTTGCGAAGAAAGCCAGGATTGTACATATAGATATTGATCCCTCTTCTATTTCGAAGAGCGTCAGAGTGGATGTGCCAATTGTTGGCGATGCGAAAACAGTTTTAGCCGAACTTGTCAAACAATGTGTTTCCAGAAAACATCCCGAATGGTGGGCCAAAATTAATGAGTGGCAAAAAGCGTATCCGATTCTTTACAGCAGAAAAGGAGCGCTAAAGCCGCAGTATGTTATAGAACAGATTTATGAGCTTACAAAAGGTAAGGCAATAATTTGTACGGAAGTCGGCCAGCACCAGATGTGGGCGGCACAATTTTTTAAATACGATCAGCCCAGAACATTTATTTCTTCCGGCGGTCTCGGTACGATGGGTTTTGGCTTGCCTGCTTCTATTGGCGCGCAATTCGCCAAACCGGATTCGCTGATTTTTGATATCTCCGGGGACGGCAGTTTTCAGATGAATGTCCAGGAAATGATTACCGCGGTGGAGCATAAACTGCCGATAAAAATTATCATTTTGAATAACGGCTATCTTGGTATGGTCCGGCAATGGCAGCAGCTTTTCTGGAAAAAACGGTATGCCGGGGTGGATATCTCAATACAGCCGGATTTTGTTAAACTCGCAGAGGCTTATGGCGCCGTCGGGATGAGAGTAACCAAAGAAGAGGAAGTCAGGGCCGCTCTGGAAAAAGCCATTAAGATAAATGACCGGCCGACGCTTATAGATTTTAAGGTAGCCAAGGAAGAAAATGTGCTTCCTATGGTTCCTGCGGGCGCGGCAATAACTGATGCGATAGATTACAAGGATGTTGAACTAGCATAGCCGTGCGCTTTCGGCGAGATCTCGCCAGGTAAACTTGGCGAAGAAGACAGAGTGGAAAGAAGTTTGAAAAAAACAGTAAACTGTTTTTAATACATACATATATATGGAAGGAACTTTCGGGAGGAATAGAAAATGAAACATACAATATCGGTTTTAGTTGAAAATAAGCCCGGGGTGCTGGCCCGGGTTGCGGGACTTTTTTCGGGTAGAGGCTTTAATATAGAAAGTCTCACCGTGGGGGAGACCGAGGATTTGGCTGTTTCCCGGATGACCATAGTTGTCGGAGGAGATGATCTTATTTTAGAACAAGTGAGCAAACAGCTTAATAAACTTATTGACACCATTAAGGTCATAGATATGACGGAAAAGCAGTTTATCAACCGCGAACTGGCTCTTATTAAGGTCAATGTAAACAACGGCAACCGCAGCGAGGTAATGCAGGTCGTAAATATTTTCCGCGGGAAAATCGTGGACATCAGTTCAAAAACTTTTACCGTGGAAGTCACCGGCACCGACGATAAGATAAATGCGCTTTTAGAACTTTTAATGCCTTTTGGCATAAAAGAAATGGTAAGGACCGGTGCGGTGGCCTTAACGCGCGAATGGCAAAAAGAAGACACTAAGAAAAATCGTTAGTTTTTTTCGGTGTATTCTAAAAGTTCCGGAGTCAGTAAAAATAAAAAATAAAAGCACTCTTTGACGGAAACTCTTGTAGTTTAAGTTGTTTTGCAGAGAAACAGGCGCCGGCCGGCGGGAAATGTTTTGGTGTTTTACCCGGGTTTGAAGAGAGCAGGAAAACAACTCAGCCGATTTAATGTTTGAAAAAACAAAATAAATAGTATACAATTAAGCAAAGTCAAGTATACGGCAGAAGCCGAATATACGGGGGTGTTATATGAAAAGAACCACAGTGTTGCTGCTTGCTCTTATTTTTGTTTTTTCTTCGGGACTTTTTGCTACCAGCGCTTTTCAGCAGACCATTGAGAAAAAAGCAAGTGCGTTCAACCGGGAAAGGCCTCTTTTGATCCTGGGTTTTGATATTACCCGTGAAGGGGTTGAGGAATATGAAGTTAAAACCTTTATTCCCGACACTTCCTTTTTTACAAAAATTAAAAAATTTTTTACGAAAAAAGACTACGGTGTTGAAAAGATAGATGTTGCCACTCGAAAAGCCGTAATAACCAGCAGATTAAAACTCTTTACTTCTGACGCAAAGAAATCCTGTCAGATTCAGGAGATAACGGCAACTGAAGTAGCAACAAACACTGTTATTAATAGCGTCAGGGTTTTTGCGGATAATGAATTCTGGGAAGCAAAAAGGGGTTTTGACGCCAAAAAAACGAAAATTAGTTTTGATTTTCTTGCTGCGAGTGTGCTGCCGGACTGGATATATATGCACAAGGCTAATTTAAAAGAAGCTATTGAGACCGCAGAGAAACTGAACGGCAAAACTTACAGATTTTTAAATGCCAAATGGATAAGATATTATGTGGATACGGATACTCTGATGCCTTATACCATAGAGCTTGATGTTCAAGAGAACAAGAAAACGCATCTCTACAAAATAGTGTATAGTCCCCAGACCTTTTCTTACGGAAAGCAGAATATTACGAAGAAAGTTTCCATTTATAAAGATAATGCGCTTCTCAAGGAATACCGTGTCTCGGTGTTGAGTACTGCTGATAGGCTTAATGATATGGTTTTTGACCCTGCCATTCAGAGCAAAGAAATAAGGCGTATGCCGGCGCCAAAAGCGGTAACGAAATAGAAGAAATAGAGCTTAAATGGGTGACAGAGATTTTGTCACCCATTTTTATTATGCCGGCGCGGAGCTTTGATTTTCAGGCTTTTTTGGGCTGTTTCCTTTATTTTTGAATTGAGGTACTTGACTTCCACTGTATATTCCTGTACAATAGAACTTTACAAGGCTTAAAAATGATTATAGACATTAAAACACTCCGTGAAGGTGTTTCGTCATACGAAATTAGCGAGACGGCCGAAAAACTCGGAATAGAAATAGAAGATTTAAAATTTAAAGCCCCGATACTTGCCTCCGTCCAAGTGAATAATATGGACGAAAAGTTAACTGTTTCCGGACGGGTTAAATGCGGCTTTGAGACGATTTGCGCAAGTTGCGGCTGTGCTTTTAAAGGAAAAATAGATTACGCTTTTAACCATAAATATGTCAAAGGCGAAGCTTTTCCCGGCGGGGAACTGAACAAAGAGGCTCTTGACGAAGAACTGCTTTCGAAAGACACACTGGACCTGTATGATGATATAAGGCAGGCCGTACTGCTGGCTGTTCCGGAAAAAGCTGTCTGCAGCGAAAAATGCAAAGGCATTTGTCCGGGATGCAATAAAAACTTAAATAAAGAAAAGTGCACCTGTAAAACCGGGACTATAAAACCGTTTGCAGAATTAAAAAAACTGATAAAAGACGCAGAAGCGAAAAAAGGTAAAATGTAAGGAGGAAGTTCATGGCAAATCCGAAGAGAAGATTTTCTGCATCAAGAAGGGATCACAGAAGGTCCCAGTGGAAATTAAAGAGCCCTATGCTTTCCGTTTGCCCGCAATGTAAACAGTCGAAGCTACCGCATCGAGTCTGTGAAAATTGCGGTTATTACGGAAAAAAAGAAGTAATGGATGTATAACCGAAAGGGGCTGCCAAAGCGGTCCCGCCGGTAAAATCCCATGAAAATTGCTCTTGATGCAATGGGCGGTGATAATGCGCCCTACGCGTTGGTGGAAGGTGCTGTTCTTGCCGCGAAAGAATACGGCATAGAAGTAATTCTTTGCGGCGATAAAAACAGATTAACCGAGTGCCTTAAGATCGCTGCGAAGCATCATATCACCTATAAAGTAAAAAACCTTCCCATAAGTATCCGGCATGCGTCACAGGTTGTAGGCATGCACGAGTCTCCGATCGACGCGTTTAAAAATAAAAAAGATTCTTCCCTGCTTGTTGCTATCGGTCTTGTAAAAAATCATGAAGCCAATGCCTTGGTTTCTTCCGGAAATACCGGGGCTTTAATGGCGGCCTCGCTTTTCGAACTGGGCCGTATAAAAGGCGTCGCAAGACCTTCAATTGCAGCCGTTTTTCCTTCTCCGCTGGGGAGAATGCTGATACTTGATGTCGGCGCGAATACGGTTTGCAAACCAAAACATCTCCAGCAGTTTGCCGTTATGGGGAGTCTGTATTGTAAATATGTCTTTGGTGTAAAAAATCCAAAGATAGGAATATTGAATATCGGAGAGGAAGAGACAAAAGGCAATGAGCTGGTACTGGAGGCTGCAAAACTTATTAAGCAAAGCGATCTTAATTTTGTGGGGAATATTGAAGGCAACGAAATACTTGCAGGAAAGGCCCATGTGGTTATTTGCGACGGTTTTGTAGGCAATATTGTGCTAAAATTTGCGGAATCTTTTGCCAAAAACCTCGTGGTGATTATGAAGAAAGATATCACGAAACAGGGTATTTTTACAAAAATAGGCGGGTATCTGATGAAACCGGTCATAAAAGGTCTTATGAAAAAGGTCGATTATGATGAAGTCGGCTGCGCGCCTTTGCTCGGGGTAAACGGAAATATTTTTAAGAGCCACGGCGGCGCCAATGCTAAAGCTATCAGGAGCGCCATAGCAAATGCGGCGCAAAGCAGCGGCAGTCTCGTCCATAAACATATAGAAGAAGAGATTAAAAAATATGCGGAGGCAGAATGAATATAAAGTCTAAAATTATTGGAGTGGGTTTTACCGCTCCTGAAAAAATATTAACCAATAAAGATCTTGAAAAGATAGTAGAGACTTCTGATGAATGGATAAAGAGCCGTACCGGCATGTCCGAACGGCATATTGCCGACGAAAAAACCGCGACTTCAGATCTCGCAACCGGGGCGGCCTTAAAAGCGCTTGAAATGGCTAAAATTGGCCCCGAGGAAATTGATTTAATAATGGTCGGCACCGTCTCGCCGGATATGTTCTTTCCGTCAACGGCCTGCTTTGTACAAAATAATATTAAAGCCGTAAAGGCGGCCGCCTTTGACTTAAGCGCGGCTTGCTCCGGATTTATTTACGGACTTTCCCTGGCAAAAGGAATGATTGCCAGTGGGGAAGCCAAAAATATTTTAGTAATAGGCGCGGACTGTCTTTCAAAACTTACCGACTGGACCGACAGAAATACCTGCGTGCTCTTCGGAGACGGCGCCGGCGCGGTAGTGCTTCAAGCTACAGAAGAAGATACCGGCGTGCTTTCGTCACATATATTTTCGGATGCTTCTAAAACTCATTTACTTCAGGTCCCGGCAGGCGGCTCGCGGACACCATTTTCCGTCGAAGTGTTGGAACAACGGACTAATTTCATAAAAATGGAAGGCAATGAAGTCTTTAAAAACGCCGTCAAGGGGATGGAAAGAGCGATAGATGCCGCCTTGAATAAGGCCGGTTTAAAATACGAGGATGTTTCTCTGGTTATTCCCCATCAAGCGAATATCCGTATAATTGAATCTATAGCCAAGCGCATGAAGCTTCCGCCGGAGAAGGTATTTATTAATCTTGATAAATACGGAAATACCTCCTCGGCATCTATTCCTATAGCCATGACCGAAGCCTATGCTTCCGGAAAATTAAAAAAAGGCGATATCCTGGTAATTACGGCCTTTGGCGCGGGCTTTACCATGGGCGCCGCGGTGATAAGGTGGTCCATATGAAGACAGCTTTTCTTTTCCCGGGGCAGGGTTCGCAAACCGTGGGAATGGGCGCGGAGTTTTTTGGAAAGTTTGCCAAAGCAAAAAGCATCTATGATGCGGCGGACGCGGCTCTCGGGAAAAAGATTTCTGATATATGCTTTTTGGGCCCGGATGAGGTTTTAAAGAATACGGAAAACGCCCAGCCGGCTATACTTACGACAACTATTGCTATCTTGCAGGAAGTCCTGCCTTTTATTAAACCGGATCTTGTGGCCGGTCATTCACTGGGCGAATATTCCGCTCTTGTGGCCGCCGGAAGCCTTGATTTTAGCGAGGCGGTAAAAATAGTCCGGAAACGGGGCGAGTTTATGAATGCCTCTTTTGGCGGAACCATGGCGGCTATCCTCATGCTGCCCAGAGAGAAAGTCGAACAGCTTTGCAAAGAAGCCCTGCGAGTCGGGCTTGTGTCGCCGGCAAATTATAATTCACCTGGTCAAATAGTTGTTTCCGGCACCAAAGAAGGCGTCGAAGAAATGTGCAAACTGGCAAAGTCCGCAGGCGGAAAAGCCATACCTCTTGCCGTAAGCGGGCCGTTTCATTCCTCACTCATGAAGCCGGCACAGGAAAAACTGGCAGCCGAGTTAGATAAAGTAAAGTTCACAGCTCCGCGCATAGCGGTCATTTCAAATGTCACCGCCGATTATATCAAAGACGGTAATTCGGCAAAAGAACTTCTGATAAAGCAGGTAGTTTCAAGCGTTCTCTGGGAAGATACAATCAATAGAATGTTAAAAGACGGTGTTGACTTATTTGTTGAAGTCGGGCCCGGCAAAGTTCTTTCGGGCTTAGTCCGGAAGATTAAAAAGGAAGCCAGAGTGTATAATATAGAAAACACGGAAACCCTGGAGAAATTTAAAACCGAAATGAAATAACCGAACAGGTATTTCATCCCGGACTAAGATCCGGGATCCGGTGTCTTTTTTTGTTGGTAATTCGAAATTTATTTAGCGGAGGGTGCTGTTATGGCTATGTTAAAAGATAAAGTTGCGCTGGTAACGGGAGCGGCGCAGGGCATAGGGAAAGCAATTGCCGAAACTCTGGCTAGAGAAGGGGCGCATGTTGCGATTTGTGATGTAAACCTGGAGAAGGCGCAGGAGACCGCCAAAGAGATTTCGGCACTCGGTGTAAAATCCACAGCCTATAAGACCAATGTTTCGGTTGCGGCGGAATGCGACTCTCTTATTGAGGGCGTGGTCAAAGATCTCGGGAAACTTGATATTTTAGTGAATAATGCCGGTGTAACCAGGGACGGACTTTTAATCAGGATGAGCGAGCAGGACTGGGATCTGGTTATTTCTATAAATTTAAAAGGCACCTTTAACTGCACAAAAGCCGCGGTCAAGGCCATGATGAAAGCCAGATACGGCAGAATTATCAACATTTCTTCGGTAATAGGCCTTATGGGAAACGCGGGTCAGGTCAACTACGCCGCTTCCAAAGCCGGTGTTCTTGGTATTACACGCTCCATTGCCAAAGAATATGCCAACCGGAATATTAATGTAAATGCGGTGGCACCGGGCTATATACAGACAGCAATGACCGATAAGCTCACCGAAGAACAACGCCTGGCGATGCTGAAATTTGTCCCGCTAAATAGGATGGGGCAGCCGCAGGATGTGGCGAATGTTGTTCTTTTTCTTGCCTCTCCGCTGGCTGACTATGTTACGGGTCAGGTTATTGCGATAGACGGCGGGATGGTAATGTCTTAAGGGCAAGCTCGAAACACTTACCCCCTTCCCTCCAAAGTAACGGCGGGCAGGCAAAAAGATTGGCCCTCCTGAGGCGGGTAGTGCTTTAAAGAGTTACGGGTGACAATTATAAAATATGGACACTAAGGTAAGTCGAATTCTAAACAATACAGAAAAAATGATAAAAAAGGCGAAAGTGCCTTTAGAGGGTTGGTTTTGGGTGTAAAAAAGGGAAAATCTAACAAAAGCATTAAAATATAAGGGTTTTTTAGTTGAAAAATCAAAATAATCCTTGACAAAGTTTGTTTTGTTCATTAGAATATGTAATCTTAAACGGAGGATATCCCCCGTGTAGGAACTAGACTGCTCGGCTTGGCCACAAGTTGAGTCGATGGTTTAGGTTATTTACTTAAAGTGGCAGAGGTATACCGCTTAAGTTTGAAGTTAAAAATAAGGAGGCATTACCATGGCTACTATTGAAGAGAGAGTAAAAAAAATCATAGTTGAACAACTGGGCGTAGAAGAGTCCCAGGTTACCCCGACCGCATCGTTTGTTGATGATTTGGGCGCAGATTCACTTGATACCGTCGAACTCGTGATGGCATTTGAGGAAGAATTCGGTATTGAAATACCGGATACAGACGCCGAAAAGATCAAGGCGGTCTCTAATGTTGTTGCATACCTGAAAGAAAAGACCAATTCTTAAGCGGAAGCGTTAAATTATGAAACGTAGAGTCGTAGTTACCGGTCTTGGGGTGATCTCCCCGGCCGGTAACGATGTTAATAGTTTTTGGAAAAGTCTTTGTGACGGGGTTAGTTGTGCGGATAAAATAACGCGTTTTGATGCTTCCCGCCTTACTACGCAGATTGCCTGTGAAGTCAAAGGTTTTGATCCCACTTTATATACTGATAAGAAAAGCGCGCGTCGTATGGACGGTTTTACTCAATACGCAGTAGCCGCTGCGTCCCAGGCCTTGAAGGACTCCGGATTGGATCTGACAAAAGATACTTCCAGAATGGGAGTTTTTGTCGGTTCCGGTATCGGGGGCTTGACCACCCTCATGGATCAAACCTATACGCTTATCGAAAAAGGCCCCGGCCGGGTCAGTCCATTTTTTATTGCTATGATGATTTCCAATATGGCTTCCGGCATGATTTCAATTCAGTTTGGCTTAAAAGGCCCGAGCGCCTGTGTTGTGACTGCTTGCGCTTCGGGTAATAACAGTATAGGTTCCTCTTACCGGCACATTCAGTACGGCGATGCCGATGTTATGGTCGCGGGGGGTTCCGAAAGCACCATTATCGAACTCGCCATGGCAGGCTTTTGCTCTGCCCAGGCGCTCTCCTGCAGGAATGACGATCCCAAACGCGCGAGCCGTCCCTTTGATTTAAAAAGAGACGGGTTTGTCATGGGAGAAGGCTCGGGGATGGTAGTTCTGGAAGAGCTTGAACACGCAAAAGCCCGGGGCGCTAAAATCTACGCTGAAATGGCGGGCTACGGCCTTTCCTCCGATGCTTTTCACATGACGGCTCCGCCGCCAAACGGTGAAGGCGGCGCAAGAGCGATGCAAAATGCTATCAATGATTCCGGCGCCAGACTCGAGGAATATGATTACATTAACGCGCATGGAACTTCTACACCGCTTGGCGATGCCGGCGAAACCCAGGCCATTAAAACTGTCTTTAAAGAGCATGCTTACAAGCTTTCTGTTAGTTCTACAAAATCCATGATCGGTCATTTACTCGGCGCGGCCGGCGGTGCGGAATTCATTGCGACAGTGCTCTCTATTAACAATAATTTTATTCCACCGACCATAAACCTGGAAAATCCCGATCCAAATTGTGACCTGGACTATGTCCCCAATAAAGGTAAACAAAGAACAATTAACTATGCGCTTTCCAACTCCTTCGGGTTTGGCGGCCATAACGCAACGGTTGCGCTTAAAAAATACGCTGTATGAATAAGTCTGAGTATATTAGCGCGGCCAGGCTTGAAGAGATTCAAGAAGTTATTAGGTACCGTTTCAAAGAGCCCGCTCTTTTGGTCAGAGCTTTTACGCATACTTCTTTTGCCAACGAGAAACACATTCCAAGTCAGGATTCAAACGAGCGCCTGGAATTTCTCGGGGATGCGGTTATCGCCCTGGTAACAAACAGGTTTCTTTACGAAAAATACGAAAAAGAAAATGAAGGGTTTTTAACCCGGGTAAAATCTCTGGCTGTAAGTAAACCGTCTTTGAGTAAGGCGGCGGCCGTGCTGGGGCTGGGAAAGTACCTGCTTTTAGGAAAAGGCGAAGAGGCCTCCGGCGGACAGCAAAGGGACTCCTCTCTTTCCAATGTTTTTGAGGCGCTTACGGGCGGAATATATCTTGACGGCGGTCTGGATCCGGCCTCGGTTTTTTTAAGAATGGCCTTTTTGGATGAAATTGTAGTTGACGAGCGGGAAGCAAAAGATTACAAGTCGGAACTCCAGGAATATATACAGAAAAAACATAAAAAAAGGCCGCATTATCAGGTGGTCTCTGAAGTAGGGCCCGAACACCAGAAGGTGTTTTTTGTAAAAGCTGTTTTCAACGGGGAGATTCTCGGTGAAGGCCGCGGTAAAAGTAAAAAAGAAGCTGAACTGGAAGCCGCGAGGGCAGCACTTGAAGCCCTAAAGAAAAAACCTGCGGATATAAAAGAAAAAAGTAGAACGAAAATATAAGGAGAGTGCCGATATGATGAACTATTTCTTTACTGAAGAGCAGCAAATGATCATTGATACGGCTAAGGAATTCGCCGAAAAATATATTAAACCCGTAAGGGAGAAATATGACGAGGAAGGGCATTTCCCCACTGCCGAAGTTAAAGCCATGGGCGAAGCCGGCCTCTGCGGCCTCTATATACCGGAAGAATACGGCGGTATGGGCAAGGGGATCATGGGTCTTTGCCTGGCAGTTGAAGAAATGAGCAAAGTTTGTTCGGCCATCGCGCTTTCCATGGCGGCGACCGCGCTCGGGACCTTCCCGATTCTGCTTTTTTCCACCGATACCCAGAAGAAAAAATATTTGCCTGATATAGCGTCCGGCAAGAATCTCGCGGCTTTCGGTTTAACCGAAGCTAATGCCGGTTCTGACGCTCTCGGTATGCAGACCACCGCAAAAAAAGACGGCGATTACTATATACTAAACGGCACCAAGCAGTGGATAACGAACGGCGGCGAAGCGCAGATTTATTCTGTTATCGCAGTTACGGACCGGGCCAGGGGTTCACGCGGTTTAACGGCTTTTATTATTGAAAAAGATACTCCGGGCTTTACCTTCGGCAAAAAAGAAAACAAGATGGGTATCCGCGCTTCCGCAACCCGCGAGCTGGTTTTTCAGGATTGCAAAATTCACAAGGATCAGATAATAGCCAAAGAAGGAATGGGCGCTATCGTTGCGGTCAACACGCTTTATAACAGCAGGCCGGGTGTTGCGGCGCAGGCACTGGGTATAGCCGCCGGCGCTTTTGAAGAAGCACTTGCTTATTCCAGACAGAGAAAGCAATTCGGGCAGCCGATAAGTTCTTTCCAGGCCATACAACATATGCTGGCGAATATGGCTACCGAAGTTGAAGCGGCAAGAGCGCTTCTTTATGCAACGGCCAAAACCATAGATGCGGCCGGCGATGCCAAGGCTTTTGCGAAAGAATCCGCCATGAGTAAACTTTACTGTTCCGATGTCGCTATGAAGGTGACGGTTGATGCGGTGCAGATTCTCGGCGGCTATGGTTATATGAAAGAATATCCTGTTGAAAAAATGATGCGCGACGCCAAGATTACCCAGATTTATGAAGGAACCAACCAGATACAAAGAAACGAAATAGCCCTGGGTTTGATAAAAGAAATAGCTTCTAAGAAATAGAGGGTTAGATGGTTTGAGGTTCAGAGGTTTGGCAAGTACAAGGTGACAAAAGGTATAAGGCCAGAGACCGTCCGCCTTCGGCGAGATCTCGCCAAGCAGAAAGAGTTTGGAAGAAGCTGTAAAAGAAGATGCTTTGAGTTATATTAGATAAATAATAGTACATTTGAAAAAGACCTTACAGACTTTACAAACCTTATAAACTTTAAGGACTGTTGTGAAGGACTGTTTTTGAAGGACTGGTTTTAGGAGAATCAATATGAATATAGTGGTATGTATAAAACAGGTGCCGGGGACGACAAAAGTCGCCATTAATCCGGCAACTAATACCCTTATCCGTGAAGGCGTAGAGGCGATCGTTAATCCTTTTGATATGTACGCCGTAGAGGAAGGCATCCGCCTTAAAGAAAAGTTTGGCGGAAAAGTCACCGTTGTTATAATGGGCCCGCCTCAGGCAGATCAGGCGATAAAAACCTGTATCGGTATGGGTGCTGACGAAGGCGTTCTTCTTTCTGACCGCGCGTTTGCGGGTTCGGATACGCTGGCTACTTCCTATACACTTGCTCAAGGTATAAAAAAGATGGGCGGCGCCGATGTTATTCTGACCGGCAAGCAGGCTATGGACGGAGATACCGCGCAGGTCGGCCCCGGCATAGCCCACTGGCTGGATATACCTTTTGTGGCCTGGGTGAAAAAAGTTGAAAAGGTCGAAGAAGCGGCAAAAAAAATAACCGTGGAACGCCTGATGGACGACGGCTATGAGGTTATCGAAAGTACTCTGCCGGTCCTGCTTTCCGTGGTGAAAGAAATTAACGAACCCAGAATAGAATCGCTCAGGGGCAAGATGAAAGCGAAGAATTATAAACCGGTGGTCTGGTCGGCCAAAGATATAGAATGCGATCCCGACTTTATCGGACTTAGGGGCTCTCCTACCCTGGTTAACCGGGTTTTTGTGCCGGTTCGCAGCGGCAAGAAAGAAATGATAGAGGGCGCAACAGTCGAAGAAAAGTGCGAGACGGTTGCCAATAAATTAAGAGAAGCAAAACTGATAAACTAAAAGTCAAAGCTCCGGAGGCTATTGTGGCGATTAAGGTATTAAATGAAAAATGCGTGGGCTGTAAGTTATGTCTGCCTACCTGCGCGCAGGGTGCAATTACCATACTTGAAAATAAAAAAGCGTTTATTGATCCTATTAAGTGTAACTATTGCGGGGCCTGTCTTGATGCCTGCAAAAAGTTTAAAGCCATACTTATTGAGATCGACCGTAAGGTTTCTGATCAGGACCTGTCCCTCTACAAGGGTATCTGGGTTTACGCGGAACAAAGGCACGGGGAAATTGCTTCCGTGGTCTATGAACTTTTGAACGAAGGCCGCAAACTTGCCACGCAGTTAGGCGAAGAACTTTGCGCTGTTTTGGTTGGCAGTAATGTCACCGCTAAAGCAAATGATCTTATTATGCACGGCGCGGACAAGGTTTATGTGGTGGATTCCAATTGCCTCGCGCAGTTTAATGATGAGTCCTACGCCAAAGCCATTGTTTCTCTTGTTGAAGAGTATAAACCTAATATAATACTTACCGGCGCAACGGCTATAGGCAGGTCGTTTATTCCTAAAGTTGCCGTAATGCTGGAAACCGGCTTGACGGCGGACTGTACCCAATTAGATATTGATGATTACACAAAACTTTTACTTCAAACGCGCCCGGCTTTCGGCGGTAACCTTATGGCGACCATTACCTGCCCGAGTTTCAGGCCGCAGATGGCAACCGTAAGACACAAAGTATTTAAAAAAGCAGTAAAAGATCCTAATAGAAAAGGACTGATAATAACAAAAAACATAATGGAAGACTGTCTGGTTGCCAGGACCCGCCTTGTAGATTTTATCAAAGAGGAAGAGTCCACGGTGAATCTCTCCGAAGCTGATATTATTGTCTCCGGCGGCAGAGGCCTGGGTGAAGCCAAGAACTTCGCGCTGGTCAGAGAACTGGCCCAGCTAATAAACGGCGCAGTCGGCGCTTCCCGCGAGGCAGTGGACGCGGGCTGGATACCCTATTCGCATCAGGTCGGTCAGACCGGAAAGACCGTCTGTCCCAAACTTTATATCGCGGTAGGAATATCAGGTTCCATTCAACATATGGCTGGTATGCAGTCCTCGGAGAATATAATTGCCATAAATAGAGACCCGCAGGCGCCGATATTTGAGATAGCGACCTACGGTATAGTCGGTGACCTCTTTGAAGTGGTCCCCGCATTAATAGCAAAAATAAAGAAGTAATAACAAAGAAGAAGAAAAAAGGGTTTTCCTTGCCGTGAAGCCCTTTTTCATTGATGTAGACAACTTACTTTCCATCGAGTATAATACCTTGTTATGAAAAATTTTGAAGCGATAAAGACATGCAATTTATTCGGGACTCTTTCGGAGAAGGAAAAAGCCAAGATGCTTTCTTTTTCCGTACAGAAGGATTTTGAAAGAGGCGATATAATTTCCCAGGAAGGCGATAAAAGTTCTTTTGTATATATC
>Ga0114951_10003288_pt1 | contig 16853 bp, 19 predicted proteins | sample AM7aDNAmetaG_FD_88677 | JGI IMG/M metagenome (GOLD analysis project Ga0114951, IMG submission 88677) | Freshwater microbial communities from Finland to study Microbial Dark Matter (Phase II) - AM7a DNA metaG | ecosystem: Environmental > Aquatic > Freshwater > Lake | place: Finland: Lake Alinen...
CCACCGGTCCACATGCCGCCGCACCTCGTTGATATTCTCGGAGGTCGGATCATACTGTTGCTCCTGGGTCGAAAGCCCCTTGCCTTCGTCGAAGACGATGGCCTGCTGGCTCTCTGGGCCCTTCCGTTTCTTCGGCTTTGGGATCGGTGTAATGAACTCCGCCCGGCGGCGGCGCTCAATAATCCGCTCTGTCGGCTGTCCGCTTGCATCGAGTTCCCAGTATCGAGCCGGATACTTATAGGGAGAGTTCAGGATGGGGTGCTCAAAGAATGGGTTGGACATCTGAACCTGCTCCTCTGTCAGCATGGCCATGCGTCCCGCCGGCACGTTGGGATGATATCCCACTGCAAGCCCACGCTTGCCCGACTTGGTCTTCCGACATGCGTTTCACACGCGGTCTTCACTGACCGGGCATCCTAGCCGTTCCTGGCGCAGGTTGTCAATGGCCGATGGCGAAGCGTGGCAATACTTAATTTCGTGAGGGAAACCTGTCATCATAAGGAGGACTTTCCTGCGACCGATTCCCAGCTTAATTTCGGGCCGGTTTGAGGGTAATATAAGATGAACTCGACGAATTCATTGCCCCTTTGCAGGGGCATTTCCGCCGTGCCCCACACCTTAATATGGGGGTGACAATCGGGTACTATACCTTGAGTGGGCAAATAGCTGTCAGGAACCTACCCCGGCGCTTCGACCGAAGAGTTACCTGATGGCAGCTATCTTAGCCCTGCTTCATTTCGCCCCCCGCGCCGGTTATCATATCGTAGATGGGCGGCATAGCCATCCACCTGTCTCAGAAGCCCTCAACAGCCCCCCTGAAATCCTCCGTACCCCCGTACTGAAAAGCCGACGTTCCGGGACGAAATGGCACCCATTTTGGACGAAATTGCGCCTCAGCACCCCGACTTTTCTGCCCATTCCCAGGCACTTCCGCGACGGTCATCCAGCGCCAAGCCCCCATCTAAATTGCGTCCGGTGAAGCGGTTACAATAAGTAACGGAGCCCGATTTACTATGCAGCAGGGCCTTTCCGGCCTGCGCATCAGGCACCGTTTCTACCGCGCCCCTCCAGCAAGCGTCTCGGAAACCACGGGCGGCGCGCTGGGGTTGTAGTACACTTGATAGACGTGCGCGTCGACTCTGAGCTGTTGTGCCTCGTCCAATTTTGCGTACCAGCTTTCGGCACACAGAGTGACGCCCTTGCTTCCCCAATATGCGCCCGCTAATCCGCCCAGGCATGAACCTACCGGCACTGTCACCGGCGCCAATGGTCCCCCCAACGTACCGACGGATGCGCCCACAATGGCCCCCGCCGCGCCGACGCCGACGCCGCCAAGAAAACCCGCTTGCGAGACCACGAATTGGCGCGTAGTCATTCCACCGGTTTGCCAGTCGAGAACGCAAAAGCCCTCGTAGAGAGCAAGACCGGTCCAGCCCATGCGTTGGGATACCCTGGCAAGACCGCTACGGGCGAAGCAGGAAGCCGCCTCCGATGTTGCGAACGCTCCCATGGAGCCCAGCAGGGATGCGTGTTGCGAGACGACCATCCACTCATGGAGGGACGCGGGGTCGTCGGCAAGGTTCCCGAACGCGTCCCATGTGCTCTGGCCTTCCTGCATGGCGAACCATACTCCCAGGAGTGAGCCGGCCATCCCGATTCCCCGTGCGCCTGGACCGCGCAAGACGGCGACGCGGGTTGCGACGGCGCGCATTTGCTGCGTCGGCAAGTCGGTTGCGCGGATTGACTCCCTTGCGACCGACAAAGAGCCACGGCGATCCACCCACACCGGCAGCTCCTTAGGCAACCCGCGCGTGCGTTCGACTTCCGCTATGACCTGATTCGCCTCGCGGCGCATCCTCCCGGTGATGTTCTCACCGTCAACTCCCGCCTTGTTGGCCGCCACATCTGCGATCTTGTGCAGCCTCGCCACATTCAATTCCGCCTGCCCCACGGTTCCATCACCGCTGAACACTTGGGCCACCCGTTCCGGATTATGGCGAAGGTGTCCGTGGTTGGTTGGATGCACCGGCGTGCCCGTGGTGTGATTCACGAATTCGCCGGTTCTCGTCGCCGGGTTGTCTATCCAGCGGTTGATGGCTTCCACGCGCTCGGGACTAAGGCTTTTTGCGCCGCCTTGACTGGCTGGAGTTTCCAGCAGCAGTTTTCCAAGCGCGTCATGAGCTTCGCCGGCCATGCCCCAAGCCTTCGGAGCTACCGCGGCGGTTAACAGCGCAGTCAAACAGATGACCACTTGCCATCGCTGTGGTCTCATTCGGAGAGTGATGTTATTCATCGCCAATCCCTCGCTTGGGCTGTTCCGTGGCCTTCTCAGCGACCCACTCCTGAAGGGCGCTCTTGTCTTCAAGCAGTTTCCACCCGGTTTCGTAAGCACGGTTATAGAGTTGGGAAACCGAAAGGTCGAGCAATCCCGGGTTGACCGGAGTCAGATACTTGTCCATTGCGGCCGCGACCTGCTTGTAGTCCGCGTCCAGCCATTTTTCGCCATGCACCGACGCTTGCTTTTTGGTTCGCTCACGGACTTCTGCCACTTCGGCCTTGAAGTCTTTAATGCACCGCAGGACCCATCTCTGATAATCGAGCGTCCGCGCCGCCATGATGGCGTCGATTCGGGCTTGCGTACGCTTGTTGAGGTCCCTCAGGTCATCGGTAACCTTGCCCGAAACACCTTTCTCAAGGGAGAGCGACAATTGTTGCGCGGTGCATGATTGAAGGATCTGGTTGAGCCCGGCCATCTTCAGCCGCCAATCCGGAAGAGCTTCAACGCGCTCCATGTCTCTACCGAGGGCCTCAATTTGCGCCGCAGACTGGAGATTGATGACCTGCGTCCGAAGAACCGCGCGCAGTTGGATAATTGCACCGTCGGTATCACCTTTTGTAAACGACTCCAAGCCCACCCACGCAGCGGACAACCGATCTATATCCTTTCCTGCAAGCGCCGTTGTAGCCTCATCGCAAGCGGCCTTCCTCTTCTCGATGGCGACGGCCGCAGCCACTTTGCCCTTCACCGCGGTCAGACGTTCCACGAGCACCCTGTCTACACCGGCACCGGAAGACTCCAGGAGATCCTCGATGGTGTCGAGCAGTTTGGCCTGATCAACACCCTGTGGGTTGGCCGATGACAGGATCGTTTCCAAAGCATCGGCTGCCCATTGCAAGGCGCTCAAACGAGGGAGTGTTTCCTTGTCTGCCCAAGGGGGGACCGACTTCGCGGTGGCGTTCAGTTCGTCCCGGTACTTGCCGAGGGCCGCCTGCGAAGCGGGCCACTCATTCGGGTTCTTGACCATGGACTCGAGCCGCGCGAGCTGCTGCTCAAGTTCCGGGGGGATCTGTATGGGAATGTATCTGCCTACGGCGCGATCCAGAATGGCATTCTGGTTGGACAAGTCGCGTGCTACGTCATCGGCGAACTTGTCCATGTTCACCCTGACCTTAGCGAGGTCCGCCTCATGCTCCTGGAAGAAGGCGTGCTGGGCCATGACGGCGTAGCGGGATTCGAGGGGCGTTAGTCGCGCGGCGTGATCGAAGCAGGTTCTGGCCTGGTGGTTGTCTCCCAGAAGGAGATAGCATAGCCCCTGATCGTAATAGAGGGCCGCCCGCTTCTCGGGTTCCAGTTGCGGCGCTATGGTCGCCTCGTTCAGGGCGGCCAGTGCTTGTGTTGCGCTCGCAGAATACTCTGCGACAGGTTTTCCACCGGCCTGTTGCTCAAGGGCCTTGCCCAAGGCGCTCTGCGCTTCGCCGGCTTTCCCTTGATCGCCGACGATCGCCATTTCGTGGGCGCCTCGTTCAACGAATCGAACCTGAGCACAGGAAGCCATCAACAACGTCGCCGCTGCCGCCGTCAGGAAGATTGCCCTCCGAAACATGACCGTCCCCCTTCAATAAAGAGCGCCGCCACAGGTCGTTGCCCGACTGGCAGGCCTATCACAGCCTCGTCTGGAACAACGCCTGGGCGGCGCCCCTTACGGAGCGCCGCATCCAGGTGGGTTGAATCCAGACAAAGTGCTGGACCCGAGGGTCCAGGTGATAGTTTGCCAGTCGGATCATCCCCGCCCGATACGGTCGCGTATCAAGTCGGTTCTGGGATTGTCAATTCATTCGATCTGTGTCGGCATTGCCTCCTACGAGTGTATCGGCCGCACGGCTGCGGCCACGGTCAAAAGTATAACATCCCCCTCTGACAATGTCAGCACCGTCGGCGAACCCGGTGGCGCTGTTGCGTCCCTGCGGTATGGTTGCCGCGTATCCCTGACACCTTGAGTTTGAAGAAAGGAATGATCCATGCAGGTCGAGACAGGACTCAATCCGAATTGCTCGGAGGCCGTATTCCGTTTCTACACGGAGGATCCGAAGGTCGCGCACAAGATTCTCCAGGCCTTTGCCGACGAAGTGGCGGGGGCCAATCGTCGTCCGGCCAAGACCGTGCCCGCATTCCGGAAGATGGAGGAGATCGAGAAGGTCTCCTTCAGCGCCTGCGCCGGGATGGGCGAGCCGGTGACCAAATGCATCTGGGAACCGAAGCGAAAGGCGTTCGTGTTGTGCATCGGCAACAACGACATTGCCCCCGATGGCAAAGGGTGCAATACGGTTCGCGGACTCGGCGTCCGCGTGGATGAGGCGGAGACGTGCAAAGACCTGTTGACTTACGCCCGCGACTGCACCTGCGGGAGCGTTTTCTTCGACGAGCCGGCTGAGGCGGCCACGGAAGGAGGTGGTACCTGATGCAAATCACCATCGGCCTCCAGCCAAATCATTCGGAATACATGCGGCTCGTTGCCACGCTCGCGGACAAGAAGTCGGCGAAGACCGTGTACGTGGACTTCGTCCGGCATCTGGGGAAGCTATTCGCCCGCGCGGACAACTTCAACTGCTCCGGGTTCGGGAGAAACTTCAAGACGAGGAAGGAATTCCATACCTGGAAGAAGAAGGAATGGGACCCGGTCGCAGACGAGCGTTGCACGCTATCGATTCAGAAGCGCGACGGTCGCATCTGCGTCTCCGGCAACTATGGGCTCATATTGGACGACTGGTCTCGCGAAGAGACGGCGATAGCGCTGGACGGAGCGGTCATAGCGCTGCGGGTCTACACGGCCGGCTACGGCCTGGATCACGTGGAAGAGTGGCTCGTTGGGCGGGGGGCATCCGTTCAAACTTCAGTGGAGGGCGAGGAGTATGGATTCAGCTCGTTTGACGACGCTCTTGAGCAAGTCGAAACTCCGGTTGGGAAGAGAGGGGCTGGTGGCGTACGAGCCAGGGACGGCGACCACCCTCCGGCTTGACCGGGAAGAGACGGTCCGGCTGCTGCAACGCGAAGTGCCATTCGAAAGTCTGGACGATCCATGCGAGGTAGTCCACCTGGAGATCAGCAACCGTTGCAACATATCCTGCCCGTATTGCTATGTGGGGGCCAAGGCGGGCAGGGAGCTGTCCACCGGTCAGTGGAAACGCATCCTCGACGACCTGGTTAGCTATGGGGTCTTTCAGGTTACATTCGGCGGCGGAGAGCCGACGTTGCGGGACGACCTGAAGGAACTCGCGCTCCACGCCAGGCGGCGCGGTCTGAACCTCTGCATGACGACCAACGGGAAGATTCTGCCGCAGATCGGGCCGGACACGCTCTGCCTCTTCAATCAGGTCAACGTCTCCTATCACGGGGACGATTTGATGGTATGGAAAGCACTGGACCATTTGGAGCGGTGCAATGTGGCACGCGGCGTCAACTTCGTTGCTCTGCCCCCGTTCATGCCGGAGCTGTCCCGCATGGCGCTGGTGTCGGAGATGTTCGATGCGGAGCTTCTCATGCTCACCGCTAAGGGGGTGCCCGACGCCGTTCCGGCGGCGCGCGTGATGGCCGAGGCGCGGAAGTTTCACGAACAGGGCGTCCGTGTGGCCGTGGATGGGCTGACCTGTTCGGGGGAGCTGCCGGACTTCTGCATGCAGAAACGGCGGTTCTGCGACGTGGACTCCCTGGGGAACGTCATGCCGTGCTCGTTTGTCCGAACGCCGATAGGCAATCTGCTCGATAAGCCATTTGCCGAGATATGGAGATCTCGCGGTGAGCAGGTGGCATGTCCCTTCGCACAGGAGGACAACGCTCATGCAATACGAAAATGAAAGGAGATTCTGGTGAGCCGCAACTGGCCAAAGCACGACTACACGGTCAGGGACATCAAGACCTTCCGAGGCATGGAAGGCGAAGGGTTCAACGCCACGCTCTGCCGCGACGGACGGAAGGTCGCTTCCGTGATTGACGACGCCACGGGGGGCGATGTGCATTTCCAGTGGGCTGACGCCCGCTCGCGCGGCGCGGAGGAAAAGCGTCTGCTGGAGTTCGTGAAGACGTTGCCCAGGGAACGGTGGGAGGACACAGAGTATGACGTGACGTCCGACGTATTCCTTGCCGCTCTCGTGGACGAGGCCCAGACCGAGAAACGGCTCAGGCGCCTTTTCAGGAATGAGACGCTATTCCGCCTCAAGGGCGACCGGACGGACGACGACAAATGGCGCATACTCAAGGTGCCATTCTCTCTAAGCGTCAAGGCGCAGCTTGTGAAGACCTACGGCGACAGTCTCACCCATGTCCTCAACGAGGACTATCCCCACCTGAACCCCCGGAGCAGGAAGCAATCTCCTTGACCGCCTCGGTCAGGACCAACCATCCGGCGGTAAGTCAGCAGGAAGTTGACTGGACTCTCTGGAAAGGAGGTGCCATGCACGCCATCTACACATTCCTGATGCAACTGCCGGCCAATCGCTGCACCAAGGAGTTGAAAGAGGAGGCGTCCTCTCAGTTCGAGACGCAGTACGCACCGCTCTGCGACGAAAACAACTGGTATCAGGAGACGGCGCTGGTTACCAGGACCGGGCGCGTCATCCAGCTCTGCGACAACGGCGACTGGCGCGGCCGTGACTCCTGGTACGGCGTGATCAGGAAGGTCGAGCCGAAGAAGCGCTGGGACTGGGCATGGAAGTTTGCCCTGGAGTGCGTTTCGACCGACGCCGAGCTGTTCAACATTCCCTCCATTGGGATTCTGCCCGACCCGGAAGGGGGGAGCAGGAAGATCGAGCAGATGTCGTTCGACGAGCTTCTGAACGCGATCCGGGAATGGATCCCGAAAACACTGTCGAGGGCCTATTCGGAGATCAAGCCCAGGAAGAAGGGAGAGGATACGTTCCTGACCGATCATGCGCGGCAGAAACGCTCGGCGGTCTTCGAGATCCTGAACGAATGTTCGCGGCCGCCGTTCGCCTGGCCGCGCAGCCCCTACGAGTACCGGGCATTCGCGCTATGTGAACCGGAGAAGGGAAACGCGGTGATGTTCGTGGATATCCATACGTAGGCGGCAGGTCCGTTTCACATTCATTTGTTGAGGGTAACCCCATGGCCCACGATGCCGAACAGAGCAATGCCGAGCGGGCCGTGCGCGCGGAGCAAGCCGTGCGGCATTACTCCCGCACGCCCGGTTACAGCGGGAAGGCGGATTACGAGGCCGACATCACCGACCTGCTTACCGACCTTCGGCATTTCTGTGTTGCCATCGGGTTGAAATTCGACGAAATAGCCCGGAGGTCCAAGCGCCATTATGAAGCGGAGAGCAAGGGCCCCAACAGGCGGAGAATGCGTAACGAAACCGGCAAACTCGCGTGTCCGAGCTGCGGCGCGCGTCTCGATTATCACCCGGACCAGGACGGATCGTGCGACTGGGAGTGCCCCCATTGTGGGTGGCGTCGGCACGATCCCGGTCCCGCTCCAAAGCATCAAGAAGGAGAAAGAACACATGGCGGCACTGACGCTCGGCGAAAAGGGCCACTGGCGCGACCGTATCGCGAAGCGGATTGACCAGCGCATCGAAACGGTCGTGGCCAAGTCCGACCCCACATTTCTACAGCGCGTGGAGAGAGAGGCCCAGGAACGCGCGTATAGGAGTCTCGGCATTGACGCGCAGCAGGGCGAACTGGAGGCGGTCCAGAAGCAGAAGGAGGAACTCGACCAGCGTGAGAGGCGGCTCTCCGCCGAACAGAGCGCCATCGTTAACGGGACCTCCATCGAAAAGGCGATAGACGCGGGCGACTATTACCACAGCGACAGCGTCGAAAACGCCGTAAACGCCAGGGCCAAGGCGTTGGAGTCTGAGATCCTGGCTGAGTCGGAGCTTGGTTGCCGAATCCTCTCGCTGCGCGAGGAAAAGGACAACCTTCTGGACACCGTCTGGTTGGCCACGTCCAGCAGTCAGATCAAGGAGCTTTGGGAGCAGGTCAACGCGCTGCTCGAAATCAAACCGACGGCGCTGGAAGAGAAGGCGCTGAAGATTGCGCCGGTGGAAGAGGAGTGACGCGTTCCACCGCTGGACGAGGAAAGGAGGTTTCTGTGGTCGCACCCCTGACTCAACCCGGACCGCGGCCTGCGGAGATAAGGCTGTTGCCGCAGGAGCGCGAGGGAGAATGCCGGTTCGAAGGACAGTTTGTGACTACGAGCCATGCGATGGAGCGGTTCGGACAGGCGATCATCCTGGCCGCGCTGCTCGTGTTGCGCATGCGGCTGCAGGACGGGGCTTCGCTCGACTACCTTCAGGTATTTGAGATCGATGGGGCGCGCTTGTGGATCATTGACGACGGCGCCGTCACCACCGCACTGCTACCATCGGATTACTGAACAGTCGAACCGTTGTGAATGTCGTGGTTCTGCCACGGTCCGCAGGGTGCGGCCGTGGTTTTTTCGTTTCTGCTCGGAAAGGAGCATCGTATGAGAGTCGAAATCTTTCGTTTGACGGGCGAGCCGGTGAGCATCGAGGTGAAGGAGAACGGCACGGTGCGCGACGTGTTCAGCGCCGACGGGTCGGGCAAGGTGCTCGGGCACGACGGCACGCTGATGGAGGCGGCTGAGGAGCAGTACGGCTCGATCAGCCAACTCGGCACCCTGCGGGTCAACGGCGCCTCGGCGACGTTGGACACCTCCGTCCGGGCCGGCGCGACCATCCTCATCATCCCCAAGGTCGAGGGCGGCCGCTGAATCGCGGGCACGAACCGGGTCGGTCCCGCCGTTGCGGGGCCGGCCCGATTCTCTTCTGGAGGCAAACCCAATGCAGATTCCCGATGTCATCATCGAGACGTGGCCCAACATGGTCCTGCCGCAAAGTGAGGTCAAGGCGGTATTGCAGTACCTGGCGCATAAGGCGAAGAAGCCTGTCACATTCCGGTGGTACGCGGAGGATGAAGGCTATTCCGACCAGTCCGTCAGCGTCAGAGTCTTCGTCAATGACGACCTCGCCGCCACGTACAACCCCAGTCACGTCATGATCAATGGACAGTCCTACGCCGTGGCTTCCGTGCAGCGCGGCATGGCCGCGGCCCTGGTCCGGACGGAGTGGACGAAGATCGCGGATGAGGAGGGTCAACTCATCGGCTGCGTCGACCACAATCGCATCATCCTCCCGTTGGAGATCACTGTTTGTGACAACGACGCCGCACGGGCGATTCTGGCCTATGTGGTGGAGAAAGCCGTTGACCTCCTCGACTTTGACGTAGCCGACATGGTCAGGAAGCGCGAGGAGGACTTTGCCCGGCATTTCGGCGAGGCGTTCCGGAAGAGCGTCAAGACCCGCCTGGAATCGAGACAGGAGGAATTCGACACCCGCAAGCGCGAGGCGGAGCAGGCGTACTACTCCGTGCTCGAATTCGAGCGCGACCGGCCGGTTCTCGAAGAGGAACTCGCCTTCCTCACGGGTCTCGCGGAGAAATCCTGCGCCAGGATGGCGCGCCGGCAAGTTCAGGCGTTGCTTCAGGTTCAGAGCAGCGGCCAGTACACGCATATTGCCTTCGACGGCGAGGGGGTTCTGCGCGCAACCACCGCGCCGGTCACCATTGAGCACGAAGGTTATGAAATCCCTCTGGGCCGGTACGAGGTGGAGATCCCTGCCACGGGGGACATTCGGATCAAGGCATTGGACGACCATCCCAATGCCGACCATCCCCATCCGCATGTCGCCCACGACAATCGTCCCTGCCTCGGCAACATCTCAGGGGACGTCGCCAAGTTGATCGGGAAGATGCGCTATGCCGAAACCCTCCAACTGCTCCATTCCTTCCTGAGCGCCTACAACCCGGAGAATCCGTACGAGAAGATCGGACATTTTGATCCCCTGGGGCGGTATGAGGACGAAGAGAGCGACCCCTGTGAGGATTGTGATGACAAGGCCAGTCCGTACTGCATCTTCGGTTGCGAACACAACAATGAATGCTACACCTGCGCGGACTGCTATGACCTCAGAGCGGAATACTGTTTCGAGGAGTGCGAACACAACGCCGACCACGAAAGATTCCACCCGTGCGAGGCATGTGCGCGCAAAGGGGAGGAGCGTTGTTACCTGGAGTGCCGATACAACAAGGAATGGGAGCTTCAGAACCCCTGCGATGCATGCGAAGAAGAGGAATGCACCCATGAGGAGTGCCCCTACTTCACGCGCAAAAAGGAGACGGAACATGCACAAGCAACGTGATGAGAAACCCACGCTACTGGACGAGCCGGAGGCGCCGTTCCTCCGGAATGCCCGGAAGCCAGCATGGCCTTCGGGAGTCTCAGTCTCAAAGTCTCAAACTCTCAAGTGCTTCGTCCCGGAAGATCTCCGGGTTATCCTGGCGAAGGAGGCCTTTGAGCAGCTCTTTGGGTATGCCTACTCCACAAACCGGGAGATCAGCTGCATGGGCGTTGTCCGGCGTCAAGGCAGCACCTTCACCTTGGAGCGGTTCCACTTGGTGGGCCAGGAAGGCGGAAGCGCGCATACGGAGATGGATCCCGCCGCCCTGGGTACTCTCATCGAAACACTCCTGGGGGAGGGGAAAGCCGATGAGGCCAGGGCAATCAAGTGCTGGGCGCACAGCCATCCCGGGATGGGCTGCTTCTGGTCGAAAACCGACGACGACACGTGCCGGCTCTTGGCGACCGACTTCTTGGTAAGTTTGGTCGTGAGCGACGGCTTCGCCATTCGCGCCAGGGTTGACGTCGGCGGGCCGGTGCCGTTCACCGTGGACGAGGTGCCGGTGATCCTACAGGTTTCCCCCGATGAGGAGGCATTGAAACGTTATGGGCAGGAGGTTGCGGAAAAGGTTAAGGAGGCGGTCGGTCTTCCGGTGGGGAAAACGCCCGGTCCTGAGAACGCCGGCGGTTTGTTTGACGATGATCTCCGGTCGGACTACTACGGCCGGACGGGGTTTCTCGAAGAGGACGAGACCGCCGTGCTGGATGCGGCTGTGGACGACAGAGACCCCTTCTGGGAGATGACGCCATGACCGAAACGGCCTCACGTTTTCTCCGGCAGCTGGATATCCTGCCGCCGGAGAAGCTTTCGTTTCCCATCACCGTCGTCGGCGCCGGGGCGATTGGATCGGCTGCGGTCATCACGCTGACGAAGATGGGCTGCACAAACCTTATGGTCTGGGACGACGACGTGCTAACCGAGCACAATGTCCCCAACCAGATGTGCGCCCTGGATGCGGTTGGCTTTCCCAAGGTTGAGGCGCTGGCCACGCTCGTCATCGAACTCACCGGCACGTCCATTCAGACGCGGCGCGAACGTTACCGAGGGCAGCGGCTGGACGGAGTCGTCATCGCCGCCACCGACAATATGCAGGCCAGACAGGAGATCTGGAAGCGCGCGAAGATGAACCGGTCCGTGCCGCTCCTGATTGACGCCCGGATGGGCGCGGAGTTTGCCCGCATCTACACAATACACCCCTCCAACCTGGACGAGGTGGACTTCTACGAGTCAAACCTGCATCCCGATGGAGAGGCAGAGCGCCTGCCGTGCTCCGCCCGGGCGATCATCTATTGCCCGACGGTCATTGGCGGCCTGATTGCCTTGCAGGTCAAGGCGCACGCCTTGGGCCAGCCGCTCAGACGTGAAATCCTCTTTGACCTACCCCGCCTGCAACTCATCACCCAGTGACCGGCAAGGTCACACTCTCCCGTTCCGCGCCTTTTCCATTTGCGCCGGCCGCCATGGTGCCCGTGCATCGTGGTGGCCGGCGCTTTTCTCTTTTCGGAGACTAATGCCCCATGTGGCTTCTGATCGTCATCATCGTCTTGATTGTTCTGTATTTGCTCGGACGCGGCTGCTCACTATGAAGGAGTCCTGTTGTGCAAGACGAAGTCAAGGCCCGTCTCATTGTGGCGCTGGTGAAATTTGCGGTGGTACTGGGCGTTCTGGCCGGGATCGGCTACTACATTTATCACGCCGTCCGTACGCCGCCCAAACCCACCACGAAGGAACTAATCGAAGTGATTCGTTCCGAGGAACTGTCGTTTCTGGTGACCGACCGGCTGGTTACCAAAGCTGTGGTCGAGTCGAAGGAGAACAACCTGTTTCTGGGCGTGCGCGAAGGCTACCTGATTGCTACCGTGCGCATCTACTTTGGCATCGATCTCAAGAGCCTTCCCGAAGATGCCGTGCAGGTCACCGATGGCATCATCTATATCATGGTGCCGGAGCCCCGCGAATTGGATTTCAGCGTGGACCTGGATTCGGCGCGCTTCCTGTCCAAACGGTCCGGGCTGGTTGTCCTGCGCGACTTCCTTCAGGACCTGAACTTCCAGCAAGAGCTCGAGCGGCAACTCCACCAGGCCGCCCAGGAGATGCTGCGTAACGAGAAACTTTTGCCGGGCCGGGAGGAGATCGTCAAGCGGCTGAACGGATGGGCGCCGGCTCTGAGCAGCCGGTGCAACATGAAGGTCATTTTTCGTTAGCGGTGGGGCCGGGTGTTCGGACTGATCACATCGCCCGCCAGACCAGGCCCAGGACCTGCCCGACTTCCTCCACCTGGCCGCGGATCGCCGCGCCATCGTCCAGTCGGACAAACGCGCCTCGGGGTGTGCGCCGGGCCAGGACAAGTTTCCCGGCTTCCTTTCCCTTTGTGGAATGCCGAAGCACGACGATCTGACGAGACGTCGGTTTCGCCTTCTGGTCCATCAGGAGCAAATCCCCCCGGCGCAGCGACATTGCCGGCGCGTCGTAAGGAAGCTCCAGCACGTAGGGCAGAGTGGCCTCGGCCAGCAGCGGCACCGCATGCCCGGCGACCTCCGTACCGTATCCCGTGCGCGCCGGCGACTGAGCCGGGTCGCCCAGGCACGGTTCCGAGAGGGTATGCTTCAAGGACGGAGGGATTGCGGGCCCGACGAGCGGCTTGGCCATTGTCCCTTCGCCATGAAGCAGCCAACGGGAGTTGACGGCGAACTCGTCGGAGAACCGCCGCGCAAACAGTTCGGACAGAAGCCTGTGGCCGTTTTTGACGTCACTCAAGTACCCCTGTGGCACCGCAAGGCACTCGGCAATCTCCAACTGGGTCTGTCCCTTGGCGGTTAGTTCGTTCAACACCTGCACCAGCCGCTCCTGGCGCTGTTTTCGGACCTCTTCCGACGTTGGCTGGGGCATATCATGCCTCTCGAAAAAAAGTTTCCCAAAACCTCGAAATCCTCTTGACAATTACCGGGAAGGTAATTACCATTATCTTAACGGTATGTAACAGGGTAGCAAACTAGGACACCTTTTACAAGAGGAGGAGGGAAACATGGACGCTAGGAAACGCAGTTGCGTGCCGGTTGGCTATGTTCGTTGCTCGACGCTTCGCCCCGGTCCGTTGGCCGAGCAGGTCGGCGCCATCGTCGCACTGGCGAGGCGTGGCGTGCCGCTCAAAGCATTGGCCGCCGACTTCAGCAACGGCCGAACGGTTAACCGAGCGGGTCTTCGCGGTCTGCTCGAAGCGGCCAAGGGTGGCCTTGTCAGCGAAGTCGTCGTGAGTCACCCGTCTCGGTTGGCACGTTCTTACGCCAAGCTGGAGGATCTTCTGCGGCAGTTCGACGCGCTCGGCGTGCGAGTCACGTTCGCCTCGCAGGTGACCCGGTAATAGGTGGATACCATGGTCACCAACAACTCTACAGCATCGGAAGTTCTGAACACCGTTAAGCGTGAAGCGCAGGCCGCCGCGGTGGCGGCCTGCCGCTTCCTTGACCGGATCGGGTTTCCCAAAAGTCCTGTGCCTCTCGGATTCGCGCTGAGTCTTGCCGCGCGCGTTCGCTTCGTTCAATGGGACGCGATGGGATGGGGCCACCTCGTTCCGCCGGAGTGCAAACCGACTGAGGAGCATTTGGCGCGATTCATGCAGGATGCGGCTGATGGTCATCCGGTTGAAGCGGCATGGTCGAATACGCCGTCGGCGTTCCGAGAGTACTTCACCGCGTTGGTTTATCGCACGGCATGGTCGGGCAGAACAGAACTCCGCGCGCCGGTGGCCGTCAACCGTGTCCGGCGTTTCAGCCCGGTGGAGTTGGACACGCTGGCGGCCTTTCTGTGGAAGTACCGGCGCGCCGGTCGCAACTGAACGAAAGAATGAACATGAAAGGAGAGAGGTCATGGCTGCGCGCAAGAAGCACCGGGGGTTGATATACATCCGGCGCAGCACCTCGCGCCAGGAATTGAGTTTGCCCGCCCAACTGGAGTGGGCCCTGAAAGAAGCGGCGAAGCTTGGCGTTGTCGTCGACGCCTCATTGGCCGACTTGCAATTCATGCAGGAGAAAGGCCTCGTGTCCTACAAGTCCATCCGTCTCGACGACGGGCGAACTGGCGCCGACATGGAGCGGCCCGGGTTCATGGCCTTGCAGAAGGATGCCGTCGCCGACAAATCCATCAGCCACATCTTCATCCACAAGCGCGACCGTCTGGCCCGCCCGCAAGAGGTGACGGACATGATTCAGATCGAAAAGAAATTGCGCTATGCGGGTATCACGATCTGGCTTTCCGGTAAAGTCGGCGAACCGCTCGACGTCGGTCAGGCCAACCCGGTCGTCGATATGGAACTGTACTTCGAGTATTACGAGAGTGGAGAGTACCTGCGCAAGCTGTCGGAACGCGTGGTCACCGCGCAGAAGACTCTGGCTGAGGGCGGCTTTCGCACCGGCGGGAAGCCGCCGTACGGTTTTGGCCGGATTCTTGTTGACTCCAGTGGCAAGACACTCCAAGACCTTCCGCCCGGCCGACGCGTGCGCCAGCCTGGTTGCCACGTGCGTATCGTGGTGACCGACCCGGAGAAGATCAAGAACTGGGTCATGATCCTGGATCTCCGTAAGCAGGGATGGGGGATCAAGCGCATCGCCGCGCATTTGAACAAGCTCGGCATCCCCAGTCCGGACGTCGGCTGCGTCCGCAAAGACCACGGCATCGCCCACTATGTCAGCGGAAGGTGGTCGCCGGGAACGGTGGCGGAACTGTGTCGCAATTCCGCGATCATCAGCGTCCAGCAGTTTGGCCGCCGCCTCGAAGGTGAGCACCGCCGCCACGGCGCCGACGGGTTCCGGCTCTTACAGGAGTCCGATCGCAACGCCCTCGGCAAGGCCAAGATGGTTAACAACGACCCCGCACGCTACATCGTCCGCCCGATCGGCATCAAGGAACAGTACGATCCTTTGGAGTGGGAGAGACTCCAGGCCGAGATTCACCGGCGTGGGACCCTGCAGCGTGGCATCCCGCGCACGAGGAATCCTGCTCGTTTCCCTCTTGCCTGCCGGGTGATTGACCTCACTGACAACTGCGGATCCGTCATGTACGGCCGAATCCATGGCAAACGGCTTATCTATGTTTGCGGACAATACAACCGCACCGCCGGGGCTGAATGCGCCGCCAACGCGGTCGATTCCGAGGCTCTCCTGCGCTTCAGCCTAGAGACTATCCGGCAAGTCATTGGACTGAATGGCGAAGATCGGCAGGAACTCAAACGCCTCTTGATGGAACAGGCTCAAAAAGAGCAGGTCGAGCCGGACCGTTCCCTTGAAATCAAACGTGACTTCCTGCAACGCGACATCACTCAAACGAAGGAGAACCTCGCCGTCGCCCAACGGCGGATGACCATTGAAAAGGATGACGCACGGTACCAAGCGTTGGCGGAGGAATTTGACCGCATCCGAAAGTACCTCCTTGACCAGGAGCAGCAGCTACACACACTGGAACAGAAGGCGCCAACGTTGGTGGTGGACTATGACCCGGATAAGGAAGTAGCCGCCGCCATGTCCCTTCTCGGAGAGGTCGACCGCATCACCGGCGACAGGGACGCTCGGGCCGAGATCAACGCGCTGTTGACGCGCTTGGGGATTCGAATCGGCTTGAACTTCGCCGCGGCGATCAAGGGCAAAGAGCGCGTGGTGCGAAAACTGGTCAACGGAATTATGGTATTTGGAAACAACGATCTTCCGGTGCCGATTCATGGCAAGGACCGTGTCGAGCCCGCCGACGGGAATGGCCATGACGGCAAGAGTGCTAACCACGGTGAAAATGGAAAGGGAGGTGAGCAGGGAAAGAATGCTGTCTCTGAAAACGCCGCAGCGGGAACCGGCTCGGAGCCGATTCCCGCCGTATCTGGCGTTCACTTCTGTGAACGTCGCCCACGAGAGGGCATTTCGTCCACAAAGGATGGTCGGGGCGGCGGGACTTGAACCCGCGACCTCCAGACCCCCAGTCTGGCGTACCTGGGCCATTAGTGATTTGTGGGTATAGAGTTATGGCGACGGCGTATCGGCAAGTGACCGAAATGGTGCTCGGAGGTTAAGTGATCTTCGATCTGTGGTGGAAGGGAGATAGCTGTAGCCGGATACTCACGCCACTCAAGATCAACGACCGCCCCGATCCCTTGGCAATCGGGTGCTGGACAAGAGTTTCGTCCCCTTGGCAAAAGGCGAAGTGCGGTGCCGGGAACGGTTGAGAGGACTTGTCAGGTCCTATTATCGGGCGGCGGCATAAGGCCGCCATCTGGCCGACAGTTACCACCTTGCACACGGTAGTCTGCTCACTCTATAC
>Ga0114951_10003289_pt1 | contig 16850 bp, 9 predicted proteins | sample AM7aDNAmetaG_FD_88677 | JGI IMG/M metagenome (GOLD analysis project Ga0114951, IMG submission 88677) | Freshwater microbial communities from Finland to study Microbial Dark Matter (Phase II) - AM7a DNA metaG | ecosystem: Environmental > Aquatic > Freshwater > Lake | place: Finland: Lake Alinen...
ATCAATATTGGCCTTGTTGCTAGTGGTTCCGGTAATATTACCACATGGAATGCTCCTGCTAATGGAACAGCTGCAAATATCGTCGGTACTATAACTGTTACACCATCACTCAATGGATGTACGGGAACTCCGATGAGCTTTACAGTTACTATTTATCCTACAGCTACTATTACTCAAAAGACTAATATTGCTGTATGTCCTGGTTCGCCTATTAATATTGGCAATTTTGTCAGCAATCCCACAGGTGCTACTTTTGCATGGACTAACTCAAACACTAACATTGGCCTTATTGCAAGCGGTTCAGGAAATGTAACTTCTTGGAACGCTCCAGCAAACAGCACAGCTGCAAATATTGTTGGTACAATAACGGTTACCCCAACTCTTAACGGATGCACAGGTACTCCCATGAGTTTTACAGTTACTATTTATCCTACACCTACTGTTACTCAAAAAACTAATATTGCCGTTTGTCCAGGTTCTCCACTTAATATCGGCAACTTTGTTAGCAATCCTACTGGTGCTACTTTTGCCTGGACTAATTCAAATATCAATATCGGTCTTATTGCAAATGGATCAGGCAATATTGCTACATGGAATGCTCCTGCAAATAACACAGCATCAAATTTTATAAGCACGATTACTGTTACTCCAACTCTTAATGGATGTACTGGAACACCTATGAGCTTTTCTGTAACTATTTATCCAACTCCAGTTTCACCAACGGTAAGTAATGTTGAGGTTTGTTTTGGATTGCCTGTACCAGATTTGACAGCCATAGGAACCGGGACAATTCAATGGTATGATAACCCTACAGGTACTCATCCTGCTATTCATACAGGAAGCAGCTTTACAACAGGTTTTACAGCAGTTGACACTTATAATTTCTTTGTAACACAAATTGAAAACGGCTGTGAAAGTTCTGTTGTACCAATTAGTTTGATCATCCATCCTATACCGCCTTCACCTTTTGCTGCAGACACAACAATTTGCTTTGGTGATATAACACCTAATTTAACTGCAAATGGCAGTGGAAATATTAAATGGTATGGTGATTCTATATTAACTCCTCCTGTATTGCACACTGGTAACACCTTCAATTCCGGAGTTACAAATGTTGGTGTTTATAATTATTATATAACACAAACGGTATTCAATTGTGAAAGTTTGCCTTCTTCCGTATATTTAACTATTAACCCTGTACCACCAGCACCAACATCATCAGATGCATCTGCATGTTTTGGTCACCCTATTCCTGATTTAACTGCTAATGGAACAGGTATTATCCGATGGTACACAGATTCAAGCCTTACACCTCCGCCTATAAGTATTGGGGCTACTTTTACAACCAACCAAACCAATAGTGGTACTTATATGTATTATGTTACACAATTTGTAAATGGATGTGAAGGTCCTTCTACAGCTGTTTCTCTTACAATTTTTTCATTACCCCTGACACCGCAAGCCAGTAATGTTAGTATTTGTTTTGGACAACCGACGCCTAACCTTACTGCAACAGCAACAGGAACTATAAAATGGTACAATGATTTAAATTTAACATCTCTTGCTTTTACAGGTTCATCATTTGCAACAGGAAAAACAGCAGTAGGAATTTATACTTATTATGTTACTCAAACTCATTTGACGACAGGTTGCCAAAGTAATCCCACAACTGTAACTTTAACAATTAATCCAATACCTGTTGTAAGTCCGGTTGCAAATATTATTATATGTCCGAGCAATTCAATTAATATTGGTAATTTTGTAAGTACTCCAATTGGAGCTACATTTAATTGGACAAATTCAAATATCAATATAGGATTAGCAGCAAGTGGGACAGGTAATATTCCTCAATGGACTGCACCCAATAATAATACAGGTGTTGATATTGTTGGAACTATTACAGTTACACCATCACTTAATGGATGTTCGGGATTACCTATAAGCTTTACAGTTACTATTAAACCTACTCCTTCAGTAAATCAGTTAACAAATATCGGTGTTTGCCCCGGAACTCAAGTAACCATACCTAATTTTGCAAGTAGTCCAATCGGAGGCACATTCAACTGGACCAATTCTAATACTGCCATAGGAATTCCTGCTAATGGTACTGGAAATATTACTTCATGGACTGCACCTTCAAACGCCACAGGTTCAAATATTGTCGGGACTATATCTGTTACAACTACTCTTAATGGTTGTACAGGTTCACCTATGACTTTTACAGTTACAGTTTATCCCACACCTACTGTAACTCAAATTACAAATATAACTACTTGCCCTGGTAGTGCAATTAACATTCCTGCTTTTGTTAGTATTCCAGCCGGGGGTACATTTGCATGGACTAACTCTAATACAGCTATAGGGCTAGCTGCAAATGGCACAGGAAATATTCCTTCATGGAATGCGCCTCCTAACACTACAAATGCAAATATAACTGGAACTATAACTGTTACGCCAACTCTTAATGGTTGTACAGGTACAGCAATGAGTTTTACTGTTACCATTTATCCAACACCTAGTGTTAATACTGTAAATAATATCGCAGTTTGTCATGGTAGTGCAATCACAATTCCTGCCTTTGCAAGCAATCCTACAGGTTCTACTTTTACATGGACTAATTCAAACACCAATATAGGTCTTATTGCTAGTGGTTCCGGCAATATTGCTACATGGAATGCTCCAGCTAACACATCGGGAATAAATATTGTAGGAACAATATCTGTTACACCTACTCTTAATGGATGTATCGGAACACCTACAACTTTTACAGTTACAATTTATCCAACACCAGTTGCACCAGTAAGTAACAACGTTGGTGTTTGTGTTGGTAACCCCACACCTGACTTAACAGCAACAGCAACTGGTACAATTAATTGGTTCACTTCAGGAGCTTTAACACCACCACCTATTTTTACAGGAAGCAGTTTTGCAACTGGAGAAACTGTGGTTGGCACCTATACATATTATGTTACTCAAACAAATAGTGTAACAACATGTCAGAGTTTAGCTGACACTGTAAAATTAATGATATATCCTATACCATCAGCACCAACAGCGTCTAACATAACAAGTTGTTTAGGCTCACCTACTCCAAACCTTACAGCAACAGGAACATTAATACAGTGGTACAGTGACGCTGCGCTTACAAATCTTGTTTATACCGGTAGTTCTTTTGCATCAGGGCAAACAGCTGTTGGAAGCTACACTTATTATGCTACTCAAACAGTTAACAGTTGTGAGGGTCCCTCTGTAACTGTTAATTTAGTAATATATCCTATACCGGCAGCACCTTCTATTACGGTAAATACTCCTGTATGCGAAGGAGATGCCATAAATTTCACAGCCGACACAGTTTTGAATGGAACGTATTCTTGGACAGGTCCATCAAGTTATACTTCGTCAAATCAAAATCCCGTAATAAATCAATCTACAGTTAGTAATGGCGGACTGTATGGTCTTTCTGTAAGTGTAGATGGTTGTCCCAGCCCTGTTTCTAATATTAATGTTGTAATAATACCAGCCCTGACACCTTCCATTAGTGGAAATTCACCTTTCTGTCAAGGGCATAGCACAGATTTAGATGCTGGCGTATTTTCTTCATATTTATGGTCAACAACAGACACAACAGAGATAATTACTATAACTAATGCAGGAACATATACAGTAACAGTATATGATGATAATGGATGTAGTGCTACAGATCAGGTTATAGCCACATTCACAACGCCACCGCCTGCAAATGCAGGACAGGATACAGGATTATGTCTAAACAATAGTATTCAGTTAAATGCCACAGGAGGTGTTAATTATGATTGGTCACCATCTACAGGTCTTAGCAATCCGGTAAGTTCTAATCCTATAGCTAATCCAACAGTAACGACTACATATACCCTCACTGTATTAGATGCAAATGGATGCTCCGGGACTGATGACATTGTTGTTACAGTTCATCCTTTACCAGATGTTGACTTTGCTACAAATGTAGAGACGGGATGTCAACCCCTCCTGATTCAGTTTACCGACTTGTCTACTCCCAATATTGCATCATGGTCGTGGCAACTTGGAGATCCTTTAAGCGGTGTTAACAATACTTCTACATTACAGAATCCAACACATGTATATGAACAAACAGGAAGTTATTCAGTCACTTTATCCGTTGTTACAATTTATGGATGTACAGGGCAAATTTCCTATCCTAATTTAATTACAGTTTATCCAGTTCCTAATGCCGACTTTGATTTTTACCCTAATCAGGCTGATATTAACAACCCTGTTTTAAATTTTGTTGATCAATCGACCAATGATAATGCCTGGTTCTGGAACTTTGGTGATAATTCAGCTACTTCATTCATTCCAAATCCAACACATGAGTATACAGATCCCGGCATTTACAGTGTTACTCTTATTGTACAAAGTACTCTAGGTTGTACTGATACAATTGTAAAAGAAGTAAAATTCAAACCATTTTATACATTTTATGCTCCAAATGCATTTTCTCCAAATGGTGACGGACTTAATGATGTCTTTATCCCAGAAGGGGTAGGTTTTGATAACGAGAAATTTAATTTATATATATATAATCGTTGGGGGGAACTTGTTTTTGAAACTGATGATTATAACCATGGATGGGATGGTAATACAATAGAAGGTAATCCTGCACCACAAGGTGTATACACTTGGATTGTATTGTTAAGAACACTTGATGGAAGTGATTTTATCTACCGTCATAAAGGGCAAGTAACTTTACTTACCCATTAAATATTTAGTCATTTCTTTTTCACGCACTTTTATTACTTTATTGATGTTTATTATTTACTTTTGTTAAATAGTTAACATCATTTCTTTTATATCATGGAAAAAGAAAATCTTATTTATCTTAAGAACATTACAAAATACTATAAAGTTGGCACTGAAGTTATTAAAGCTTTAAAGTCAGTATCATTAACAATCCAGAAAAATGAGTATTTGGCTATTATGGGTGCATCAGGATCTGGCAAATCTACTTTGATGAATATTTTGGGATGCTTAGATACTCCAACTTCTGGGGAATATATCTTAAATAATAAAAAAGTCAGCAGTATGTCTGATAATGAATTAGCTGAAATCAGAAATAAAGAAATAGGTTTTGTTTTTCAGTCATTTAATTTATTACCTCGTTCCACAACTTTAGAAAACGTAATGCTTCCTTTGATATATGCAGGTATCAGAAAAGAAAAAAGAATTCAAGTAGCAATGCAGGTTTTAAATAATGTAGGACTTAGTGACAGGGTAAAGCACAAGCCGAATGAACTTTCCGGAGGGCAAAAACAACGTGTTGCCATTGCCAGAGCTTTGGTAAACAATCCTTCAATAATATTAGCCGACGAACCTACAGGCAATCTGGATTCAAAAATATCAATTGAAATAATGTCGTTGCTTAATCAGATACATAAATTAGGAAATACTGTAATTCTTGTCACTCATGAAGAAAGCATTGCTATGTTTGCACACAGAATTATTCGTTTAAAAGATGGAGAAATTGAATCAGACATTATAAATCCTGAAATAGCAGTCTCTTTTGAAAATACAGAAAATTAACATTTAGTCTTCATATGGGAGCTAAAATTTACACAAAAAAAGGCGATTCTGGTAAAACCTATTTATTGGGTGGAAAACGCGTACCCAAATATCATATAAGAGTTGAAGCTTATGGTACTATTGATGAACTTATAAGCTATCTGGCACTGGTAATTGATTATCAAAATGAGAATAAATTAAAAAAGAAAATAAGCATTATTCAGGAGAAACTCTTTAGAATTGAAGCTTTGATTGCTTGTGAAGATGAAAATATTTATAAGGGGTTACCTCATATTTCGGAAAAGGATGTCAAATTTCTTGAGGCCGAAATTGACAAGATGAACAAAGTGTTGCCTGTTTTAAAAAAATTTATAATACCGGGTGGCAATATTGCATCTTCTCACTCACATGTAGCAAGGTGCATCTGTCGAAGAGCCGAAAGAATTGTTATTAAACTTTCTGAAGAAGTTCAAATTGAAAATATTATTATTAAATATTTAAATCGTTTATCTGATTATCTTTTTATATTAGCTCGTTTTTTATGCATAGATAATTCTTTTAAAGTACAAGTTTGGACAGAAAAAAAATAAATATTTTTCTTTAATCCCAATATAATATTATCTCACCATAAGTCCTTAAGAAAGCATTCTACTTTTTGACAGGACTAGTGTTTTTTATAATTAAATGATGAAAATAATCGGCATATTATCAAATAAGGATTAAAATCCTATATTTTCATATCTTACTTTGATATTTTATAGAATAAAAAAACAATAAAAATATTTGTTTTTTAATAACTTCGATATACTTTTGCCATGGTAATAATAAAATATTTTTTTTACTTTAAGATAGAGAATAAATTAAAATTAAAAATATCATGGGAAAAATTGATTTAAAACTTTCAACGATCAGTAGTAAGGTAGTAATGGCAATAGCAGGTTTGTTTTTAATGTCATTTCTTATTGTTCATCTTTCGATTAATTTGTTAATGCTATCAGGAGATGGGGGTGAAAATTTCAAAACAGCAGTTGATTTTATGACTACAAATCCAGCTATAAAAATTTTTGAATATGTTTTGTTTGGTGGATTTATTATACACATGATAATTGGTGTGCTGATTGAAATACGTAATTATTTTGTCAGACCCATAAAATATGCTGTATCGTCAAAAGCCAATACATCATTTTTTTCAAAGTATATGATATATACAGGTATTGTTATTTTTATTTTTTTAGCGCTTCATTTTACCAACTTTTTCTTTGTTAAGTTAGGATGGGTAAGCTTACCAGAATATGCATCTAACAAACATGACTTTTTTACAATGGCTAAACATCTCTTTTCAAACCATTGTTTCTCTATTATTTATATTGTATGTTTTATATTCTTAGGATTTCATCTTAACCATGCTTTTCAATCAGCATTCCAGACATTAGGTATTAATCATCCGAAATATACACCTTTTATTAAGTTCCTTGCTACAGTTTACGCTGTGGCAATAGTAATAGGATTTACTATAATACCTGTTTATTTCTTATTTTTTCACTCGAATTAAAGTAATCACATTATAAAATTCTATAAGTTATGACAAAACTATATGCCAAAATACCCGAAGGTCCTTTATCAGAAAAGTGGTCAAAGCATAAAGCAAGCTTAAAATTAGTAAATCCTGCCAACAAGAAGAAAATAGATATTATTGTTGTAGGTACTGGTTTAGCCGGAGCATCGGCTGCTTCTTCATTGGGTGAGATGGGTTACAACGTTAAATCTTTTTGTTATCAGGATACACCTCGCAGGGCACATTCAGTTGCTGCTCAAGGTGGTATCAATGCAGCCAAGAATTATAAAAATGATGGAGACAGCGTCTATCGACTTTTTAATGATATGCTTAAAGGGGGTGACTTCAGGGCAAGAGAAGCTAATGTTTATCGTGCTGCAGAAGTAAGCAATGATGTTATTGATCATTATATTGCTTTGGGTGTTCCCTTTGCAAGAGACTATAGCGGATACCTTGACAACAGGTCTTTTGGAGGTGTTCAGGTTTCAAGAACATTTTATGCAAAAGGGCAAACTGGCCAACAATGTATTTTGGGCACATATTCTTCTTTATTAAGACAGGTCAGCAAGGGCATGGTTACGATGTTTCCAAGGCGCGATGTTTTAGATATCGTTGTAATAGATGGAAAAGCCCGAGGTATAATAACTAGAAATTTAATTACTGGAGAAATTGAAAGACACTCAGCACATGCTGTAGTCTTAGCAACCGGTGGGTATGGTACAGTATATTATTTATCAACGTTGGCAGTTAATTCAAATGCAAGTGCAGCTTGGGCAGCCTATAAGAAAGGCGCCTTTTTTGGAAATCCTAGTTTTATACAAATACATCCTACCAGTATACCGGTATTGAATGAGTTCCAATCTAAATTAACTTTGATGTCTGAATCATTAAGGAATGACGGACGTGTATGGGTGCCTAAAACTAAAGGAGACAAGAGGATTCCCAAAGATATTCCAGAAGAAGAAAGAGACTATTACCTAGAAAGACGTTATCCCGCTTTTGGAAACCTGGTACCACGTGATGTGGCATCAAGAGCAGCAAAAGAAAGATGCGATGCAGGTTATGGCGTAGGAGCATCTGGGTTGTCTGTTTATCTTGATTTTAAAGATGCCATTAAAAAGCAAGGTAAAAAAGCTATTGAAAACAAATATGGCAATCTTTTCGAGATGTATGAAAAAATTTGCGGTGAAAATCCATATGAAACCCCTATGAAAATATATCCCGCCGGACATTATACCATGGGAGGTTTATGGGTTGATTATAATCTGATGACCACTGTAACAGGACTTTATGCTATTGGTGAAGCAAATTTCTCAGACCATGGAGCCAATCGTTTGGGCGCAAGTTCATTGATGCAGTGTTCAGGTGATGGTTATTTTATTTTACCATATACTATTTCTGATTATCTGGCAGGTGAAATAAGAACTAACAAAATACCTGTTAATACTCCGGAATTTGAAGAATGTGAAAAAAATGCAAAAGAAAAAATTCAACGCATATTATCAGTTAATGGAAAGCAAACACCTGCCATATTTCATAAGAAACTAGGTAAGATAATGTGGGATTACTCAGGAATGGTTCGTAATGAAGAAGGGCTTAAGAAAGCTATTGTCTTATTAGATGAACTTAAAGAGGAGTTTTGGAAAGACATTAAAATATCCGGTACTGCCAATGAGCTAAACCAGCAACTTGAAAAGGGATTGAGAGTAGCCGATTTTATTGAATTATCAAAATTAATTTGTTTGGATGCGTTGAACAGAAAAGAATCGTGCGGTGCACATTTCAGAGAAGAAAGTCAAACAGAAAATGGAGAAGCAAGACGTCAGGATGATTTGTATGCTTATGTTGCTGCATGGGAATATACTGGAGATGATAATGATCCTATCATGCACAAAGAAGAGCTTAAATTTGAAAATGTAGAGCTTAAAGAAAGAAGTTATAAATAGTAATTAACAAACTTCGAATCAATAAAGAAAAAAGAATCTAAAACTGTCAAAAAATAAATACAATGAATATAAAACTTAAAATCTGGCGACAGAAAAATGCCCAAACAAAAGGTAGATTTGAAAAATATTATTTAGAAAATGTATCTCCTGAGATGGCTTTTTTAGAGATGATGGATTTTCTGAATCAAAAATTAATTTTTGAGGGAAAAGAACCTGTAACTTTTGATCATGATTGCAGAGAAGGTATTTGTGGATGCTGCAGTATGTTTATAAATGGCCAACCTCATGGACCTGGAGAAAGGACGACAACCTGCGAATTACATATGAGATATTTTAAAGATGGGCAAACAATAACTATTGAGCCTTTCAGGTCGCGTGTTTTTCCCGTTATTAAGGATTTGATGGTTGACCGCAGTGCATTTGATAAGATATTAATTGCAGGAGGTTTTATATCTGCTGATACTGGTTCAGCACCTGAAGCTAACAGCATGCCAGTATGCAAACATAATTCAGACAAGGCATTTGATATGGCAGCCTGCATAGGATGTGGTGCTTGCGTAGCAGCCTGCAAAAATTCATCTGCAATGTTGTTTGTGGCGGCAAAAATAAATCAATATGCATTATTACCTCAAGGTAAAATAGAAGCTACAGAACGCGTTAAAAGCATGGTTGCCAAAATGGATGAATTAGGATTTGGCAGTTGTTCCAACACTTACGCCTGTGAATCAGAATGTCCTAAAGGAATAAAAGTAACTGCTATTGCAAAAATGAACAGAGAATTTTTGCATGCAAAAATAGTCGCTGAATAAGAAATTCTACTGAATTTTAAAGGTATTATTTATCAGCCAATTTAAACTTATATGTTGCGGCAAACTCTTTTTGCGCATCTAAGAAATCATTATTGGCTTTGTCTAACTTCCTATTGATAGCGTGAACCAATTCTTCTTCCTCGTAAATCACATCATTAGTTACAAGTTCATCCGGAGTTTTCAAATTTTTCAGCCACGCTTTGTATTCATTATCAACAACATTTCTATAAGCGCCAATAAATTTTAAAGCAGCATCTTTAAAATCACTTTTACCATTGAATTTATCCATCCCTTCAACAACCTTTTTTGATTCATCAATTTGAGTTGAAAGGTCTTTTAAAATATTATCGAGCGTCGGACCCTTAGTAAGATTTTCTTTAACTGCAGAAATAAACTGTTTTTCATTTTCCACAATTTTCTTTTGTTCTTTGATAATTTTGTCGTTATAATTCATGGCATCTTCTTTTGTTGGAGCACAAGAATTAAGTAAAAACATTATTGATAATGAGAAGATAAATGTTGAAGCAAAAGTTTTCATGTTTTTAGGTATTAGTTTATTGAGCAAATGTAATAATAAAAAATAAATTCAAAATCTTTAATTATCTATCTTTGAAAGATATTTTATGGAAGAAGGTCATCAGAAGGGTTATAATTTCTGATAAATTCTTATCTTTGTAAACATAAGATTTATAAAAGATTATCTTCATGAAACAGACAAAGAATTTACTATTGAGTTTGATTTTGCTTATCACTCACTCTTTGGTTTTTTCAGCCAGTGGCATTTTCGACAGAGCAGTCATAGTGCAATCTGGCAATTTTTCTTTTTTAAACGGACCTGCTTTTGACACTACAAATTTTGGAGTATTGACATCAAACAGTATATTTTTCCTAAATGGAGGACAACTCAAAACATATAAAAATGGTGTTGACGATATTACTGGTGCAGCTATGTATTACAGAATATACAAACAAGGAATCAGTATGCTTCCCTCTTTTGATACAGTTATTTTACCATGGAAGGAAGATGTTATCTCACCTTTAGGTTCAATAGACCAAACGTGGGAGAAATCCGGGTTGTATATTAATATTTTAAATGGTCTTATAGATGGTAACTATATAATTGAAGTTTATTTTGAAGCTTTTTATACAGACCAGAATGGTGCTAATATTCATGTTGACAATAATAGCGGCAGCAATTATAAAGCATCCTTTACTATTAACAACTGCAATTTAAACATTGGAGACGACAAAACATTCTGTTCTGCATTTAATATAACATTAAGTGCCGGGCCAGGACATGAGGCATATTTATGGTCAACGGGAGATACTGTCTCTACTATTATAGTTTCCCAACCTGGGACATATTTAGTAACCATTACAAATCCGACATGTACCGCTGTTGATTCTGTCACAATAAATTCAAGTACTTCATCATTCTCACTTAATATTGGCAACGATACAACAATATGTGGTTTAGGTGTAGTTAATTTAAATGCGGGAGGTATTTTCACTTCGTACCAATGGTCAACAGGGGATACAGTAGCATCGATTCAGGTTAACACACCAGGATTATATACTGTAACAGTAAGTACTACAGACAATTGTTTACTTATGGATGAGCGCTTAATCAATTTTAAAGGACTACCATTGGTTGATATTGGATCTAATATCTCGTTTTGTACGGGAGATTCAGTTATATTAGACGCAGGAAGCGGTTATGCAGCGTACCTTTGGTCAAACAATTCTCAAAGCCAAAGTATAACGCTATTCAATTCCGGAACATATTCAGTTACTGTAACTGATAGTGTAGGATGCAGTGGCTTTGATATTGTAGAAATATATGCTTTGCAAAAGCCAGTGGCTGACTTTATTTATACTCAGAATTCAGGTTTAGAAATTAATTTCACTGATTTATCTCAAAACAGCACACAAAACTATTGGGATTTTCTTGGCATCAATAATTTTACAGCCCATGGTGTTGGGAGTGTCAGTTATACTTATCCCTTTGCAGGGACTTATACTGTCAAGATGATAGCTACAAATGACTGTAGCTCTGATACTGCTGTTACGACAATTAATGTAATTGCATCTGTTGAAGAATTATCACCAGACGATAAAATACTTATCTATCCAAATCCATCAAAAGATTTTATTTACCTTGATTTAGCTGATAATGTTAATATTAACCAGATGTTTCTAAAAAATTTACAGAATCAGTTAATTCGTCAATTTGAAGTAAAAGAAATAAATAAATGCCAGGGGCAAGTATATCAATTAAATATTTCTACTTTATGTAAGGGCATTTATTTTATTGATATCATAACAGATAAAGTTATTTATAACAAAAAAATAGTCATCGAATAAATTAAAACATTAAAAAATAAATATTTATGAAAAAACTAATTACTCTTCTATTGTTGGTTTATATATCAACGAGTATAAGTGCACAGAAAACGCAAATTAAAGTAACATTGGACACCAAAAAGTTTCAAAACATAGATTGCAGTCTTGGTGCTGATTGTGCAGGAGGACCATCTACGCTGGCAAAAGTATATATGCACTCAGGTCTATGCACATCTGGGGATATTCCTTGTAAACAACAAATTACATCATTTAATTCATTAGTTTGGGAACATGTAGTGGGTAACTGGGGAACCAGTCCTCAGGATGATGGTGTTGGATTAATGGTTGCAGAAGGTAATGGGGTTTATTCAATGACCATAATATTAGAAGATTATTTTAGTGGACCATTGGTAAGTACAGCCTGGAATGATAACCATACAATTCAATCTACACCAATGCCACAAGGGGATACACCATATACTATGGGATTAGTTTTCCGCAATCCTGATGGATTAATTACAGGAAGAGATAATATGTGTAATGATATTTTTGTAACCGATTTAAACACTACGAATCCACAGGTTATACAAAGTTATAATTTACTTCCATGGCCCAATTCCCCTGTTACAATAGAAAGGACTATTATTGGTATTAATGAAATAAGAAACATTAATTTTTTCAGAGTTGTTCCAAACCCGGTAAGAGATAACATTTATATCGAATTTTATTTAAATGAGGGCACGCCTTCCACTGTCAGTTTAATTGATAATTTTGGTAAAAAGATAGCAACACTTTTAGAAGATAATTTAAAACCCGGCAAACATATTATAAAAGGTAGTTTAGACGCATTAAACATTGCATCAGGTATCTATTATATTGTTGTAAAAACAAATTATAGTATGGTGACTGAAAAAATAGCTGTTATAAAGTAATTTGTCACCATCAGATTCTTAATAAAGTTAATTTACATTTTATTAAACAAGCATTCTCAAAATGAATATAAGAAAGTTAGTACTGCTGTTTCTGATATTATTATTTATTCAAATTATTACAGTATCAGCACAGGTCATAACATATACGCCGGTTTATCCCAAGGTAAATGACACAATAACCATTTTTTTTGATGCCACGCAAGGCAATGGAGCCCTTGCTGGTATAGCTCCTGTATATATGCATACCGGAGTGGTTACTGGCAGGAGTGCCTCCTTAGCCGATTGGAAATTCCGACCTGCAATATGGGGAACTGCTGATACGACAGTATTGATGCAATCGCTTGGCAATAATATTCATTCCATTACTTTCCGCATTGATAGCTTTTACAGTATTCCTGCCAACGAAAAAGCTATTGATCTGGGTTTTGTTTTCCGCAATGCTGATGGTAGTGTTGTAGGCAGAAATGCAGATGGTTCGGATATTTTCATACCATTATACAAACCAGGATTTGATGCACGTTTTACAGCACCGCTAGGCATTCCGCTTATCACTTCAACAGGGACAACTTTACCTGTAGAGATTACTGCTACAGATACGGCTATGATTAACTTATTTTATAACAACGTACTTGTCTCGCAAAACTACGGTAAAAAACTGAACACGACTATTACGGCTGTTCAAAATGGCAAGTATAGGTTAAGGTTCACAGCACAGTCGGGTTCAGGAACAGTAATAACTGATTCTACCTATTATATAGTACAGCCCCCTTCAACCATCCAGGACCCACCTGCCAACATAGAAAACGGTATTAATTACATAAATGACACAAGTGTTGTTTTATGTCTTTTAGCACCACAAAAGAACTTCGCTTATGTGAGAGGTGGCTTTACCAACTGGGAACTTGAACCTGCTTACCTGATGAAAAAATCAGTTAATGGAGAAAAATACTGGCTTGAAATAACAGGGTTGACACCTCAGCAAGAATACCTTTTTCAGTATAGTGTTGACGCCAAAATAAACGTAGCTGACCCTTATTCTGAGAAAATCCTTGATGAGTTTAACGACCCCAGTATAAATCCCATCGTATATCCCAATTTAATCCCCTACCCTGTCGGGAAAACATCAGAAGTAGTCTCTGTTTTGCAAACAGCTCAACAAGCATACAACTGGGTAAACACTTCTTACACATTACCACTCAAAGAAGACATGATTGTTTACGAATTATTGGTAAGAGACTTTTCATCCCGTCATGATTTTAAAGCTATTATTGATAAATTGGATTATTTGAAAGATTTAGGAATTAACACTATAGAGCTTATGCCTGTTATGGAATTTGATGGCAATGATAGCTGGGGTTATGCTCCCGCATTTTTTATGGCTGTTGATAAGTACTATGGTCCATCGCAAGAACTTAAAGTATTAATAGATTCTGCCCATGGTAAAGGCATCGCAATAATACTTGACATTGCCCCCAATCATGCTTTCGGACAATTCCCCTATGTCAGGCTGTATTGGGATGATGAAGCTAAAAAGCCAACTCCAAACAGTCCATGGTTTAATGCAGACCCTAAACATCCTTTCAGTGTAGGCTTTGATTTTAATCACGAATCAAGTTATACGCAGGGGTATTTTGATAAAGTTTTTAAGAACTGGGTCAATGAATATAATATTGACGGATTCCGTATTGACCTATCAAAAGGCATTACCCAAAACAATACATTGGGAGATGTAGGTGCCTGGGGACAATACGACCAGAGTAGGATTAACCTTCTTGAAAGATATGCCAACGCATTATGGAACACAAATCCAGGTAAATATTTTATCTTAGAACATTTTGCCAATAATGATGAAGAAACAGTATTGGCAAATTTTGGCTTTTTGTTGTGGAGTATTGCCTACGATCCTTTTAAAGAAGCAGCTTTGGGCTGGCCGTCGGCTAATTCAGATTTTGCATGGAACATTTCCTACGAAGCTAAAGGCTGGAGTAATCCATCTGCTGTAGGTTTTTTTGAAAGTCATGATGAAGAAAGATTAATGTATAATATGCTTACCTATGGTAATTATGCCGGGGCCTATAACATCAAGCAGTTGAACACTGCCCTAAAAAGGGCTGCAATGACAGCAGCGTTCTTATATACAGTACCCGGGCCTAAAATGATGTGGCAATTTGGAGAACTGGGTTACGATTATTCTATCTTCTGGCCTTCAGGAACAGAAATTTCACGCACAGCAAAAAAACCTGTCAGATGGGATTATTACGACGTAGCCGACAGAAGATGCCTTTTTTGTAAATACAGTGCAATAATTAAACTGAGAACCCAACATCCTGAAATTTTCAGAAGTCCGAATTACAACATTGATGCCTCAGGATTAGGCAAAAGAATTTGGGTTAGTCATAGCAATATGGATGTTTTGATTTTAGGCAATTTTAGTGTCAACACTATTTCTATGATACCCGATTTTCAACATACCGGTACATGGTATAATTATTTAGATGGTACTTCATATTCAGTAAATAATACGCAAGATGCCATAAGCCTTGATCCCGGTGAATTCTTGATTTTCACAGATGTACAATTACCAGATCCACAAATAGTAAACTGTTGCAACATAGGGAGTACAAATAATATTAGTGATGATAAACCATTCATCGTTAATACCTATCCCAACCCATTTACAGCAGAAACTAATTTAAATTTCTATCTTAAACAAAATTCAGAAATCACTATTGATATTTTTGATATATATGGTAGAAAAGTCATTAATCTTTATGAAGGAAAACTAGATTCAGGAGAACATAATATTATCTGGAACGGAACAAATAAAAAAGGTATGAAAGTAAGAAGTGGCTCTTATTTATGTGTTTTCAAATCAACGGATAATAATGCAACTACTAAGGTTGTTGTTTATTAAAGGGATGAAAGGAAATAGAGAGATGAAGGTATAGAGGTATAGGGAATAAGGAAAAGATGTTAAGTCATAAAGAATAATTTAAAAAGCTTAAGTCCCAAGTTCACTGCCTGGCAGTTAGGCAGACAGGTACGATACATTTTTTAAATCGGACAATATTAAAATAGATATAACTTTTTCGCACAGAGAAATTGAAAATGCAAACCAGTATCCCCTTATACCCCATACCTTCTTACCCCTTTATACCTTCTTTTTTAAATCTTAAAACCATATAACTAAAAAATAAAAAATTCTAATGAATAGTAAACCCAAATTGAGTTTCTGGCAGATATGGAATATGAGTTTTGGCTTTTTAGGTATTCAGTTTGGCTTTGCTTTACAAAACGCTAATGTAAGCCGTATTTTTGAAACACTGGGAGCCAAAGCATCCAATATACCCATTTTATGGTTGGCAGCTCCCATTACAGGTTTATTAATTCAACCAATAATCGGATATCTGAGCGACCGTACATGGGGTGTATTGGGAAGACGACGGCTTTACTTTTTAGTCGGGGCGCTTTGTGCATCTACAGCACTAATTATAATGCCTCATTCCTCTATGTTGTGGATGGCTGCCGGCATGTTGTGGTTACTTGATGCGTCAATTAATATTTCCATGGAGCCTTTCAGGGCATTGGTGGGTGATATGCTTCCCTCAGAACAAAGAACCAAGGGTTTTGCTATGCAAAGTTTTTTTATAGGTACAGGTGCAGTTGTGGCCTCTGTGCTGCCTTACTTCCTGACTAATGTTTTAAAAAT
>Ga0114951_10003290_pt1 | contig 16849 bp, 12 predicted proteins | sample AM7aDNAmetaG_FD_88677 | JGI IMG/M metagenome (GOLD analysis project Ga0114951, IMG submission 88677) | Freshwater microbial communities from Finland to study Microbial Dark Matter (Phase II) - AM7a DNA metaG | ecosystem: Environmental > Aquatic > Freshwater > Lake | place: Finland: Lake Alinen...
ACCGCCAGTGAACCCAGGGCAGACTTGGCAGGGGCTATGGTTTCGAGTACGGCGTTTCTGGTCTTTTGCGCAAGTATGTTCAGCTGCGGGATTATGGCGTCAAGGCCCTGGCTCTGAACGGAAATCGGCACAGGGCTGTCGCTTGCGGCAAGCTTCACGAGGCGTGCATCGATACTGATGATGGCGCCCATCTTCGTGATGCTTCCTGTAAGCAGATAGTCGGCCCCTGCTTTTTTTGCCATGGCGAGCTGCTCGGTGGCAGGAATGACGCGGGGTTTTTGCCCTGCTTCGGCTTTCGCACCCGGGGGCTCAAGCACGAGAATCTGCCCCGGCATGGACACGCGGCCCGGCAGCATGGTTGCAATGCCCGACTGAACCCCTGTTAAATCTTCGGCGCTATGGGCTTCAAAGGGAAATAGAACAATTTTCACTTCTTTTGCCTGGGCAGCCGCTGCAAACAGCAGACAGCAGACGGCAGCGGCAAACATCAAAACTAAATGTCTTTTCATTTTGCTCTTCTCTCTGAATATATAAAAACGTTTAAAAATACTCCTGTTTGTAGCATAAAGAAATGCGGCCTGTAAAGCGGTTAATGAAGGCTGCACGGCATGCAGCAAGCCGCAGCCGGAAGCACACCGGCATTGCGTTCTCTCGAATGTACATATAGTCGATTTGTGATGGGTATGAAATGTTAAACAGGCAAGGCGCCGGCTTTTGCTACGGCAGTATAGGTCATGCAAACAGCTGTCGTGGTTATTTACGCTGACGCGCCTATAAGAAAATTCTACAAAGCCCTCTTGCTTAGAGCGCAATTACCCGCGGCTCAGAACCTTTTTATCTCTATGCTCCCCTTGCAGTAGCCGACATTCACACCGCAGTCACCGGCCTCCAGCTTAAACGGATTGACAAAAGCCAGCGCAATAATGATTCTCTTGCCGATCTTCACCCGCAGCAGGGTCTTCACCGCATCGGAGCCCCAATGAACCCTGAATCCACGCTGAAACACATGGTCTTTCGGGCCGACAAGAATGAAAACATGGATTGGATTGATAAAGCTGACCAGCCTGTGGATCTTTTTGGGAATAACCTTCAGGCTTGTGCCGTTATCGGTATCATTGTCCACCAGGCCTGCACGCACCGGCCACACGCAGTAGGTATTGGGCTTTGTGTCAGGGTAAACAAAACCAGCCATGCCGGCGGTCCAGGCGAAATTATGAACAAATATGCCTGCATAGGAGGTGGAGGACCAGTACATAAAGTCCGGCGCGTTTACAAAAGGAGGGCCCTGCGACAACGGCGGATAGTTCCGGGAATAATCCACAAGGCTGCGCAGTTCTTTCCTGTTGGGCAGACGCCAGTCGGCATAGCCGCCGACGGTCACGTTGCTCGCATAATCGAGGGCTTCCTGCCATGTCATGGGAGTGCCTGCGGGGTTTGCATCCTGGGTCCACATAAGGCCGGTCAGCAGATCGGTAACGGTGCCGTCCCCATTGTTCTGCAACCTCGATGCGGGCCAGGCAGCACCGGCCTGCTCATCGCCATCCTGCCCCGTGCCTGTACAGCTGATAACATTGTTGCCGGTATCATAGCAGGCATCCTGCCCGGTTCGCGGCAGCTCTATTTTGCCGGGCTGCGCCTTTCGAACCGGCCATATATACTGCCCTATGTTGGGCTTATAGGCGCTGCCGATACCGCCGTCGGACATGTCGACAACCCAGGCATTAAGCGTATCAAAGGCAACGGAGGTAGATGTCCAGTAGAAATTCTGCAGCACATTTATGAAAGGATGGCCATGGGGGAGAGCCGGGTCCACAGCTCCTGAATCGGTCAGGCTATCAAGTTCATGGATATTGGGCAGGCGCCAGTCGGTGTAGCCACCGACAGTAAGCGTTTTTATGTACTCGAGCGCTTCGCTCCATGACCTGTAGGAGCCTCCGAGATTGGCGTCCTGCGTCCACATGAGGCCGGTCAGATTATCGGTCACCGTACCATCGCCGTTATCGATAAACCGAATGGATGGCCATGTCGCGCCCGCCAGCATATCACCGTCCTGGCCCGTGAGCTTGCACTCAATAACAGCCCCATTTAAGTCATAGCAGGCCGTCTGCCCGGTCCGGGGAATCGCAATCACGCCGTTTGCCGCAGCAGCTGCTGCGGGCAGCAGCATGATGAACAGAACAAGAACCGCTTGGATGCATTGTTTACGTCTCATCATCTTCCCTCTTAAGGCAATGCCTATTTATTTAAAAAATTCGGAAAGCCTATCCTGAGGGGCATGCCGTGCATGCATCAGCGCCGGCTTGATCATTACAGCTTAAGCCTTTTTTCACATACTCTGTAGGCAGGCGCCTTCCAGCCCAGTAAAAGAAGCATTCTCTAACCACAGCGTTTTATGTATGTGCGCTACATAACATACAAACCATAGCTTTGTCAATTACAGGGCCATGACTGAGCGCGGCAGATGGCACAGCGTGGTGCCCCTTTGCAGCATTTTATTTTACTTGTGAGGCAAAGCCTTCTATACTATGTACGATTTGATGCTCCCTGCCTGCAAAACGGGGCATCCGTGCCCTTTGATCCCGCTTGCAAAGCAAGGCTTGCGCGGCACATTTCAGTCAATCAATAACACTGGCGGCGACACACGCCTTACGGGAGAAAAAAATGAAAGCACTTGGCTACACCCGGCCCCTTGAAATTGGCGAGTTTAAAACGGCGCTCACGATGCTTGATGTGCCGATGCCTGAACCGGCAGAACAGGAACTGCTTGTGCAGGTGAAAGCCTCTTCCATCAATATCGATGATATACATTTTGCCGAAGGCACATTCTTCGGTGGCATCTATCCGTCGCGCGCATCGATTGACAAGCCGACCGTGGCTGGCGTTGACGTGGCAGGAACAATCGTGAAAGCCGGACCGGGTGTTGCCGGCTTCAAACCGGGAGATAGCGTGCTCGGCTTCATGATGCCAGGCTCAGGCCGCGGGGCGTGGGCTGAATACTGCTGCCTGAAATCAAAGCTTGCCCTGCATAAGCCCGCAGGCTACAGCTTTGCGGAGGCCGCAGCCTGCGCTATCGGCGGCAAAACCGGTGCAAGCGCCGTCATGTGCGCACAAGCCGCCGCGGGTTGCCAGTGCGCAGTCATTGGCGCTTCGGGCGGCATCGGCAGCATAGTGGTACAGATTCTTGCAAAGCAGGGCATCCATGTAACCGGCGTGTGCAGCGGCGCAAACAAAGAGCTGGTGCTGTCGCTGGGGGCTGAGCAGGTGATTGATTATACAAAGGGGCCATTTGACAGCCAGATCGGCGGCCTGCAGATGGATGCTGTTATTGACTGCGTGGGCGGTCGCGACGTGGAGGCCCAGGGCATGCGGATGCTGAAAAAAACCGGTCGCTTTGTCACCCTGTGCGGGCCGGAAAAATATATCGGCGAGCGGAAGGTTGGCAAAATGGGCATTGCAGCCATGCTCGGGTATGTGCTCTGGCGGGCCTGCATAACCAGCATCATAGGGCCGCGCTATATCATGGGCGGACTCGGCTCATCGCTTGAGCCGTTGCAAAACCTGGTGCTCAACAACGCTATCAAACCGCCCATAGACCGGCGCCTGTCCTTTAACCAATTGGCGGTGCGGGAGGGCATTGCCCACATCGGCACCCACCGGGCAAAAGGGAAAATCATCATCGATATCGCCCCGGCCTGATACTTACAAATAAAGGGCACGCAGTCGTTTGACTGCCGTGCCCTTTATTTTATATACGGCAATTGCACATACACCCCCTGCCCCGCGACATCCACGAACATCACTACTGATTACACAGCAGGATATAGCCTTGCCAGCCATCATGCTCTGCATAGGGAGTGTCATAAACAACCCTCCAGAGAGGCGAGCCCATTCTCGTGTAATGAAATCTGCGCATTACAAGAAAGGACTTTTTTGTTGAAGCCATATATGGGGCTATATCCTCCTCTTCCTTAAGGGTTGTGAGGGGACGATGCGCATAAAAGGTAAATGTGTAATTTTCATTGGACCAGGCAAAGGCAAGGGGCTCTTTTTCGCCAACGAGCCGTGCAGCGGCTTTATAAAATACTTTCCCCGAATCCTCCGCATTGCGGATGGGTACGGTATAGGTAAAATACAGAAAATGAATGCCCAGCATCAGCGCGACCGTAGCTGTGAATACGACAGCGTTGAGCGCGGCCGGGGGATAAAACCTTTTTATGGCGGCGGCGGCGATCATGCCTGCGCCGACAAAAAAAAGCATGCACGGAATATTAGGAGAATGCATGCTCGGTATATTTACAGCAAAAGGATTGCCGCGCAGAAAAGACAGCCCGGCAAGAATGCTGCCCGCAATAAAAGCCACCCGCAGGCACCATAGCTCTTGTGTTGCTGTTTTTTCTTTTAACCACTGCCAGAACGGCTGCCAGGTTACGGCCACCAGCAGAGCCACCGCCGGGGTGATGGGAAACATATAATAGTCGCGCTTTGACTTGAGCAGTGACAGGAACAGAAGATTGCCCAGAAACCAGAGCAGCACAAATATTGTCTCTTTTCTTGATTCCTTCAGCCTTTTGGAACAGGCGAGCCAGAAGGCAAAGGGAAGAAAAAATATCCAGGGAAACAGCGCCTTGACAAGCTCAAAAAAATAATACTGAAACGGCTCCCGATGCACAAACCCGGTTGCAGCGCGCGCTACGGTTTCCCAAAGGACCAGCAGGATGAAATTGGGATTATCCTTCATGATAAAAAGCGGCCAGGGCAGCACAATGCATGCAAACGGTATGATGCCCAGCAGAAATGCTTTGCTTTTCAGAAGCTTGATTTCACGCGTAACAAGCAGGAAACCGATAATGGGAATAAGCGGGAAGGTCATGGCAAAGGGCCCTTTGGTCATCATCCCCAGGCCCATCATGGCAAAAAAAAGCCCGTACCAGAGCTGTGCGCGTGAAGGTGTTTTATAGCCCTTTAAAAAGCAATAGATGGAGGCCGTGATGAAGAATGTCAGCATGCCTTCAAGCTCGGCATAGCGCGCCTGGTGCATGAAGAAGTTTGTCGCAAGAAGGCCAAATGCTGCCAGAAAGCCTATGCGCCTGTCAAACAGCAGTGCGCCGATAAGGAGGGTAAAAATGACCGTGCCGAATCCGGCAACTGCCGAAGGGATGCGGGCGGACAATTCGGTAACCCCGGTTTTCAACGAGCATGCCGCAACGCTCCAGTAAAACAGCGGCGGTTTGGTAAGAATGGTCTCCTCTTCAAGGTGCGGTATGAGCCAGTTGCCGGTTTCGATCATTTCACGGGCTATCTCGGCGCGACGGGACTCATTTCTCAGGTGATAGAGATTGGGCTCACCCAGCTTGTAAAAAAGCGTCCAGAGAGAAACAAGCAGCAATCCAGCGATAAACAGATTCCTTTTGTTCATATACAGTTCTTCTTTCCTGAAATAGACCAGGTCAGGCCCAACTTAATAGAACCCGCTATCACAAACAAAGCATTGGCTTTAAGGCGGCAATCATACAACATAAGATCATAAAAAAAAGGGGGCCTTTGGTATAAAAGGCCCCCGGCATCAGCACGCTACAGATTATGAAAACTTCTCTATCAGTTCCTGCACCCGCTTTCTCGTGGGCAGATTATATGGACAGCGCTCTTCGCACTTTCCGCAGCCTTCGCAGGCCTGCATCCACATGAGCAGCCCTTTGCCCACCTCCAGCCTGTCGGGTGGCAGCTCCTCCACCGGTATGCCCTGCACAGCCTGATAAAAAATATGCACCATATCCGGCACCCGTATATCGTTGGGGCAGGGCATGCAGTAGCCGCACCGGCGGCAAAATTCCGTGCCCAGCGGCGCCACCTCCTGCTCAAAGGCTGCAAGCTCTTCCGGGCTGAGTGCTTCTTCAATCTCAGCGCAGGCTATATTCTCCTTGAACTGCGCAACGCTTGCCACGCCATTCAAGATAAGATCAACAGGGTAGGCATTAAAAAACTTAAAGGCCTTCTGCGTACTGCGAATAGCCCCTCCGGCAAGGGGTTTCATAACGATTGAGCCGATGTCCAGCGACCGGGCAAGTGCCAGCAGCTCATGCTCAGCCGCGCGCTCAATCACATTGAACGGATACATGACCGTATCAAACTCGCCCGTCTTTGCAAGCTCCACAAGCACGCTTATATGATGGCTGGTTAGGCCGATAAAATCTATCACGCCCTCCTGCTTTGCCTTTCTAAAAGCATCCATGCCCCCGCCACGGGCCATAAAAGCAGCCACTTCATGGGGATAAAGCGCATGCACTTGGAGGATTTCAATATGGTCGGTCTGGAGCTGCGTCAGGCTTTCATCAAGATCCGAGCGCACTTCATCATAGGTTCTGCTGTAGGATTTGCTGGCAATAATGCAGTCTTTGCGCCGGTCTTTAAGCACGGCACCGAGATTTGTCTCCGAGTCCATGTACACGCGGGAGGTATCGATATAGTTGATGCCGTAGTCAAGAGCCGCGGTTATGACCTCGGCGATCACCTCCTCGGTCGTGCCGCCCATAATGGTTGAAAGCGGTATGCCCCCAAGGCCCCAGCGTGTTACCTCGAGATTGGTTCTTCCCAGCCGTATTTTTTTCATATGCCCCCTGTGTGCTAATCCATCAGAGCCCGTTTCACTTCATCTGATTGCCAACCTCTGCGGCCCAGGTATTGATGGTATCCCAGTTGCGCCAGTCGACCTTTTTCTTGTCCGGCAGACGCAAAATGACACCCACTATGCGCAGCACGACTTTCTCAAACAGCGTGTATTCATTTTTTCTCGTTAAATCAAAGGCGCCGCCGAATAGCCCGATGGACACAGGGGAAATATCCGGGTATTTGCTCAGAATCGGGTCAATAAATGACTTTTTAACTGCGGCGCGTGTTTTCTCCGTGTCTTGAGACATGCTTGCGCCGTCGATAAAGATGGCCGTTTTCTTTGCGGCAAGCTGAACTTTATACTTTTCGAGAAAGGCTTGCGCGTCCGGGAGCCAGTTGAATTTATAAATTGCACTTGCCACGATGAAGCCGTCGTAGCCTTCCACATCGGCTACATCCCCCACCCACTTCACATCAACCTTAAAGCCCATATCGCACAGATCATCGCCGATCCGAGCGGCAATGTGAGCGGTTGAGCCGTGGATGGTGTCATAGGCGATAAGGATTGTTTTGGTGGCATTGTCCAGGCCGCAGGACTTGGTAATACTGTCATTATCCGTGCGGGGCTTTGCCTGTGCCGAAGCCGCAAACATGGCCACTGCGGCAATAAGAGCTATTGACATGTATACAACACGAACCATCCTGTCTAAAGTTTTCATAGATAATCTCCCTGAAAAAGTTTTATTACGGATTGGCAGAGACCAGTTTCAACCGACCCTCCCAATAAAAAAATCTCTTTCTTCTACATCCCGAAATGCATGTCCATGGAGCGCTCAATGCCGCCCTTCTCCCCGAATATCATTTTCCAGACACCCACGCCCGGATCATGATCGATAAGGCTTTTCAGATAATCGTCAAACACCGCCATGGTGCGCTTGAGCTCTTCGCCCGAAACGGGCTCAGCACGCCTTACCATATCGCAGAAAAGGCGCAGGTACTCAAGAAAGATTTCAACAGCCCTGCCGTCAAGCTCTTCGGGGATGGTTATCTGGCAGGCGGCCTTTGAAAAAACATCCTGAACCTTGCCGCCCTGTTTCTTTGTGTATTTTGTCAGATCGGGATACTTGTCGCGAATCTGGATCATTTTGTCAAAAAGGGCCGAGTCGTCATGGTGCGTCTTGCCCGCCCGGTGAATATCAATAATCACCATTTTTGTGCTTCCTGTTCGCATCACCTCGCCGGCAAATACCGGCAGGTCATATTCCACGCGGGGCCGAAGAAACATCGACCGAACGGCAAAAAAAACCGGGAGCTGCGGCCGGATAAAAACAGCCCGCAGCAGCTTCTCCGACGAAAAAACCTCGCCGTCTATCTCCATGAGGCCAAGAGCACGCAGGGGCCGTTCCGGCAGCGGATGCTTAAGCTGCACCGGCTTCAGATCAAAATATTTCCGTATTTCTTCCTGCACGATGGAATGAATATTCATGAGTTTGCTCATGCCCTGCCGCCTTTCCAGTTATATGCATGTATTCTTATATATAGCATTGACATTCGGTTGTGTCATGTCGACCGGATGAAAAAAATCAGAGCAGCCCATAAGGCATACAGGGAAGCCATTCTCCGGCAGTGTGACGCTTCCGGATAAAGGGCACTGCCCGCCGATTGCAAACTATTCGGCTAATAAAAAATGTAGTCTTCAGTCAAAATGAGCGTTGAATGGCCGCCATGCACTTCATGTGCACTCGCATTACTTTATCACAGGTTCGCTTAAGAAGAAAAATTTTTGTCCCGGTTTCCAAATTTGATGTTTACATAAAAAAGTCATCGCCCTCTGTTTTGTCTCATTGTTGCAATCAAATGCCCACTCCTGCCATGTACGTATTCGTGCCTGTGGCCATGCCTTGCAGGCGGGCTAGCATCACTTCTTAACCGAACAGTTGATGTACTTCAAGCCCGGCCAGTATACCCCCTCAGCACGATGCTAAATCATGTTGCAGTTTTGTCTGTTCTGCGGGATAATATAATGAAAATATTCGCAAGTTATAAGGTTCTTAAGGCCCTGTGCGAGATGTCACAATAGCAAAGGAGAAGAACATGGCTGAGACAAAGATAGTACTTGTGATAGACGATGATCCGGATATTATTGAAACCGTACACACGATACTTTCGGCCAAAGGTTACGTTGTTATCTCGGCATCAAGCGGAAAGCAGGGCTTTGAAGTTGTTCAGAAAATAAACCCGGACCTGGTTTTGTGCGATATGATGATGGAAGCCATCGACTCAGGCATGCAGACCGCACAGCAGATCAAGCGGTACAACAGCGAGATACCCGTGTTTCTTTTAAGCAGCATCGCCGAAACGATGGCCGCTACAACGCAAATCCGCGAGCTTGGATTTATCGGCATTATTCAAAAACCAGTCGAGCCGGCAAGGCTTGTGAGCATTGTCCAGAGCATGATCGGCTGAAGCTGCCTGCCACTTGCCAGGCCATACAGGCTTCAACCGCACCCCCATAAAAAAGCCGCGCTTGTGTCAGCGCGGCTTTTTCTTTTTTCTCAGCATATGCCCGTTTTTTGTTTTTGATTCAAATCAGAACGATGCGAAGGGAATATATATGTATTTCGCGGCTCAGGACCGCGGAGGTTTTTCACCCGTTGCGATCAGGCTTAAGCCAATCCAGGGAAACGCATTGTCAAAAAGCGCCATGACAGGGGTAAGCATATTATAAATCTTTAATTGCACCCGGGAGAAGTACTCCCGCTTCAGCAGGCGGCCATTAAAAATCCAGCCGGGAACGCCGAATTTATTAAAATCACGCACCTGTATATTGACAAAACCGGCCTGCTGCATAAGCGTTATCAATTCCTGCCGGTTGTAGCGTTTTACATGACCAAGCACCCGGTCAAGCGAGCAGTACAGATGCTGGCCCTGCGGCACAAGCACAATGACCTTTCCTCCCGGCTCAAGTGCGCAATACATATTTTTCAGACCGTTAAGATCATTGGTGATATGCTCCAGAACATTCAGACAGATGACAGTATCAAAGCTGCTTTCAAACGGTTTGAAGCCTGCCGCATTGGCAAGATCAAGCTCTGCGACCCTTAAATAAGGCTTGCCGAAAGCTACATTGCGAAGATATGCAAGATAGTGCCGATTGATGTCGGTGGCCACATAGGTCTCGCGCGGCATGAGATGCCGGGTGAGATTGCCGATGCCAGCCCCTATTTCAAGCACCCTGGTTCCTACGCAGGGGCTTATGCATCGGGCCATCCATGCGCTGAACTTTCGCACATGGTTCAGGCTGGTTAAAATAGAGGATCCATACTCGTCATCGCAGTAGATATCGTCTATCAGCTTCCATCGTATAATGGCCGCTACCGCAGCCATGCCGTCTGCAAAGCCTATCTTCTTGCCTTCCTGATAGGTTCGTCCGGCATAGCGGATCGGCACTTCATACATAACGGCGCCGCGCTTGGCAAGCTTGGCCGTGAGCTCCGGCTCCAGACGGAAATCATTTGACCGTATGGGTATTGATTTCAGCAATTCCGTTCGGACCATTTTATAGCAGGTTTCCATATCAGTCAGGTTTAGATCGGTCATCATATTTGAAAGCAGCGTCAGCAGCCGGTTGCCAACGGAGTGCCAGAAATACAGCACGCGCCGGTAGTCTGATGAAAGCAGCCTTGATCCATAGACCACGTCGGCATTTGATTCAAAAAAAGGTCGCAGCATGACGGCCCAGTCCTCAGGGTAATATTCAAGGTCGGCATCCTGTATAATTGTAAGCTCGCCGGTTGCCGCTTGAATGGCCGTGCGGATGGCTGCGCCCTTGCCCTGATTCTTTTCATGCTCGATGAGGCGGATATGGGGCTGAGCAGCAGCTATATCGCGAAGTATGTCGCCAGTACCGTCCGTTGATTTATCATTGACGACAATAAGCTCGATTTTTGCAACCAGCGGATGCGCAAAGGCAAGAACGCGCTGAATTGAGGCTGCAACCAGAAAGCGCTCGTTATAAACAGGCATGAGCACCGAAAGGGTTATCGGCGAGTTAAACTCTTTTGGAAAATGTTCGGGCATGCACTGTGCCTTTCCATAACAACACTGTAAAGCTCTCGGGCAAGAGCAGAAGATCCAGCCGCTAGAGCATATCGTTTATGACCCGCCTTGAGTATCGGGCGAAGCCATGTTCGGGGATGCCCCGCTACACCGGACGCAGGTCAAGAACCTTGCCGGATTTTCTCAATTCATCCTCAAGGGTTTTGCGTTCAAGCAGCTTCACGTCAACGCGCAAGCCGAGGCTATGGGCAAGGGCTGTGCGCACGCGTTCGCGAAACAGCTCCTGATATTTTATCTCGTCAAAGCATACGCTTTCCGAAACCTCAACGCGAACCTCAAGGCTGTCGCGGTTGTGTTCGCGCCTTGCCACCACCTGATAGCGAGGCTCGCAGCCCTCAATCCCCGCGAGAATTTTTTCTATATACTGCGGCAGGACATTGACACCCTTAATGACAAGAATATCATCGGTGCGGCCGGTGACGCGCTGCATGCGCACCATGGTTCTTCCGCAGGCGCAGGGGCTGTAGTCCAGACTTGTCACTTCGCCTGTGCGGTACCGGATGAGCGGGAACGCTTCGCGGGTGAGCGTGGTCAGCACCAGCTCACCTGTTGAGCCCGGCGGCAGCACCTCGCGGGTCTGAGGATCAATAATTTCAGGCAGGAAATGGTCCTCAAAAATATGCATGCCGGCGTGCTGGCTGCACTCTCCTGCAATACCCGGCCCCATGAGCTCACTGACGCCGTAGTTGTCAAATGCTTCGATACACAGGCGCTGCTCAATCTCTTTGCGGGTTTTTTCAGACCAGAGCTCCGCACCCAAAAGGCCTTTTTTCAGCATCAGCGTCTTGGGATCAATACCGAGGGCTTCAATCCGCTCGGCCAGGATGAGCGCGTAGGAGGGCGTTGTCGCCAGCACCGTGCTGCGGTAATCCTGCATGATCCTGATCTGCTTGTCAGTCTGCTCGCTTGATGCCGGAATAACGGAGGCGCCGATGCGCTCAGCGCCATGGTGCAGCCCGAAAGCCCCCGTAAAAAGTCCGTAATGGAAGGATACCTGAATAACGTCCTCATCGGTCACACCGGCAGCCGTGAGAAAACGTGCGATGAGGCCCGCCCAGTTTTTAAGATCATTGCGGGTATAGCCGATAACGGTCGGGGTATCGGCGGTTTCAGCCGTGGTATGAATGCGCACAACCTCACGCAAAGGCACGGCAAACATTCCGTAGGGATAATTATTTTGCAGGTCCTGGCGGGTCGTAAACGGAAGCTGCTTGAAATCGCTGTAATTGCGAATGTCCTCGGGCACTATTTTTTTCTGGTCGAAGCTGTGCCGGTAAAACGATACATTTTTATAGGCACGGTTCAGGCTTGACTGCAGCCGCTCAAGCTGCAGCTGCTCAAGCTCATCACGATGGCAGCATTCGAAATTTCTCTCCCAGATAGCCATACACGTTTCCTTTCCCGCTTGTATACTATTAACAAATTGTTGAAAAAGTCAATACATACAGGCTGTTCAAAAATGCTCAGATGCAAGGCGCGCGAAATCATGCGAAATGAGGCGTACTTTTTCGTACGCCGCAGTGAAGTATGATGAGCGCAATCCCGCTCCAGCGGGACAGATGAGCGTTTTTCAACAGCCTGTTAATGCATTATGGCGGCAATCTCAACAGTTATTAAGCCCGGATGGCCGCTATTCCCAGATCGGTTTTTTTTGTTTGCCCAGGTACGCCCGCTGCACCTCGGGGCTCTCCATGAGGTACTGCGAAGTGCCTTCAAACATGATTTTCCCCGTTTCAATGACATAGCCCCGGTCGACATATTTCAGGGCCATTTTGGCGTTTTGTTCAACAAGAAAAATTGTTGTCTTGCGCGTGTCGCGCAGCAGCGCGATGGCTTTAAAGATTTCGGCTACCACCAGGGGCGCCAGGCCCATGGACGGCTCGTCCAGCAGCAGCAGATTCGGGTTGCTCATAAGCGAGCGGGCGATTGCAACCATCTGCTGCTCGCCGCCGCTGAGGGTGCCTGCAAGCTGCTCCCTGCGCTCATACAGCCGGGGGAAAAGCTCATACATCTGCTCAATATCGGCATTGATCCGGTCTGCGCCCGCAGAGCTGAAGCGGCAGTAGGCGCCGAGCTTTAAATTGTCAAAAACGCTCAGAGGGCCGAAAATCTGACGGCCCTCCGGAACCTGCGAAATGCCCAGGCGCACGATCCGGTCTGCCGTCATGCGCGTAATGTCTGCTCCGTCCCAGGCAATCCGGCCCGACCGTGCGGCAACAATACCTGATATGGTATTGAGCAGCGTTGTTTTGCCGGCGCCGTTTGCCCCGATCAGCGCCACAATCTCCCCTTGTCCGATGTGCAGGGAGATGTTTTTAAGCACATGTACTTCGCCGTAAAAAGTATTTATGTTTTGCAGTGTGAGCATAGATTTATCTAAGACGGTCTGTTTACAAATAATATTCCCTCGATCCCCACTTAATCTTTTCATCAATTTGACTCTTTGGGGTTAATTGCCATTTTTGTCAGCCATAAAAATAATAACTGACAAAAGGCAAATAACTAAAAAAATGCGAAAACCGAGTTTTTTTTATTCATTTTCGGTTTTCCCAAAAAATCCCATTTATTGGTGGTGCTATTTAAAGGGAGTGTAGCATCCGTCATAATGTTTTTTAATTTACTTTGTTGCATTGTCAGTTGAAGCTTTTTTTGAATATGAAGGACCCATAAAGGCCCAGTGAATATCTGGAACCATATCCCCCTTGACCAATAACGTAGCAGGGCCAATGACATTTTCATCAATTGCAGCTTTATACAAGGCGTTATTTACTCTGTAATAAACAGAGTTATTATCTATGAGAAGAACCTCACTATCACCCTGATTTGTTTGAATTGTATATTTTTTCTTGGTACGGATGTTATACAGAAATAAAATTCCGGGGCAGTAAATACGTGCATCTTTAAAATATGCGTCGACTGGCGCCCCTGTTGCTGCAATCATTGCTCTCCGGTCCGATTTTCCCGGGCTTGGTATCCCTCGCTCAACATCAGCCACATAACCCGCTAACCAGCATGAAAATCCTCGAACAAAAGTATCCCCCCCCTGCAGGTCGACAGAATGCCATTGTGAATTTTTTTTATCAAAGACATGGTATAAACATTTTCCTATGCCATTTAAATTCTCAAAGAAATCTTTTTTAAATGCAATTGCCCTCATATCATTATTATTTACAAACATAAATGCGGAATTTATTGATTTTTTTTCGCAATCCGCCGGGGTAATATGGATATACTCTGGCAATTGCCATCCAAGCTCAACCATTATACCACCTTGGGATGTTACCATTGATTTGTCGGGTTTTGGATAAAGAGCATCGACGCAATCAGTTCCAGGCACAGCCCCACCTGGTGCGCCATAGGCTTTAGCAAATTTATACACATCCCACGATAATTCCTCCTGTTGCATTGTAGATAAATTTATACCTGCTAATTTTTGCTTGTAATCATCAGACATTAAATCCGTACCGCAAAAAAGTCCTTTATTGGGAATGTCAAAGAGTGTTGAATCCGAATATGTATACCCATCTGCATAAACGGCATTAAAATATTTTTGCTTTAGAGGTTCATTGAAATTAATGATATTAAATTGTGTTGGAATAACATGCGGTGATGCAATTATAATTATTCCTTCATCATAATAAGGCCGTATAAACTCTGTACCGTTATCAGCAGATACAATAGTACGCATCAATACCAGGCTATTATTTGCAGCATCAATCGCATGCAAAGTGGCAGGAAATGTCTGATACCATTTTGATGTTGGACAATTAACAATAACATACAATTGATTGTTTGTAGCTTGTTGAGCAAACAATGGATATGTTGAAAACATAAAAGCTATTGCAGCTATTGCAACACATGATTTTTTTTTCATTGTTTTTACCTATCTAAAATTTCATTTTTAAGGTCGTTGACTGCACACATCATGAACATAATATGTTTCTTTCACTACACCGTTTTCTAATCTCTCCCCACAATCATTTAACTGCCAATATTGTTTTATTAGGTTAACAACTTGCCATGATATAAAATGACCTCTGCTTGCTCCATTGTATCTTTTAATCCAAATAGCATCTTCAAAAGATTTTTCATCACCCGTGGGATTATAACTGAATGTAATATCGTAATAGGTTACAGAAAAGGGTTCTGATGCATCATCATTTTTACTTTTCCACTTAAAATAATCTTGTTTCTGTTTTTTCCAAAAATTTCTTGCTTCTGTTTGGTATACTTTCAATTCCGCAAGACCTTCATTAACATTAGACATCCAATCCCATAACATTTGTGCAGATTTTTTTGCATATTTATCCTCTACTTGCATAATGCCCCAGCCTGCTGGTGGCCCAAGCAAAGGGCAAAACTTATAATCTTCTTTATTGGGACCAAAACTTCCATCATTGTGAAATTGTTTATATCCTGATTCCTGCCTTAGAAGTCTTGTTAAAAACCAAGGTTCAAGCCCTATAATATCAATTGACTGTACTCCAAGAAATGGTTTGACATCATTTTCCTTTGGGTTCTTGCCTCTAATATAAAAAATAAAATCGCGTTTTATCCCATTACCAATATATTGCCACACAATAGTAGCCTTACCGCCTCTAATTTTATCTCCCCAATCACCATTTATTATCCATGAAACATTTGTTGGAAGAATTTTTTCTTGAATCGTCAAAGGATCATCACCCGTGGGGAATATATCGTGGTCTCTTCGATTATCACGATCATAATCAATTGTAAGCCCCCATGATATTGCACCATCCATCCCATTCGGCTTGAACTGCAAAGAGAGTGCTGGCATCTTGGGTGTTTCATCGATGTACACATAGTAGTTGTCATCAAGGCCCGGTTCAACCACTTTCCCATCGGCCTTCAATTCAATTTTTCCCACATACACCGTGCCTGTTGTCTCTGCATGGTAGGGTTCTTCAAGTGCCAGGCGTATTTTAATTATATCACCCCATGTCGCTTGCGGCGCAAAAAATGTCAAAGTGCCTTTACCGTTCCAATCTGTAGGCGTTATCTGTGGATCCAAATCACATATCTCTTTATTGCAGGTAAACACCACTGATGGAGTAACGCCACGCTTCGGTTGCCCCATTAAATCCATGACATCATATTGTATCGTTTTTTGTGTACCGGTGTCAGGTAAATAAAATGGATTGCCCTCAAAATCTATGTATATCAATACCGGATAACTCATAAAGCTATTCATTGAATCCATACCAAGTTCACATGCACCCACACTGGCTAAGCCCATATTTAATGTTGCTGCTTGGGCTTGCGGTACTAATACCGCCATGGCTATGCCCGTAACGCCGTTCAAAAGCTCCCGTACTTTGAGATACCCTTGACGTATTGAATCTGAGTTGGTGACAATGGTATTTACGGATTTTTCCGCATTACTTGTAAACTCCAGCCAGTCTGCCTGATTAGGATTCACAAAACCGTTGAGCAGGCTCTTGATAAGATCTGTGATCTGCCCGCCGTCGGCGGCGCGGGCTATGAGGTAGCCCTCGCGGTAAGCCCCCATGGGATCATTGGGAGGCGTGCTTGAGATTACGGCTGCACCCTTGTAGGTTCCAACGGTTATTTCTTTTGCCGGCACAAGCACGGTCTGGCCTAGATTAAGTTCTTGATCGATAATCTTCATTGTTTCTGAGGATAGCTTCTGGTTCAGTATAATCAGCACAGCCTGCCGCTGTTCGGAGGTCATCTGCGGGCCTATTTCATAAATGGCTGTGCCGTTATCAACGGCGGCATTCAGCATTTTAACCCCTGATACAGCATTCTGCTGAAACAACTCCTGAAGTACTGTGTGCTCCATGATAGAGCCATACATGCCCGCCGTTTTTAGGAACGCCACACGGTTCTTCCAGTCGCCTTCTCGCGGCACTGCCTGAAACCTGTTGCCGGGGGCGTCAATAATGATTGTCGATTCCTTGACAGACATGGGAATCATATCCATGAATACGTCGACCGTAAGATGCCGCGATACGATCATGTCCGAAGGATTGCGAAACCACTGCACCCCGGCCTGTTTTGCTATGAGGCCGTACCAGGTATCAAGCTGGTAATAATAGCTGCTACCGGTAAGGTGCAGTTGCTCGCCCAAAAGCCGGTCGAT
>Ga0114951_10003294_pt1 | contig 16838 bp, 11 predicted proteins | sample AM7aDNAmetaG_FD_88677 | JGI IMG/M metagenome (GOLD analysis project Ga0114951, IMG submission 88677) | Freshwater microbial communities from Finland to study Microbial Dark Matter (Phase II) - AM7a DNA metaG | ecosystem: Environmental > Aquatic > Freshwater > Lake | place: Finland: Lake Alinen...
AGCCTCCGGGGCGCGGTTTCTTCGCGAGGGGATAGAACGACATGAATCCATTTTCCGTCGTTCGCTACCTGATGATGGTGTACCGCTTCACCCGATCTGCCAAAGAATACACCAAAGAGGATCAGGAGATTCTCGCGCAGATTCCTGAACAGTACCATCCGCGGATCCGAAGCGTCGGAAGGAGAATCGTTGCATACGCCGCTGCGGGAGTTGGGATAGTGGTGGTTGGGGTGCCGGTCATCGCGCCAATCATTGTGATGATAACTGCCGGGATACCCGCCAAAGACGCCATGTTCCGTGGGATCATGCTGCTTTGCTTCGCGCCGCTCACGTTCTTCTTCGGCATATTCTGGGGCGCGTCGTTTGGGGTTGCCATGACGCCGGCCTGGTACTTACGCAGCCCCTTGGGGGCACGATGGCGCGAACTATGCGGCGCCAGTTCGGTGAACGCGTGCAGGGCGATTTCTTATGTCGTGTTTGTCGTGGGGTTGGGAGTCATCGCCATGCTGGTCTGGCTTGTGCGCTCAATGGCCCCATTCCGATAAGCAGACGGCGGCAGATGCACGTCGGGCTGAGAGGAAGCCTTTCAGTTCTCAGTTCTCAGTTCTCAGTTCTCAGTTCTCAGTTCTCAGTTCTCAGTTCTCAGTTCTCAGTTCTCAGTTCCCACTGTTCTGCATTCTGCACTCTGCATTCTCACGCCGCCATCACACCTTGAACCGTATGTTCAGGATATCCCCATCCTGCACCACGTATTCCTTCCCCTCCAGCCGCTGCTTCCCCTGGGCCTTGGCCTCCTTGAGACCGCCGCACTCGTCGAAATCCTTGTAGGCGATCACCTCGGCGCGGATGAAGCCGCGCGCGATATCGGAATGGATCTTGCCCGCCGCCGTCAGCGCATTGTCCCCCACGCGGATCGTCCACGCGCGCACATCCGGCTCCCCGGCCGTGATGAACGAGCGCAGCCCCAGCGCGTCGTAGCAGGAGCGGATAATCCGCCGCGCCGCCGGCTCGCCGATCTTCAGCGCGTCCAGGAACTCCTGCCGCTCGGAGGGGTCCAGCTCCGCGATATCCTTCTCCGCGCGCGCGCAGATGGCAATGCTGTTGGCCCCCAGCTTCTCCAGCATCGCCGCCGTCTCCGGGCCGTGCAGCGCGTCCTCGTGCACGTTCAGCACCTTCAGCATCGGCTTCTCGCTCAGGAACTGGAAGGTGCGCAGAAGGAAGGATTCCTCCGAGGTCATGCTCAGGGTGTGGATCAACTCCCCCGACTCCAGCGCCTTTTGCAGACGCTGCATCAGGAGCAGCTCCTTCTTGTCCTTCTCCAGAGTGGCGGTGAACTTGCTGATCTGCTTTTCGAGTTTCTCGACGCGCGATTCCACGATCGCCAGGTCGGCGACGATCAGCTCCGCCTCCATCTCCTTCACATCGCGCACGGGATCGAGCGTCTTTCGGGGGTGCGGCGGCGCGCTGGGGGAGTCGAAGAAGCGGATGACGTGCACCAGGCCGTCCGATTCGCGCAGCGCGGAAAGCGTGCTCAGAACCTGCTCGCGCTCCATCTCCGAGCCGACTCCGGCCACGTCCACGAAGTCCACGTGGGCGTACGTAATCTTTTTCGGCTGAATGAGTTGCGCCAGCTTGTCGATGCGCTCGTCCGGCACGGCGATGGTGGCGACCTGGGCTGCGCCGCTGCGGTCCGAGCCGGTGCCATGCGCCCCTGTGATCGCTGCGAAAAGTGTGCTCTTGCCGCTGTACGGCAGTCCGACGATTCCTACTCTCATGGTTCCTCCATTCACGCGCAATCTATCAGACCCGCGCGCCGGAGGCAAACGACGCGCGACGGCGGGCGGCGATTACCACAGAGACGCGAAGAGCGCAGAGAACGGCGAAGGTGGGCAACAGAGACGGCAACGGCTTCTCGCACAAACCCTTCGGCCGCGAGTTCAGGGCCGAGTGGGACGCAACGGCGCAAAGAACGACGGGACAAGAGCAACAACGGCAACGGAGGCAGTTTAGACATGATAACAAGATTGACGAGCCGTTTGAGGCATCCGTAGAATTCATCTTGCGTTATCTTGTTATCTTGTCGAAGTCCGTTGTTGCCGTTCTCTGCGTTCTCTGCGTCTCTGCGGTGAAAGCCGTTCTCAGACGATCCGCGGCTTTTTCCCCCGCAGGGCGGACTTGGCCTGTTTCTCGAAGGCGGCGATCTCGCCGCTGGAGACCAGCGCGCCCAGTTCCAGATCGTAGCTGGCCGTCTCCCCCGGCTGGAGCATCCGCAGGCGACCCTCCGCGCGTTCGCGGTCGCGACCGCAGACCAGATTGCTCCCCGGCTCGATGCCCACCACGTACTCCCCCTTCCCCATCTGCTTCCATTCGATCAGGTGCGGGAGTTGGCTCTTCTTGAACTGGATGTACGCCCCGAAGCCGATCTCCGGATTCACCACCGCCGCCATCGCGCGGTCCCCCGGCGCGGCCAGGTCGTGGAAATACACCTTCTCCTTGTACCCCGCCGTCGGCGCGCCGAAAGAGGCATACTGCTTCTTGCCATCCTCCGCCTCCTCGTCGCGCGGAGTGACGGTGAGGCTCGGGGCGATCAGGCGCGACCCGGCGTCCACCACCGGGAACCCGAAGTTGATGTGGTACAACATCATATGGGGCGCCGCCGCATGGCCGATGTTCGTCACTTCGTCATGAATGAACAGCCGCTTCTGCCCGAGGAACGTGAACAGGCTGCGCGTCAGGCAGAGCTTCGCGCCGAAGACGGAACTCTCGACCACTTTGCCGCGCACGCCAACGAGGTAATCATCCCCCTGCCAGCCCGTCTCGACGTTCACCTCCTCCGCCGCGATGAAGGAAACGCGCCCGTGCAGCCCCAGCGGCTTCCCCTCATCCACGCACGGCGCGCCGAAGTGGGTGAGCCCGCAGGTGGTGAGCAGCCCGCCGAAGAAGCCGTAGAGCCATTCCAGCCCCTCGGGCTGATAGCTGTGGGGCGAAGTGACCCCCGGCCCGGAGTGCCAGCAGAGGGAGCGGCCGCAGTACTCCGCGGCGCAAATATCCAGCGCGCGGTCGGGCAGCACGGTGAAGCGGAAACCGGAGCCGGTGCTGAACTCCACGGCGCTGACCCCCTTCGCCCGGCCGTCGGTCAGCGTGTGCGGACGGACGGTCGCGATCTGGCTGGGATTCCCCACTCGCTCCAGAAGCTGCTTGCGCGTCCAGTTCTTGCCGAAGAGGTGCGCCATAAAAGAGCCTCCCAATAAAGTTATTTCGTCCCGGAAGATTAGCCGGAGCGCGCAGGAGTGTCAAGCAGGGCGGCGGGCGGGCCGCTGATCTCTTCAGCGGGGCTTCGCACGTGCCGCCTTGTACTTCTGCCATTCCGCCCATGTCAGCCGCGGCGTGTTGTTGATGCTTTCAAAGCTGATGGCCGGGACATCAGGCACAGGACCGCCGTGCGCATTCAGCAACTTATCAATCGTCTCATGTTGCAGGAGCACCTTGTCCTTCGGCGCTTCGTAATAGCTGGAAGATGACCAAGACCATGGCGGCAGGTATGCCTTGTCCGTACTGAAGTCGTACGCTGTCACATAGCTGTCGGTATTACCGTTGATGCTGAGTCTAACGGCGCAAACGGTTCCATCCGCCGACCAGGCCACTCCTCGGATCCAAAGGTCGATCCCTCCCACAGCCTCAAGCGGGCGTCCCTTTCGGACTACGTACATTGTCATATAGACGTCTCGAAATCCGTATGCCATCAGGTGCAACTCCCCTGCCCCCGTCGGGCTGCAGCTGACAAGCACATGCGGACTGTCACAACCCAAGATAAGGTTCCGGGATATGCGGACCATTGTGACGATAGCAGCAGTCAGGAACAAGGCGACCCCAACTGCCCAAAGGTTGACTTTGGTTCTGTGTGTCATAGGCATTCGTCACCTCCAATCGCCACGCTGTACCCCGTCGTAGGGGCAAGGCATGCCTTGCCCCTGCAACGCCAGAAGCGGCGCGCTTCACCCCGCCTCCCCCGGCTCCTTCGGCACGACAATCAGCACCAGCCCGCGCCGGACCAGGTTGCGCAGGAAAATGGTGAGCGAGGCCTCCGCCTCTTTGCGGCTGAGCTTGTATCGCGCGGCCACGCGTTCCACCATCTCGCGGATGGCAAGGGAGCCGTCGCACAGGTCCCAGACGAACGTGCCGACTTCGTCCAGCTCGAACTTCGCGTCGCTGGGGGGCACTTTAAGCCAGCGGCAGAGCCGCTCGACCAGGGGGGAGGCGCGAAATGGAACGTACAGTGTGGCGACGTCGTCCGCGTCGCGCTCCACCCGCACCGCCGGGCTGCGCAGGGCGCGCGCGCCGAGGGATTGAATGCGCGTGAGCTCCGGTTTCTTCTTGCTCCAAAACATCCGCTTGCTCCGACTACAAGGCCTTTCACGGCAAGGGCGTAATCCCTCAGTTACCGTGGGAGACGGCGCGAACACCGGTCGCACCGCTCGAACGCTGGGGACACAAAACTTCGCTCCGCAAAGTATTGTGTCCCCAGTTCGCGCGCCCTGCGTTCCGCCCGCCAAGACCAGGCGCTCCGCTCTCGCGCCGTGGGTGGCGCGGACTATCAGTCCGCGTCCCGCGCCGCAGGCGCGGGAAAGTCAGCGGAAGAACGCACGATGATCGCGGGTTGGATGACCCGCGCCACATTGCCAGATCTTAGCCTTCACTGCCTTCATGGCATTGCACGGCGCGAACCACGTCCCCCGCCTCCTGCTCGGCGGAATCCGGCCCCAGCCAGCGCACGGCGACCAGCGAATTGGCCTCGGGGCAGTGCCAGGCAAGGCCGCGGATGAGCCGCCCGCGCAGCAGCCAGCGCCGCACGGAACGCCGCTCGCGGCTGGTCCAGCCCAGCGCCGGATGCCCGAGCCACTCCTTCTCCGCGTACTCCGTCTTGAGGCCGCCGGGGCCGATGATCTTGTCCGCCTCGATCCAGTCGCGCAGGCTCTTCTTTTTCAGCCAGATGTCCGCCAGCGAGGAACGCACGATATGCGCGATGCGGTTGCGCGCGCGGAACTCGAACTGCAACCGCCCGGCGCGCACGGCGTGGTCGAACAGCCGCCACGCCTCCGGCATGTCGAAGCGGAAACCATACGCCGCCCACGGCACGCGCCCCTCGACGGGATGGTCGCACCAGGAAGCGAACATCTCCTGCAGGACGGGCTTGAATTTCTCCTCCGGGTCGTACACCGCGCGCAGCAGCGCCACCCGCCCGCAGGTCGAGCAGCACGCCGCCATATGCATCGAGTCGCGCTCCCCCTTCACCAGGAAGAACTCGGTGTCCATCCCCGGCACGCTGACGAGGCGGACATCGCGCCGGAGTTGCACGTCGCGCTGGTTGAGTTTGGCCTTGCGGATGTAGGCCTCGGCCACGCTGCGCGCCGTGCTGGAGGAGCGCCCGAGCTGCCAGCGGATGTCCAGCCGGGCATACTCGGCGTCGTCGAGGCGGCAGTGCCCGCTCCGGGCATCGCCGTCAGCAGCGCCCATCTCCCAATCGGCGGGGACCTTGAGGCGAATGCCCTGCCAGGCGAATAGCGTCCATGAACTCATGGTGGTTCCTGCGGAAAGCAACGGATTCAACGTTCAACATCCGACGTCCAACGTCCAACGTCCAACGTTCAAAGCAAGGCATGCCCTCGCGCGAACCGTTGGTTGTCATTCGTTGCCGTTCCTTGAACGTTGAAAGTTGAGCGTTGAGCGTTGAACGTTGGAAGTTGAATCCGTTCACTGGTGTCCATCGATCGTGCCGACGGTGATCTTGAGGTCGGCGCGGCGTTCGAGCCGCTCGATGGCGCCGTCGCGGATCCAGGCGACGCGGTCGCACAGGTTCAGCATCTTGTGGTCGTGGGTCGCGCTGATGACGGTGACGTGCAGCTCCTGGCTCAGCTTCTTGAGCAGGTGGATGATCTCCTCGCCGGTATGCAGGTCCAGGTTCGCCGTCGGCTCGTCCGCCAGCACGATAGCCGGGTCGTTGGCCATGGCGCGGGCGATGGCCACGCGCTGCTGCTGCCCGCCGGACATGCGCCCGGGGCGGTGGAAGATGCGCTCCCCGAGCCCGACGCGCTCCAGAATGCGCGCCGCCTTGTCCAGCGCGGTATCCTCATCCACGTTGGCGAAGAGCATCGGAATCTTGACGTTCTCCAGCGCCGTCAGCGTCGGCAGCAGGTTGAAGGACTGGAAGATGTACCCGATCTTGCGGCAGCGCATCCAGGCCAGTTCGTAGGCGTCCAACTGCGCGATATCCACGTCGTCGATGAACACCATCCCGTCGGTCGGCTTATCCAGCCCCCCGATCATGTTGAACAGCGTGCTCTTGCCCGAGCCGGAGGGGCCCATGATGGCGAGGAACTCGCCGCGGAAGATGTCCACGCTCACCCCGCGCAGCGCGTGCACCACTTCCTGCCCGCGGGAGAACTCTTTCCTGACGTCGATGGCGCGCACGACGACATCCTGGACGGTAGCCATTTATTCCTCCACCCGCAACGCTTCAACCGGGCGCATCCTGGCGGCCAGCAGCGCGGGGTAGCCCGCTCCCACCAGGCAGAGGAATATCCCGGCGACGAAGCTGAGGCCCGAGTACACCAGCATGGAAGCCATCGGCATATAGCTGAAGGCGTACCCGCCGAATTGCAGCAGGCCGATCAGGAAGGTCAGCGCCAGCCCCGTCACGATCCCCACCAGCGAGCCGACCACCCCCATGAGCGAGGATTCGATCAGGAACAGCTTGACCACCGTGCTGTCCTCCGCGCCGAGGCACTTCATCGTGCCGATCTCGCGGAAGCGCTCCGTGACGGACATGAGCATCGCGTTGGCGATGCCGACGGTGCAGGTCAGCAGCGCCATCACCACCAGCCAGCGGTCCACCGGGTTGCCCAGGCGCACTTGGTCCGGGTTGATATTGGCCTGCCGCAGAAGGGTGAGCACCGCCTCGGCATCGCTGCCGGCCAGCGCCCGGATGAGCGCGCTGCTCACCCCGCTGTACGTCAGGTACGCGATGGCCAGAATCACGCTGATCAGCGTGACCAGCGAGCGCGTGATGCGCACCCGCAGCCCCGCCATCGCCAGCTGGAACAGCGTCTTGTTGGGCAAATGTGAGCTCTCGCTGCTCAATATCGCCAGCAGTTCTTCCGGGGTTTCGCTCATGTGATGCTCCCGACCTGGATCTTCAGGTCCTCGCGCCGGACGATCTTCTCAATCCGTCCCCCCACCACCGTCACCACGCGGTCGCTCACCGAAAGCATCTTGTGATCGTGCGTGGCGCTGATGACGGTGACGTGCCGCTCATGGCTGAGCCGGCTGAGGTTCTCGATGATCTCCTCGCCGGTGTGCAGGTCCAGGTTGCCGGTCGGCTCGTCCGCCAGGATGATGCTGGGATCGTTGACGAACGCCCGCGCGATGGCCACGCGCTGCTGCTGCCCGCCGCTGAGCTCGTCGGGGCGGTGGTGCAACCGCTCGCCCAGACCCACCTGACCCAGTTGCACCGCCGCGCGGTCGCGCGCCTCGTTCTGCGGCAGCCCCAGCAGCAGCGCCGGCAGCGCCACATTGTCCAGCGCGGTCAGCACCGGAATCAGGTTGTAGCTCTGGAAGATATACCCCACCTTGCGGCAGCGCAGCCGCGCCGCGATGTGGCTGGGCAGCTTCCCCATCGCGTGCCCCAGCAGCGTCACCGTCCCGCGCGTGGGGCTGTCCAGCCCCCCGATCATGTTGAACAGCGTCGTCTTCCCCGAGCCGGAGGGGCCCATGATGGAGACGTACTCCCCGCGCTGGATCTTCAGCGAGATCCCCTGCAACGCGCGGACGATCTCCCCCCCGATCCGGAATTCCCGGTGCACGTCCTGAACTTCCACGACCACTTCGGACTCTGTCATGGCTGGTACCGGTTAATGTCTATGGAGACTTTCGACAAGCCGAGGAGGAAAGCCATCAGCGACCAGAAGAAACAGGCCGCCAGCTCTCCGAAGAGCAGGCCGATGAACATCGGCCGCACCTTGGCGAACATATGCCGCCCGCCATACTTGACCGCCAGCTTCTTGCAGAGCCAGCCGACGAAGAAACCAAACCATAGCTGGCACATCAGCGGGTTGGCCATCATGGCGAAGCCGATCGGGTGCAGCCACCAGAAGAAGCGCCGGCGCATGATGACGCTCAGAAGGATCCAGCCGATGCCCAGAAGGTAGAAGATCCAGTTCGAGCCGCCCAGGCCGCCGGTCGAGCCGCTGACCAACTGCTGCGTCTGGCTGAAGATGTACCGGGGACCGGAGGTGAAGAACCAGGAGTTCGAGGAGTGGTTGGCCCCGACGGCGTAGACGAAATACAGCAGGGCGACCGCGGAAACCAGCACCGTGACGACGATGGAGCTGATGACGATGGCGTGGAACCAGCGCCGGCTCGCGCGCGACTCCTCCTGCATCTTGAAACTGTTGATCACCGAGGGAGCCAGGTAGGTCTTGATTTCGAGGAACAGGATCGAGTAGATGGGCATCAGCGGCGCCAGGACGGCGGGCGGAACCACGGTCTTCACCGCCCCGCCCTTGAGCAGCAGGCCGTTCGCGATCTTCGTCAGGTGGAACGGCCCGGTGTGAATCTGGAACCAGTACACCCCGCCCTCGGCCACGACGCGCATCAGCCCGACCGTGACCAGAATCACGATGGCCATGAAGAGCAGCGACCAGGGCATCGGCACATTCGCCCACCAGAGCCAGCACAGCGTGATGATCATGCTCGCCAGGAAGATCACGCCGCCCCAGCCGAAATTCCGGGCGCAGCGCCAGAGCAGCGCCCCCTTCGACGGGGTCGCGCTCAACATCGCCCCGCCGGCCCCCAGCGCCCCCGCGAGTTGGTCGCGCGCCTGCGAGTACTTGTCCATCACCAGCTTGCCCAGCGTCACCCCCGCGAAGGCGAGCAACCCGCCGGCCCCCAGGCTGCTGACGAAATGGTTCTCCCAAATCCAGTCGCTGCTGAAGGACCTCACGGAGGCCCCGACGGCGGCGCGGATCGCTATGAAGAACAGGAACAGGCCGAACAGATGGTATATCCAGAGGCTCGCGCTGATCTCCAGCGGCAGCAGGAAGCCGATGCCGATGGCGACAAAGCTCACCAGCACCACCAGCCCCGGCTGCGTCGAGTCGGCCAGCCCCTTGAAGATGGAGTTGTTCAGCATCACGCGCAACTGGCCCTGATCCACCCCCAGATGCAGCGGGTTGAGGCCGCGCAGCCATTCCGCCTGGGCGGCGGCATTGTAGCTGAGCAGGAGGAAGACAAAGCCGAAACCGCACCAGAACAGGCCGCTGCGCAACGTGGAACTGAGCGAGCCGGGGGGAGCCCCCTCGTCATGCATCACATCCTCGGGCAGCCGCGCCAGCGGGAACACCAGCTTCTCGCGCCGCGCCCAACTGTCGTACATCATCATGGAAAGGCTGTAGAACATCAGGTAGATGGCGAAGACGAAGATGAACCAGAGCGCCAGCGGCTTCACCCAGACGGCCCACGGAATCGCCTTCCACAGGTTGACCCCCGGCTTGAACCCCTCGCGATACTCCTGCACGCGCGGAACGTCGCTGATGAACAGCGCCGGGTTCAGGTACGGGATGACGTCCTTGTCCCAGCGGGCCTGCGGGATGTTCATCGCCGGGTCGTGCGGCGTGGCTATCAGCGGGATCAATTGGTCCATGAGGCCGAAGGTGCAGATGCCGGCTGTCACGAAGAGCGCGGCGAACATGGCCATCAATTCGCCGCGGTTGAACGGTCCCAGCCAGCGGAACGGCCGGTGGCACTCCTCGGGCTTCGAGGCCACGTGGTGGAGCAGGGTGAACAGAATGAATCCGGCGAAGGCAAGCTGGGTCATGAAGAAGAAACCGTTGGCCGCGTGCCCCAGCAGCGCCAGGAAGGCCAGCAACTGGGCCCCCAGGAAAATCGCCAGGCCGGCGAAACGCGCAACGCGCGAACGCACCAGGAGCGAGGCGCCCACCGCCACCAGGATTGCGCCCAGGTCCAGCAGCACGGCGATGCCGGCGAACCGCGCAAATGCCAGGTCGTCCGGGGAGGCCAGCGTCGCGCCGCAGAAGAACGCTTTCAGCGCCGGGAAGAGGCCGATCTTGGCCACGATGGCGCCCGGCAGCGGATACGGCAGGAACAGCCCCACCGCGATCGCCTGCGCCCCGATGGCCGCCGCGCCCACGATCAACCCAAGGCTCAGCGGCCTGCGGAACGCCATGCGCGCGGCTATGATCGCCGCCACCCCCAGCACGGTCAGGCGCAGCCCGGCCTGGCTATCCGCTTGGTGACCGGGGATGAACGGAACCAGCATCAGCACCAACTGCGCGCCGCACAGCGTCATCGCCAGCGCCGCCGGCCACCAGAGCCGCAGCAGCGGGTTCAGCAGCAGCGTCAGCCCCAGCAGGAACGCAAAGGAGATGACCGGGATCTGCGTCGCGATCGGGTAGATCGGGGTCGGGTTGAACTCGAACGTGTAGTCCAGAAGCACCTGGCCGACCGAGAGCAGCACCGCCAGCGGCAGCACGATCCACCAGCGGATGTGCAGCGCCGGCCGCTCCGCAAGCTGGATCTGCTCCATCCGGTCCGCGTCGATGCGATTGAATGTCCCGTTCTCTGCCATGACTTCCCGTATTTCAGTACAAGAGCGTTTCAATGGACTTTGCGATCAGCGCGATACCGACTCCCGCCATCGCCATGAGGCCCAGCCCGCAGATGAATCCCGCCAGCACGACCGGCACGATCTGACGCCAGCGCTTCACGCCGAACTTGCGCTGGAAGAAGTAGCGGCCGATGAGCGCGCCGATGAACTCTCCCAGCAGGTTGCCGGGGCTCATCTGCCCGATGCCGCGGACGAGCCCGAAGATAATGAACGTCGGCAGGTTGCATACCATCAGCAGCAGGTATCCGAAGACCCCGATCGCCGCGCCGATTGTCAGGTACGACGGGTTGAGCGCCTCCAGGAACCGCGAGCCCCCCGTCATGGTCGACGTGTAGGTCAGGCAGGAGTTCAGCGCCTGCAAGCGCCAGACTTCCTGCGTGAAGGGGTACGCTTCGGAGGGGATGGGTCCCAGCCGCCAGATGAATTCACTGAACAGCAGGCTAGCCACGATGATCACCGGGATGGTCACCAGTTCGGTCTTGATCAGGCTGGTGAACTTCGTGCCGGTGAGCTCCACCACGCGGAACATGCGCGTCTCCGCGCCGTAGTCCATGATGGGGATCGGCACGAACCAGATGGCCACGCCGCGATAGCCCGAGAGGATGAACGCCGCCTCGCGCACCAGCGGAATCGCCACCGCCTGCCCCACGAGCCCTTCCAGCTTGGCCGAGACGTAACTGATCAGCGGGGTGTAAATGAAGGCGAATATCAGGAAGAACATCGTGGGGAATCGGTCCCCGCTCCCCCCGCTCATGCTGTTGATCATCCAGCGGCTCAGGAAGATGTACATGAACGTGCTGACGACGTAGATGGCAATGCTGATCCAGATGGGGATGTCGCCGCGCAGCCGGTTGTAGCGGAACGCTTCCAGCAGGCTGTGCGATTCCGCCCCCACCGCCGTGGAGCCGGTGCGCTTGCGAATCCAGCGCATCAGCAGCGGCCCGACCGTCGTCCCGATGCTGATCAGGAAGATGGCGAACGTCAGCCCGATGCTCAACGAGAGGTAGAAGTCGATCTGGTTGCTGTACAGCGTGTCCACCAGACCCATCCCCTCCTGCCACGTCGGGAGGTACCCGTAGTGATACAGAATGGGGTTGGCGATCATCGTCAGCACCACCCCGATGAACCCGCCGACCGCCGCCCAGAAGGGCAGCACCATACCGGTGACCACCAGCGTCAGGTCGAAGACCAGGTTGAGCGGAGTGGCCGGCAGTATCTTCTCAGTCTTGGCGGTCAGGTCGAGCCAGGGGATCGGCAGAAGCTGGTACGGCGTGCCCAGGAACGAACCGGTGAACGAGGGGATGCCGATGTAGATCAGCCCGAACACCAGCCCGATCATGCCGCCGATGGCAAACACGGTCCATCGCCCCCGCGTGCGCTGCTCGCGGTCCTCCGCCAGCACCACCACCCCCTGCGCATCCACCGGAGCCATCGGGTACGGCAGCTTCTCCCCGTGCGCCGTGAGCCGGTACAGCGCATAGCCGAGGCCGAAACCGTTGATGCGCGTGATGAGCAACTGGAAGCTGATCAGCAGGATCGGGTAGAGCCAGTACTTGTTGAAGAAGGTATTGCCGGTTTGGCGGATCGTCTCGGCGGAGGGGGCGCACCAGACCGGGATCTCCGAGGAGATGCCCATCGCCTGCGCCACGTCGGACTGCACCAGGTACTGCGTCCAAAGCAGCCCCTGGAAGGGCGTGGCCAGGGCGACGCCCGTCATGTAGAACAGGATGAACACTTCCTGCTGACGCAGGCTCTTGAGCGAGCGGCGCGCCACCTCGGCGAAGAGGATCACCGTCACCCAGCGCGCGGCCGGCCCCAGCCCCGCCCCCATGAAGAGCATCAGGTACATCGACCCCGGCAGCATGAACAAGCCGAGGAAGAGCGCGCCGATGATGGTCTTGCCGCTGAACCCGTCCTCGAACGTCGAGGGGGGCGTCATGACCTCCCGGAGCATCTGAACTTCTTTTTCCTGGCGGCCCTGGCTCATCGGGCGACGTTCTCCTTCACCGGGAACTCACGCGCGGCGGCGAACATCGCCTCGCCCTGGATGCGGAACTGCTCCTGGTTGGCCAGCGATTGGGAGCGCCAGCTCAGCAGCCGCGCGCGCAACGACTCCATGAAAGGCTGGTTCACCACCAGCCAACTGCTCCGGTCCCCCTTCACGCGGGTGACGTGGACGCACAGCACGTGCGCGCGCACGCGCTGCACGTAATGCCCGTAGATCTCCAGCCGCTGGTTCACCCCCAGGTCGAACGGCACCGGGGTGATGCTGTAGAGCATGGTCCGCACGTTGCGCCCCTCGCGGTCGCGCACGAAACCGAAGCGCGCGTCCTGCGCCAGGAACTGGCCGGAGGAGGCCTCGCTGTTCAGGTCCATGAAGGCGTGGAGGAACGCGCACACCCCCGGCAACTGCTCCTCGCTGAAGCTGAACGGGAAGTCCAGCCGCAGCTCATCCCCCTCGGGCGCGGGCAGCTTCCAGCGCCTCTGACCCGACGGGACCGACGCGCGCGTGGCGACGTACGCCGGATACAGCGTGCTCACGATCACCGTGACGATCGACGCGAAGATCACCCCGATCACCGCCATGCTGGAGTAGTTCAGCGGCATCCCCGGCAGCCAGTTGTAATAGCTGATCAGCAGCGCCAGCCCCTGGCCGATGACGTACCCGCTCACCGCCCCCACCAGGCCGAACACGATCGCCTCGGCCACGAAGAAGACGAAGACGTGCGTCGGGTTCAGCCCGATGCTGTTGTACACGCTGATTTCCTTCTTGCGCTCCATCACCGCGCCGAGCATGGTGTTCAGGATAATCGTGGCCGCCAGGCAGATCGGGATGAGCACCTTGCTGACCCCGCCCACGCTGGTACCGCGCGCCGGCCCCAGACTGTACTGGGCGGCGCTGATGCTCGCCCCCTGCTCCGGAGTAATCTTCTCGGTGATCCCCGTGTAGGTGAGCGTGCCGGTGGCGTCCACAAAATGGTTCGCGGCTTTCCAGGCGCGCAGGCTGGCGGATTCCCCGCCCTGCGCATCCGCCTTCACGGCGATGGTGCGCACCGTCGTGTCCGGCAGCCTCAGGGCGAAACCAATCGGCAGCAGCACGCAATTGACCGCGCGCAGCGCGCTGGCCGCCGGAACGGGGCTCGCCGTGGCATCCTCGGCGCTGACGCTCATCTGCCCGGTCTCATTCACCGACTTGGTCACCGGATCGGGCCGGCTCTCCAGCGGAAGCAGCGGGAGCTTCGCCAGGTCGGTCATCGCCGAAAGCTTCTCATCATCCAGCAGGCCGACCAGCGTCACCTTCTCGTTGCGCAGGTACAACTCGCGCGGCGTAAAGTTCGCCGGGGTGATCCCCAGAATGCCGGCCGCCTCGGTCGAGAGGAGCATCTCGCGCGCGTCGCCGCTGCTGAACCAGCGCCCCGCCGTCAGCGGCATGGGAGCGATGAAGCCGTTCTCGGCCATCTCCACCCCCAACAGGCTCTTGGCGACGATGAGGTTCTTCGGGTTCTGCGCGTCGATGACCTCCAGCCGCAGGTAGTCGCCCAGGCCGTCCAGGCGCTGCGTCCAACTGCGCATCACCACCTGGCCGTACGGGCGCAGAACCTGCGAAATCTGCCGCTGCGCGCTTTCCCGGATCGGCTCCATCCCCGGCTTGGCGAACAGCACCCCGGCGTACGGAACGTTCGGTTCCGTCTGGCGCCGGTAGGGCGTCAGCGAGGTCCCCACGCTGATGACCGACAGCATCGTGAAGGTCACCAGCACGATCGTCGCCGCGGTCAGCGAGGTGCGAATGCGCCGCCGGCGCATGTTGTTCACCCCCACCGAAAAGGCCACCCCCGCCAGCGCCTTGCGCGAACTCTCCGCCGATTCCACCCCCTGCGACTCTTCCACAAGCTGCTTCAGCCCGCTATCGAAGCGCCCGTGCAGAATGAACATGACGAACACCGCCAGCCCCACCATCATGAACGCCAGCAGCACCATCATCGGGGTCTGCGAAAGGCTGAAGGCCGGGTGCAGCAGCGCCAGCGCCGTGGCCATCAGCGCGAAGATGATCAGGAAGCTTCCGATCTGCGCGCGCACGTCGGTCCACGGGATCACCAGCTTCATGGCGAACATGCAGAAAGGAATGACCAGCGCCAGGAACACCGCCACCGCCTTGATCAGGTCGCTGGTGGTGTCGCGCACCATGCGATAGGAGCGCAACGAACTGCTCAGCGCCTCAATCGCCTTGCTGAGGAAGAGGCTCTGGTCTCCCGCGCCGCGGGCCTGATCGGCTTGGACGATCAGCCCCTGCGCCTGCTTGAACAGGAGCGCGGCGGCGGGGTTGGTCACCCCCTTCTTCTCGATGCGCCCGAGCCGCATGGCGTTCAGCGTCTGCAAGTCCGCCGCGGCGGTGGTGGTGATCATCCCCAGGCGCTTGTCGCCGGGGAAGAAGCCGGCGCCGGTGGGGTTATCCTTGGTGGCGTTGATGAGGATGAAGTCGTCGGAAACGATCTTGAACGGCACGTAGCCGTCGGTGAAGATGCAGGCGATCCCCTCTTCCCCGGTGATCGGCTTGAACTTAGCGGAGCGCGTCTCCGCGATCCCCGCGATGCCGTAGTGGTCGGGGCTGGCTTCGCGGATGGCGTCCAGCAGGATGATGCTGGGGGTGCGCACGCGCGTCCCCGGATTGTACGTGCCAACCAGGTCGGTCTGAATGCAATCGAACATCAGGCAGAACTGGTCCGCCCAAAGCCAACTGGATCCGGCCTGCGGGATGTTGGGGTCTACGCGGCGCGCCCCCGCGCCCGCGTCAATGACGGCGCTGAGGCCGCTGAAGTCCTCCTTGAAACCATACGCCTCGATGCAACCCACCGCGGGGATGGCCCGGAAAAGCGCCTCCCCCTGCCGGTTCGACAGGGCGATCTGGTAGAGGCAGACCTGTCCGTAGACGGCGCGCGGCAGCGGCTCCAGGAGCACGGCGGAGGCGCTTCGCGGAAGAACCTGCCCGGGCACCACGACCACCGCGCCGCCGACGAGCGGCTCGCGCGGAATCTCGACCGAGTACGGATCGATCCGGCGCAATTTGTAGCGGAAGGAGACCACCCGGTAATTCGTGAGGCGGACCGGACGAATGGCCGTCGGAAATTCTTCGCTGGCCAGGAGGCCGGTGATCAGCTTCTGGGCGAACGCCATCATCCCCGCCACGCGCTCGCGCGGCAGTTGGGCCAGCGTATCGCGCGGCGTGAACTGGATATTGCGCGGGTCGGCCGTGGTGGTCAGGGTCAGGCTGGGGATCGCCTGGTTGTCCCCTGCCGAGCAGGCCAAGGGGAATTTGTCGGCCAGGTGGTTGTGCCAGTCGATGCCGCCCGCGCTCAGAATGGTATTGGCGAAGAACCGTTCGCCGTCCTTCAACTGCTTGGCGACCTCCACGGCGACGCGCGCGGCCGGCTTGCATTCCTCAAGCTGGATGGTCCAGGGAACCTCCGGCCCCTGGGCGAAGAAGCCCATCCGCTCATTGCCGAAGCTCAGGTCCAGCGAGAGATAGAGGTAGACGCTCTTCCCTTCCAGTTGTCTGGCCAGCCGGCCGTTCTCGTCGATATCGCGGATCGCGCGATCGGCGTCCTGGAACTGCTCCTGGTAGCGCGCGTGAATCGCGGCCATGTCGGCGCGGAACATCGCCTGCCGGCGGGCCAGCACCGCCCCCTCCCCCATGTTCTCGAAGGTGGAAGTGCCCCCCCAGCGTTGAAGGACGGAGGCCATGGCGATGTAATCGTCCCGCACCTCCGCCAGCCGGTCCCGCTCCGCCTTGACCTTCGCCATCTGATCGGCAGGCAGATCGGTGCGGTGCAATTGGTCTTCGGCCAGCGCAATGCTGTGGCGCGCCCGGTTGCGCTCGTACTCGAACCGGCGCAGCAGCGGCTCTTTCAGGAACAGCGTGCGGCCGCTCTCGTCGGACTGGGCCGCGCGCAGCAGGGCGATCTTCTCCGGCGTGCGGTTCTCCGGGCCGTACACCGCGGCGAAGAACTTCGCCTCGCGCAGGTCGCGCTCGCGCGAGTCCAGTTCATCGCTTTGCGTGGGCGGGAAGGGATACGCGGCGGCCAGGAAAAACTGCTCGCCGCGCAGGTAGTTGCAATGATCGCTCACCGCGCTGAAGACCAGGGTGACATCCGGCGGGTTG
>Ga0114951_10003297_pt1 | contig 16829 bp, 15 predicted proteins | sample AM7aDNAmetaG_FD_88677 | JGI IMG/M metagenome (GOLD analysis project Ga0114951, IMG submission 88677) | Freshwater microbial communities from Finland to study Microbial Dark Matter (Phase II) - AM7a DNA metaG | ecosystem: Environmental > Aquatic > Freshwater > Lake | place: Finland: Lake Alinen...
CAATGCTGGCCAGCACTAGCACGCCCGTTTTGAGATCGGCGTCAACCAAAGCGCGCGCGGCCGTTAATTGAGCCGCGACAGCGTTCTTAAAGAAAACCTGCAACTCAAGCGCATTCACAAACTCCAACTCATGAAGCGGCGTATAGCAAATCGGCTGGCCTTGGATCAGCGCAATGACTTTCGCGCTGTCCGCTTCGGGGTAGTAGAGTTTGACGAAACAGCCCGTGTCCAGGTAGATCACGACTCCCCTCCTCGAGCCTCCAGGACGATCTGGCTGAGCGGCTTGCCCGGCGGTTGTTCACCCCAAACAGCCTTGGCCCGTGCCAGGAAATCAGGTCGCAGCGCGGGCGTGGCTGGCACCACCCTGGCGACGACCCTGTCCTGGTGGGTCACCTGCACTTCTTCCCCGGCAGCGACCCAGCGCAGAATCTCGGGCCATTGCTGCGGCAACTGCTGAACCGTGGCGGTTTTCATGCAGCAAACATGCGGTGCGATGTCCCTTGGCGCAAGCTGGCATTTGCGCTACCGCACGGATGCCTGGCCGCCGTCGCCAAGGAGGAACCAAGAGAGACTCCTCCGAACTTTTTGCGCGCCTTGCGCCCCTGAACCAGACGGGCGGGATAGTGGGGGGCGAGGGCGAGCCGCACTGCTATTAAGTTAAGCTTGGGGGGAGCGCCGACATTCTTGTCGGCCTGTTGGGTGCCGCCGCGCCAGGGCAAGCCCTTCTTCTTTCTTGCCGGTCTCAAACAGCAGAACGGCTCGGATCGCGGCCACTTGCGTCATATCGGTTGAACTCAGCTTCTCCGCCTGGTATGAAGTCCGACGCATCGCCTTCCCGCTCCGGCTACAAGGGGGGCTATTGAGCTTCTGGATTGGGCCACCTTCCCAACGCAATCAATTCGGCTCGCAGATCTAACCGCTGCTCACAGTTCATTTGGCATTACCTGGCGCAGGCGCGGAGGCATTACGCAGCAGGATGCTCAGCCAAATAGCGGCGGGCTTTCGCTTGCAACAGGGCCACCAAGTCACCGACCTCGACAAAGAGCTGATATTCGGCCCGTTCCTCGGGCGTAAGCGCGCCGGCGTCGCACTTGATAGCGAGTTGCTCGATGCGGCGGCGCGCCATTTCGTCGCCCTGCAAGGACACGATCTCCTTTGCGGCAGCAGGCGTCAGGCATCGGCCCAGGGGCGCAATAACCCGACCCAGCAACTCCGTGGCAGTGCTTTTCGTTCGCATAGCGACACCATATCCCATCCCTGAAACGCTGGCGAACCCTTTTCTGGGAGCGGCCAAAGTGCTGAACCGGCCTATCTCCGACTCAGAGCGGCTTGATCTGGATGTTGCGGAAGGCGACCGGGTCGTTGTGCCCGGCGAAACCGAACGAGCCCTTCGTGCGGTCCTTGCCGGGATGCGCGCCGCCCCCCATGAAGTCCTTAACGGTGGATAGGTCGCAGTCCAGGATCACGGTGCCATTCAGTTCCACCTTGATCTTCGGGCCCTTGATGGTGACTTCCTCGAAGTTCCATTCGCCGATGGGGCGCTGGTAACCGCGTGCGGCAGCGAACATGCCGTAAGCTGAACCATGTGCCTGACGCGCGTCGATCTTCTGGCCGGTGGCCTTCTCGTAATTGTCGTCGAGCACTTGGAGCTCGCACATACCATCGTAAGCGGCGTTGCCGTGCCCAGGGTAACGGATGGCCAGGCCATTGTTTCCCCCGGGCGGCAGCTTGAACTCCATTCGGGCCATGAAATCCTCGTATTCGTCCTTCGTGTAGAGCGTGCCGCCTTTCTTCGGACGGCATTGGATGGCGCCATCCACGACCTCGTATTCATTTATCGGCCCCGCCCAACCAGTGAAATCACTCCCGTTAAAGATGGACTTGAAACCTTCGTTGCTACGGCTGGCCAAAAGCTTGTTGGCCTCGTCGGACCCAATCTCGCGGACGGACAGATTGCGCCAGCGGATTTCATTGCCATGAGTCTGGAGCTGGATCGGGCCCTTGGGCGGCACGGGCATCTTGCGGTCGTAATAATTCTCCAACAGCGCGTGATCCACTACGAGCTTGTCGTTGAGCCAGACGCTCACCCGCGCGCCCACCATGACCACGCGCACCTTGTTCCATTCGCCAAAGGGCTTGTCCGCCAGCACCAGCGGGTCTTTGCCGGGCGCGCCCGGGCTGTTGTTCCATAGGCCGCCGGACCCCTTGTCCGCGCCGAGGTTGAACTTCGCCTTCTCCGTGTAATCCCAAATCTGCACCTGCGGGCAGCCGCGCAGGTAAATGCCTGAGTCGGCCAGCGCCACTGTCTTATACTCGAGCAGCAACTCAAAATCCCCGTAATCCTTCTCGGTGGTGGCGTAGGACCCCTTGCCATCATTTACCAGTTCGCCGTTCTGAACGCTCCAGTGGTCCTTCATGCTGGCGGTCCATTTGGCGATTTGCGCGTCGCGTTGTTCGGCGGGCATCGCCAGCAGCTTGCGATGATCGAACGTGTCGCCCCCGCGCCAACCGGTCAGGTCCTTGCCGTTAAACAGGGCCGTGAAGCCCTCGGGTGGTTTCGGCGTCGCCGTGTCGGAGGCAGCCGAGTCGGCTCCCGTGGCGAATTGGGAACCAGCGGCCAGGAGCGTCAGAGCCAAGCACAGGCGGCTAAAGCGGACGGAAAGATTTGATTGCATACCTCTGTTCTTATGCATTTGCGCTGCGGAATAAAGCTTTTTTTGCGCCAGTCGCGCTTGGGGGGCGCATCCCGACACCACCACCCAGGCGGGCGGCCATGCCAATCGGAACGCCGGATTTATCCGGCAGGCCGGCGAGCCGCACTAGGGCTGCCGGATGAATCCGGCGTTCCGGTGGTGGTGTCAGGATGCGCCCACGTTGGCACGCCGCTAACTGTGCGCGGGGAGAAAGCCTGCCGGGGGCGCGGAGAAAGCGTGTTGTCAGCCTCTTGCTTGCGCGTTGCTAGCGTGTTGGTCGCGTGATGTCCCATAGGTACTCCATAGGATGTCCATAGGACTTCCATAGGATCTCCATAGGAATCAGACCTTTTTTCCGCGGGTGGCCCGGTCCTCCGGGCCAGGAACGATGGCCCGCACCTGCTGGTAAATGCCGGGGCCTTCGTCGAACTCCTGCCGGAGCCGGATGTAGATGCGCTTGCCCGGCAGCAGCAAGCGGTGCTCGTCGATATAGGGGCCGTGCTTTATAAAGTAAAGCGAGGTGATGTCGCACAGGTGGTTCACCAGCGGGGGCAGCGGGCCAAGCCGTGGACATTTAGGCGCGCCGGCAAGACCCCGATTGCAGGGACGCGAGCCCCAGACCGTGTAACGGCCGGCCGGAACCCCGGCAAACCGCAGCTTGAGCGAGGTGCGGCCGCGGCGGTTGGTGATGATCAGCTCCAGCAGCAGTGGCCGCGGGCCAGGAGGCTCGGGCGGGGGCAACGTCGTCAGCAAGGCCTCGCCGTCCCGGATCCGCGGGGCGTTTACCCGGACAAAATACCGTTGCCCGGTCGTGCGCCGGGCGGAGGCGGCGACGTTCCACGTCAGGCGTTGCTCGTCGGTGAGGTACTCCCACGCCTGCGAGGCGTAGCCGACAGAGGCATTCCACTCCTGCTGTGCGGCGCTCCGGCGCTTTTCCGGGCGACCGCTATCACCTCGTTTAGGCATCATACACAGTGGCGGTGTAACACGACCTCGGGCGGAACGCAACGCTGCCGGCGGCGGGGGGGTGCATCCTGCAGGTACCACCACACGCAAGTCTCCCAAATCCGAAATCCGAGGCCCGAAATCCGAAAGAAATCCGAAGCCCGAAACCCGAAAGGTTGCCCGCCTCGGAAACCGCCTGCCTGCTGCTCCACCCTCTTCCTCGGACTTCGAATTTCTGGCTTCTTTCGGGTTTCGCGCCGCGGATTTCGGATTTCAGGCAAGACGCAGCTGGTGTTACTGACTGGATGCGCCCGCGGCGGGGGCAAGCGGGCGGTGCTCGGGGGTTTCGCAGAAAACCTTGCCACTGGCCCGGAAATGACTAGCATCCACGCTACCTGCGAGAGGCGCGGGGCATCGAAGAACATTTTTACATGAAGAGTTACAATATTGCAGTTATTGGTGGCGACGGCACGGGGCCGGAAGTAGTCCGCGAGGCTATCAAAGTCCTCGAGGTGGCCGCGAAGAAGTTCAAGCTCAAGCTTAACTACACGAACTACGACCTGGGCGGTGAACGCTATTTGCGCACCGGCGAGGCGCTGCCGGACAGCGTGCTGGCAGAACTACGGAAGTTCCCGGCCATTCTGCTCGGCGCGATCGGCCATCCCGACGTAAAGCCGGGCATTCTCGAAAAGGGCATCCTGCTGCGCACCCGGTTCGAGCTGGAGCAGTATATCAACCTACGCCCGGTCAAACTCTACGACGAGCGCTTCTGCCCGCTCAAAGACAAGAAGCCGGAGCACATTGACTTCGTGGTCGTGCGCGAGAACAACGAAGGGCTCTACACCGGTGCCGGCGGGTTCGTCTTCAAGGGCACGCCCCATGAGGTAGCCCTCCAGGAAAGCGTCAACACGCGCCGCGGCGTCGAGCGCTGCCTGCGCTACGCCTTCGAGTTCACCCGCAAGCGGAACAAGGACAAGAAGCTGACCCTGTCGGGCAAGACCAACGTGCTGACCTTTGCGTTTGACCTCTGGGAGCGCGCCTTCCACGAGATCGGCCAGAAGGATTACCCCGATATCAAGCGCGACTACGCGCACGTGGACGCCACGACGATGTGGTTCGTCAAGAACCCGGAGTGGTTCGACGTGATTGTGACGGACAACATGTTCGGCGATATCATCACGGACCTGGGCGCCATGGTGCAGGGCGGCATGGGCATCGCCGCGGGCGGCAACATCAATCCGCAGGGCACCAGCATGTTCGAGCCGATCGGCGGCAGCGCTCCGAAATACACCGGCAAGGGCGTCATCAACCCCTTGGCGGCGATTTGCGCTGGCCAGATGATGCTGGACTTTCTGGGAGAGGCCAAAGCCGCGAAGGCCATCGAGGCGGCCGTCATCAAGATCACCCGCGAGAAGATGAAGAGCCTGGCCGCCGGCAAGATGGGTTACAGCACGTCCCAGGTAGGCGACTTGGTTGCGGGAGCGCTGTAAGCCAAAATTCGCAGGCCGAAACCCGAGATCCGAAGGAAGTCCGAAGTTCGAAATCCGAACTCCGGAAGAGGCTGCTTACGCCGCTGCGCGGCCTGGCTTGCGGCGGATGAGCGGCTTGCTGTCGCCCATCACCACGGGCTGGGTGATGTGGATGTGGAGGATATCGTCGTTGCTGGGGACGTCGTACATGATATCGAGCATCAGACGTTCCAGCAGGCTGCGCAGCGCACGCGCGCCGGTGCCTTTCTTGATCGCTTGCCTCGCCAGCTCGTGCAGGGCGTCCAGCGAGAATTCCAGCTCGACGCCTTCCATAGCCATAAGTTTCGCGTACTGCTTGGTGAGGGCGTTCCTCGTATCCGTCAGGATGGAAACCAACTGACTCTCGGTCAGTTCCGCCAGCACGGTCACCATCGGCAGGCGGCCGATGAACTCGGGGATGAAGCCGAACCCCAGCAAATCCTCCGGCTCGACGTGCTGGAGGATTCCGTGCCGGTTAATGACATCGGCCTTGAGACGGTCGTCCGGGGCGCTGAATCCCATGACGTGCTTGCCCAGGCGGCGCTGAATCATGCGCTCCAGGCCGACAAACGCGCCGCCGCAGATGAAGAGGATGTCGCGGGTATCCACGCGGATGTATTCCTGCTGGGGATGCTTGCGGCCGCCCTGCGGCGGGACGCTGCAAATGGTCCCTTCCAGGATTTTCAGCAAGGCCTGTTGGACGCCTTCGCCTGAGACGTCGCGCGTGATGGAGACGTTCTCCGTCTTGCGTGCAATCTTGTCAATCTCGTCTATGTAAACGATTCCCCGCTGGGCACGTTTCACATCGTAATCAGAGTTCTGGAGCAGGCGCAGAATGATGTTCTCGACGTCCTCGCCCACGTAGCCAGCCTCGGTCAGCGTGGTAGCGTCGGCAATCGCGAACGGCACGTCCAGGACTTGCGCGAGCGTGCGGGCGAGCAGGGTCTTGCCGGAACCCGTCGGCCCGATCATGAGAATGTTGCTTTTCTCGATCTCGATTTCCGCGTGCGGGTCGGTCGAGACCGCCTCTTCCCCTTCTGGCGGCGGGGAGGGCGGCTCCTGGAGAATGCGCTTGTAATGGTTATGCACCGCGACGGCCAGCGTCTTCTTGGCGTGCTCCTGACCGACGCAGGCCAGGTCAAGCTGGCGCTTGATCTCGGCCGGCTTGGGGACTTTGGCGCACGGCTTCTGCCGCTTGGTCTGCGTGGCGAATTCCTTGTCGAGGACCTGCTTGCAGAGGACGACGCAGTTGTCGCAGATGTAAACGCCGGGGCCGGCAATGAGCTTCTTGACCTCGGCGTGAGACTTGCCGCAGAAACTGCAGAGCGTCAGATTGGTCGGGCGTGCCATGTCGGCTATTCTTTCTTATCCGCCAGGCTCGTCGCGCTCTCGACCAGGCCCGGAATCTCTTTGCGGGACTGCACAACTTCGTCCACCAGGCCGTAGGTCTTGGCTTCTTCAGGGCTCATGAAGTTGTCGCGGTCGGTGTCCTTCTCGACCTGTTCGATCGAACGACCGCTGTGCTTGGCAATAATGCTATTGAGGCGATGCTTGAGCTTGAGCATATAGCGCACCCGTATCTCCACGTCGCTGGCCGGGCCTTCCGCACCGCCAAGCAATTGGTGGATCATGATGTTCGCGTTCGGCAGCGCGTAGCGTTTGCCCTTGGTGCCGCCGCACAGCAGCACGGCCCCCATGCTGGCCGCCTGGCCGATGCAATACGTGTTCACGTCGCAGGTCAGGAACTGCATGGTGTCGTAAATCGCCAGGCCGGCGGTGACGCTGCCACCCGGCGAATTGATGTAGAGATGGATGTCCTTCTTGGGATCGCTCATCTGCAGGAATAGCAGTTGCGCGATAATCAAGTTCGCCACCATGTCGTCCACGGGCGTGCCCAAAAACACGATCCGGTCCACCAGCAGACGCGAGTAGATGTCATAACCCCGCTCGCCCCGCCCGGTTTGTTCCACCACCATCGGCACCAAGAAATTGTTCATAAATACTTTAGATTCTACCGCCGTAACCTAACGGAGCGGTGCACCGGGGTCAAGCATCGCACGAAACGCATGGTAACTGCTCAGGTAGTGGGGCGGGCGTCTCGCCTGCCGCACCGGGCGTCTCGCCTGCGTGGGGACCGAGGGCGAGACGCCCTCCTGACAGGCGAGACGCCCGCCCCACTACCTGAGCAGTTACGAATCAGCGCAATTCGCCGTTGACCCGCTTCCAAATCAGCAATAACGCACTCGCAAACTCCTCCGGCCGTTCCCCCATCCAGCGTGTAACTTCCGCAGGCGCAAACCAGCCGCCGCGCTCAATCTCCTCGGGGTGCAGCCGAAACGGCCCCTCCGCTTGGCAGTGATAGACCCAGACATGCTCCTGGTCCGTTTCCGCGCACGCGGGCAGCTTGAAGAGCCGCTTCGGCACTGCGGGCAACTGCAGGCCGATTTCCTCACCCAACTCGCGCACCGAGCAGGTGTCATAATTCTCGCCGCTATCCACATGCCCTGAAGCAGACGAATCCCACAAGCCGGGCTGCCGGTCCTTCATCATCGACCGCTTTTGCAGAAAGACCTGTCCAGCCGCGTTGAACACCAATACGTGCACCGCCCGGTGCATCAATCCCAAGCGATGCACCTCGCTGCGCGACTTTTGCCCAATGACTTCGTCGCGCTCGTTGACGACATCGAATATCTCTTCCTTCATTTCGGACTTCCGAACAGACCCTGTGCGATCTGGGCGAACTGTTCCAGTGAGACTGCCTCCGCGCGGATTTGAGGCGATAGCTTCAACCGCTCGAATTCCTCGACCAACCGCTGCCCAGGCCAGTCTTGCTTTAGCAGTTTGAGCATCATCTTGCGTCGCTGCGAGAAGCTCCGTTTCACAATTCGGATGAACGCCCCGCGCGCTTCATCCCTCAGCAGCGGCTCCGCGCGGCGCACCAGGCAGACGCAGGCCGAATCCACGTCCGGCTCCGGGAAGAAACAACTGGCCGGAATCTTGAACCAGGGCTGCAGTTCGTAATTGAGTTGGATCAGCAGAGTGAGCACGCCGTAATCCGACGCGCCCGGTTTGGCGTGTAATCGCTTCGCCACCTCGACCTGCAGCGTGCCCACCATGCGCTCCGGACCACGAGCCGCCAGCGCCAGTTCTACCAGCAGGGGCGAGGCAACCGAGAAGGGCAGATTGGCAACCAACTTCCACCCGCTCCAATCGCGTGCTTCGTGTTTCAGGTAGTCGAGGGCGTCGTCGTGGAGCAAACGCAGAACCGGCGTCCCCCCGGTCTCGGTCTGGAAACGCTCCTTGAGCACCGCCACCAATCGGGCGTCCTTCTCGATGGCCAGAACCTCGCACACTTGCTCTAGCAATATCTCAGTCAGCGGTCCCAGCCCCGGCCCAATCTCCAACACTCGATCGGCTTTCTTCAGTTCCGCCGCCGCCACGATCCGCCGCAACTGGTTGGCGTCATGGAGAAAGTTCTGTCCGAGCGACTTGGTCAGTTGGATGCTACGCTCCGCCAGCACTTGCTTCATCTCGGTGAGCTTCATCGGGCTAAAAGCTTTCCCAGCGCATGGACTGCCATCCGGAGTTGGTTCGGAGAAATAGTCAGCGGCGGGGTGAAGCCAATGACGTTCGAGTGCTCGCCCTCGGGCAGCAGAATGAACCCGGGCTCGTGGACCAGGGTCTTAACCAGATTCAGCGCGACCTCTGTAGCGGGAGAGCCGTCCGGCAGACAAACTTCCAACCCAGCCAACAAGCCCAAGCCGCGCGACGTCACGGTCAGGTTCGAGGTTCGAGGGATAGACATCGAGAAGGCGTCAAGCAAGATCTGGCCAAGCTCCGCGCTGCGCTGCACCAGCTCGCGGTCTTTGATCTCCTTTATCTGCGCCAGCGCCATGGCGCAGCCGACGGGGTGGCCCAGGAATGTGCTGGTGTGGATGGCCTCGCCGCTGGACGGCGCCCACGCCGCGTCCATCAAGTCCGCTCGTCCGACGCAGGCGGAGAGCGGGAAGCCGCCCGTCAATGCCTTGCCCAGGCAAATTACGTCCGGCACCGTCCCGGAGTGTTCGCAGGCAAACCATCTGCCGGTGCGACCGAAGCCCGTGTAAATCTCATCCAGAATCAGCAGCGCGTGGTGCTCGTTGCAAAGCCGGCGCAGCAGGGGCAGAAACTCCGGCGGCGGAAGGTTGATGCCACCGCGCACTTGAACCGGTTCGACCAGAACCGCACCTATTCTCTCGCGCCGGAAAAGGCTCTGCATCTGGGCTTCAGTTTCTACCAGAGTAGGATCAGGTTGCTGCCCGACCGGTGCGGCGGTATTTGCCTTGGGAAACGGCACAAAGTGCCCGAACTCGCGAAGCTGGTTGCGGAAAGGCGCCCGGAAATGTGCCCGCTGCGTCACATTGAGCGCGCCGTAGCCAAGGCCGTGATAGGCGCCTTCAAAGGCAATCACGCCCGGCTTGCCCGTCGCCAACAGCGCTGTTTTGAGCGCTGCCTCCACTGCCTCGGAGCCTGAGTTGCAGAAGATGGTCTTGCCGGTGGCTGCCGGCGTGCGCCGCTCGGCGACCTTGGACTTTGAACTTTGGGCCTCGGACTGCCCTTGCCACCGCTCGAAGGTGATTCGGCTCAATTCCTGCGCCAGCTCTGCCTTCAGCGCGTGTGGATGGACGTCGCCCATCGCATGCAGCAGCTTTGCCATTTGCTGCTGCCCGGCTTTGACCACGCGCGGGTTGGCGTGTCCAGTCGCCGCCACGCCGAATGCCGCTGTAAAATCCAGGTAATCCCTCCCATCCGCGTCCCAGACACGCACTCCGCGGGCCCGCTCCCACACGATCGGCCACGAGCCATCCGGCGCGATGAACGTAACATTGCGCGACTCATAGGCGCGCAGCAGTTGCAGTGTTTCGCAAGTGGTCATCGGCATCTAAACTCCGCGCTCCTCCGGTGGCCAAATGACCTTGTGCAACTGCACTTGAAACCGCACGGGTAAGGCATCAGCGATGATCTTCTCCGCCAGTTGCCGACGCGAAATCAGCGTGTCCCCCGGCGGCACGAGCTTGAGCGACTTGTCCCGCTGCTCAGCAGCGAGCGGATGGGCCCACGAGAACAGCAACGGACAAAGGGATTCGAGCTTGTATTCGGCGATGCGTTCCCTGGCCCACTGGTAGTCTTCCCAGGTGGTGATGACGAACTTGATTTCATCCGTGCTCTTGAGATGAGACAGGTTCTCCCAGCGGTTGCGCCCGGCTTCGCCGCTGGAGGGGCATTTCAGGTCCATGATCCGCCGCACGCGCGGGTCAACGGGCGCAATGTCGTGCGCGCCGCTGGTTTCGAGCAGCACGGTGAAGCCGTCGTCGCACAGCCCCTGCATCAGCGGCAGCGAATTCTTCTGTAGCAAAGGCTCGCCGCCAGTCAGTTCCACGAGCGGCAAACGCTGCCCCACCGGGTTGGCGAATGGTTTGGCCAACTGGTGGACTTCAGCAAGTATGTCTGCCAGCGACTTCTTGGCGCCTTCAGTAAACGCATACGCCGTGTCGCAATACGAGCAGCGTAAATCACAGGCGCCGAGCCGGACGAAGATGCACGGCAACCCCGCAAACGTGCTCTCGCCTTGCAGGCTCAGATAGATCTCGTTGACGACCAGCGTGTCAGACATCGCGCTCAATGTAATGGCCCGACGGGCGCGAGGGAAGCGGCATGAGTTGGGTTAGTTGCATGGTTGCACGGTTACAAGGTTACATGGTTACACGGTTATCAAGTGCGCTTCCCCTTGTAACCATGCAACCTTGTAACCGTGTAACCATGCAACTCTTGTAACCATGCAACTCACTTCCCGCACTCTCTTTTCTCTTTACCAAATCCCGGCCACTGACCCTATGATGCCGGCCATGGAAATCTACGATCATCCCACCTTCCGGATGGCCTGCCAGCAGTTCGACCTGGTGGCGGACCGTCTGCAAATGCCCGCTGCCGAGCGCGACCGCATCAAATACCCCAAGCGCGCCATGACCGTGGCCCTGCCGATTCATCGTGACGACGGCTCCACGCAGGTGTTCACCGGCTACCGCGTGCAGCATCACCTCACCCTTGGCCCGACCAAGGGCGGCTTGCGCTTTCATCCCGACGTGACGATTGGCGAAGTCGCGGCGCTGGCGATGTGGATGAGCTGGAAATGCGCCCTGACCGGTTTGCCCTACGGCGGCGCCAAGGGTGGGGTTGCCTGCGATCCCGGCAAATTGTCCATCACCGAGTTGGAGCGTGTGACCCGCCGTTACACGCAGGAGATGATCCCGTTCATCGGCCCGCAGGTTGATGTGATGGCGCCCGATCTGGGCACCAACGAACAGATCATGGCCTGGATGATGGACACCTACTCCGTCCACGTCGGCGCCACCGTGCCCAGCATTGTCACCGGCAAACCGGTCGCATTGGGCGGCTCGCTTGGCCGGCGCGAGGCCACCGGTCGCGGCGTCGGCTATCTCGTCAACCGCGCCACCGACACTATCGGGCTGGACATCAGCAAAGCCACCGCCGCAATCCAGGGCTTTGGCAACGTCGGCTCCGTCGCCGCGCTCTCCCTCGCTCGCTATGGGGTCAGGATTGTGGCTGTAACCGATGCCTTTGGCGGAGTCTATAACTCGAACGGCTTGGACCTCTGGGGACTCGAAAAGCATGTCGCCGGCAACAAGACCGTGGCCGGCTTTGCCGAAGCCGAGCCCATCACCAACGACCAATTGCTGGTGCTGCCCTGCGATATCCTTGTGCCTGCCGCTATCGAGCGCCAGATCACCGCCGACAACGCCCCCAAGATCCAGTGCCGCATCATCGCCGAGGCCGCCAACGGCCCCACCACTCCCGAAGCGGACGTCATCCTGGACCAGCGCTCTGAAATCTTCATCATCCCCGACGTGCTGTGCAACGCCGGTGGCGTGGTGGTATCCTACTTCGAGTGGGTGCAGGACTTGCAGAGCTTCTTCTGGGGCGAGACCGAAGTTGTGGACAAACTGTTCCGCATCCTGGAGACGGCCTACACGCAAGTCGTGTCCCTAAGTCGCAAGCAGAAGATCTCCATGCGGCTGGCGGCCCTGAGCCTCGGCATCAAACGCGTGCAGGAGGCGAAACGGCTCAGAGGGCTGTTCCCATGATTACTTCAGAAGTGGGATTCTTTACAGGGAAGCGGGCGCTGCGTGGCTTTACGCTGATCGAGCTGCTCGTCGTCATCGCCATTATCGCCATCCTGGCTGCGCTTCTGTTGCCAGCGCTGGCCAAAGCCAAGGCGAAAGCTCAAAGCATTTCCTGTTTGAACAACCTCAAGCAGTGGGGCTTGGCGACGCATCTCTACGTTTTGGATCACGAAGATTACCTGCCGCCAGACGGAGCTCCCAACCCGACCGATACCATGACCAACGTCGGCTGGTATGTGCAGCTTCCGGAGGTGCTCGGGATTCCCCGCTATTTCGACCTGCCCTGGCGCAAGGACTCCAATGCCGCGCCCGGCAATTCGGTCTGGATTTGTTCCTCCAATCCCAGGCGCAGCAATGGCAACAACCTCTTCCACTACTGCCTCAACGAACATGTGAACGGGACCGGCGCCAACAACCGACCGGCCAGGATAAGCTCCATTCCCAAGCCCTCGGCCGTCGTGTGGCTCTTTGACACGAAGAACCTCCCCGGCGTTGGCGCGTGGACTTACGTCCATACCAACCTGCACGGCCAGGGCGCGCAGTTCACGTTTCTTGACGGCCACGCCGCCCGCTTCCGCTGTTCAGCGTACTTGGACCCCACTACCGGTCAGGCCCGCACCAATAACGCCGAGTTGGTGTGGATTCCCTCGCCGTGACTTCCCGTTTAATCGGCGAGTTCTTCCCAAAGTGTTCAAATTTGGCGAACGTTCTTTTTGTTCTTCCCGTTACGCACTCTGACCCAAACGATCAAGCCGACGAAGGCTACCAACCCGACGAGAATGACAACCCCCACGATGATCGCCAGCATGGTGCCAATCATCTCCCCGGGGTTCTTTCCACTGAGGATTTGCGGCATACCTTGCGTCACGCCAAACAATAGGAACAGTAGTATTATCGCCCCGACTCCCTTTACGATTGCCTCAGCTCGGTTGGCTTCTCTTCGCCTGTATGATTTCCGCATATCCCTTGCAAAGCAGCACGTCTTATGCCATTTCGGCGTGGAAATAGAGGTAGGGAAGATTATACCCAGCCTCCGAATGCTCGTTTAATGGCTCGTATGGATGGCACCCGCAGCCGGGGATTCAATCCGGTAGAGGTGTGTCTTGGTTCTCAGGAAGAACGCCTTGCCGGAGACCGCCGGCGAAGCCATGAACCCGTCTTCCAGGGTGTTCTTCGCCAGGACCTCGAAAGTGCGCCCGGGTTTGAGCACGGTGGTCGTGCCTTGCTGGCTGAAGAAATACAGCCGACCATCGGCGTAGATCGGTGAAGCCGCGTCCTTGCCGCCGATTCTTTCCGTCCAGACCAGTTTCCCCGTCGCGGCTTCGAGGCAGGTGACGTAGTTGTCCTCGGCGACCGTGTAGATCAAGCCGTCAACGAGCAGCGGCGAGCCGTAAACGCCCACATGGTTCTTGGACTTCCACGCTACGCCGGTGTCAGTAATGTCTCCCTGGCCGTCCGTCTTCACCGCCCACAATTCTCTCATGCCGAGGCCGGTGACAAAGAAGGCCAAGCCGTCGCCGAAAATCGGTCGGGGCGCGGTTGACCAGTCTTTATATTGCACCTTCCAGAGCTCTTTCCCCGTCCGCGGATCGTAGCCATAGGCGGCCTTGGCACCCGCGCTGAGCATCAGGGGCTTGCCGGCCGCGGTCACGATCAACGGCGTGCTGTGGGCCTTGCGCTGGTCCCCGTCTCGGGCCATCTGGCCAGGGACGTTTTCGTCGTTCCAGACCACGGAGCGGTTGACCTTCCAGACGGTCTCGCCGGTCTTCTTGTCCAGCGCGACGTGGTACTGCACGTCCACGCCGTCCATTGTCAGGATCAGCAGGTTCTCGAAGGTGATGAGCGATGACGCTGGGCCGCGGTAATGACGGCACTGTATGTCTTCCCGTTTCCAAAGCGCCTTGCCCGTGTTCGCGTCCAGACAGGCCGTCCCAAATCTGCCAAAGTGGACATAGACCCGCCCCGGCTCAATCACCGGCGAAGGCGTGGCATAACAGTTCATCGAGGCGCCGTTGTTGAGCGGTTCCGGGTTATCACTGTGAAACACTTTCTCATTGAAGCGAATTGCGCCGGTTTCGGCGTCCAGGCCGATGGCGAAGAAGTCGTGGCCGTCGATAGTCGCAGTGGTCAGCCAAACTTGTCCTCCCATCACAACCGGCGTGGACCAGCCGCGATAGGGAATCTCCGTCTTCCATTTGACATTATTCGTCTCGCTCCAGTCAAGCGGCAGCCCCATGAGCTGCGTGTCGCCCGGTGCTGAGGCGTGGCCGTCGCCCCACGGCCCGCGGAACTCCGGCCAATCCGCTCGCGCCGCCACCCCGCCAACGACCACCAGTGCCAGCGTCAACCGGGAAAGCAATCTGCGTGGAGCGCCGCGGCTTAACGCTTTGGCCGAATCGAATAACTGGCCTCTATCATAACTCATGGCGCCAGCGTGCCATGACGACCTTGCCAGGTCAATTATCTCAGTATCCCAGCTCTTTGAGGGTCGCTTCGAAATCCGCCGGCAACGGTGCTGGCGCTGACTTGACGGCCTTGGCGGCGTAGGCCACCAGGTTGAGCACTAAGCGGTCCGCCGCCGGATGCTTGTCCAGGTTGGCAACCAGGTTGAAGGTGTTCAGCACAATCTTCCCCGCACCCAGCGGATAGGCGCCCAGCATCACGCCTGCGGCATAGCCGTCGGGGCGGCTGGAATGGCAGACGGCGAAAGCCGCCGCGGCCACATCCTCCGGCGTGTCCTGTCCTTCAAAGAAGCGGCTACTGATCAGCGGCCCGTAATAATCCCAATCCATGATGCCCTGCGGCGCCAACCCCGCAAACAGGGCGTGCTGCCTGGCGACGCATTCCTTGTGATACAGCCAGTCGGAGAAGCTGGTCAGGTGCCCCTTGTGCTTCAGCGGCAGCCAGCCCACGGCATCGTTTCCCTTGCGGAATACGCCCGGGTCAAGAAACACCGCGACGCTCCCTTGTGCGACGCGCCGCAAGACCTCCGCGCGCTGGGTCGGCGTCACAGAAGGCTCGGGCGCGTTCCCCACCAGGATGACCCGGCAGGCTTCCGCGGGAGCTTTGTCCAACGGCACCGCGGAGATGTTTCGCCCCTTCAACCACTCCTGCATCCAGGAATCTATCGCCACGACCGCCACCTCAACTGCCGCTTCCGCCTTGGGCGCTTCGCTGACCTGGAACATCAGTCTGCCGGCAGCCGGCGCGCCGCCGCGTTCGAGCGTAGCGGCAAATTCATATCGCCCCGCAGGACCAGGAATCGTCACCTCTTCTGCGAAGACAGGAACCGCCAACGGCCCGTCCTCCCCAGCCGCCGGCTGAGGGATGACCACCTCGATGCGCTTCTCCCATGCGACGCCCGCTGGCCCCAGCACCCGCAGCCGCGCCGGGTAAGTGCCCGGTCCCAGCACGTCTTCGTTTGCCAGCACCGCTTCCAGTTTCACCGGCCGCCCCGCATAGACATGCATCGGCGCCGCGAACAGGCACCACCGCAGCGGCGCCCAACCCTCTTGCAGCGTGTCCATAATGCCAGGCTTGAACTCGCGCCAGAACGTCCACAACCCTTCGCCCGTGTATCCGTGGTCCAGCAGCCCGGTCAGGTTATACCCGCAAATCTTCGGGTTCGAGCGTATCAAACTGAACCCCAATTCCCGCTGCCGGCAATGCAACTGCTGGCTCGCCCGGAGCATCTCCTCGGGGAATGCATACACCGCGTCCATACCCAGCCGCGCCCAGTCAGCGGTCAGCTTCTCCTCGGTTTGCTTAAAGAACTTGAAGTCATCCGCTTCCGGGTTCGCGCCGTTTTGTTCGTAATACCGCAGCTCGCGGATGGCGTTCATCAGGCTGCCGATGCCGTATTCGGACAGAAACACCGGCTTGCTCTCCTTGCCCAGGTTGCGGATGCCCGCCTCGATGGATGGCGTGTGCGGCGTCGCCGGATACACATGCGCATCGCCCGCGCCCACAAAATAGCCGCCCCACGGACCGCCTTTGGCCGAGCCCTTGTAGTCCGGCCCCTCGACACCCCACACATACTCCCACTGCGCGCCGCCGGGGTTGCAGACCGACCCAATGTTGTATTGCCCGTCCCACCGCCCGCTTTGCTGCAACACCAGCCGCGAATCGTCCAGCGACCGCAGCAGCCCCAGGCTCGCCACCGCATGTTGGACCATCGGGCCGTTGCCCATCTCGTTGACCAGCCCGAAGATGACCACGCTCGGATGATTCCGGTCCCGCAGCACCATCTCCCGCAGATCGGCGTCAAAGCGTTCCGCCATCTTCGGCGAGTCGGCCAGCAACCAAGACGCCAGGTTCTCTTCATAAACCATCAGCCCGATTTCGTCGCACAGCTCAAGCTGGTAGGGATGGGCGATCCCCGCAATGAACCGCACCGTGTTGAACCCGCACGACTTCATGTAGAGCAAATCCTTGCGCAGGAGGTCCAGCGCGCCGGCAGGGGGAACAATTGCACCTATCGGACAATGGTTGCCGGTGTGCGA
>Ga0114951_10003298_pt1 | contig 16828 bp, 16 predicted proteins | sample AM7aDNAmetaG_FD_88677 | JGI IMG/M metagenome (GOLD analysis project Ga0114951, IMG submission 88677) | Freshwater microbial communities from Finland to study Microbial Dark Matter (Phase II) - AM7a DNA metaG | ecosystem: Environmental > Aquatic > Freshwater > Lake | place: Finland: Lake Alinen...
CGCTAGCGCAGTGAAAAACCAGCCAAAAACGCATGTTTTTGGGAGAGCAAAACATGCGTTTTCCAATGACTGCGCTAGCACTGCGCTAGCGCAGTCCTCGGAAAGCTCTATTCGGAGGAAAAAACCGCATTTTCACCGTCACCGGGCTGATGAGCGGCACCAAGTACTGGTTCCGCGCCTGTGCCCTGCCCGGCAACCCGCCAAGCGCCTGGAGCACCCCTGCCCTCTGCATGGCGCCGTAAACCATCGCAACCCGCATCCGCGCGAAAGAGCCGGAGCCAATGCTCCGGCTCTTTTCGGGTGCGCAGAGATCGGTTGACCTTGGCAGGTTCGATACGAAGATCCCCAGCCGCCGCAGATGCGTTTGGCAAAGGAACACGCCCGCCTTCCAACCTCGACATGCCTCGATGTTTGTGCGACGAATCGGCTGTCCCATTTAGAATGTTGGACTCTTCTACAGGATAGCCATGAACAAAGCCCTTCTCCTCATTCTCATTGCTTCCACCTTCGTGTCGCCATTCAAGGGCGACCCCACCACTTCTCCGCCGGACATTTCCTACTTTACCAAGCTGCGGATGGAATACTCGCAACACAAGGGCTTCAATCCCAATTGGAAATTGAGCGATGACCGCAAGGCCGTCTTCGACGCCTACCAAGCCAAAGACTACAAGAAGGCCTTCGAGTTGTCGGATCGCTGGCTTGCCACGTGTCCGGTGGACTCCTCCGCTCACATGCTCCGGTCCTCCGCCGCCACCGCGCTCGGCGACATCAAGAGCCACATACACCATCTCTACTTTGCTTATGGCCTTATGGAGTCGGTCACGCAGTCCGGCGACGGCCTCACACCCAAGACCGCCTTCAAAGTTATTTCCATATCGGAAGAGTATGCCGTGCTCCGAGCGTTTGGCGCAGAAGTCACCAAACAGCGTCTCCTGGATGGCGCGGTGGACGAGATGGATTGCAATTTCCCCGGTGGCAAAAAAGTCACTGTGTATTTTGATGCCAGCATTCCATTCAACGCATTCGGGGCGTTACTCAAATAACCAAAACCATACTGTTGGACCACGAATTGCATGCCTCGCGAACGAAAAACCGGTGCCGATCCAACCGCCAAGGAATTGGCCGAGGCAAAGCGTATTGCGGCGTTGCCCAAAGAGATTCAACGACAACACCCGTCAGCACTGCCTGCCGACCAATCGAAACTGGATCACATCAACACATATGGGTGGTTGCCGGAGTTTTACATCGACAAGCCCTTTCGGTGCCGCGATTGCGGCAAGGAAGAAATCTGGAAGGCAGCCGATCAGAAGTGGTATTACGAGGAAACGAAAGCCCATATGGATGCGACGGCGGTTAGATGCCATGATTGTCGCAAAGCGCGAAACGTGAAGAAGACGCAGGTCGGCGGGAAGGCCTAACAAATCGCTCCCGGCAACGCGGGATGGCGCGACCAGTTCCGGTGTCGCGGACAACGTCATCAACCCCGCGTGCCTGAGCACTGGACGTTAAGGGCGTGCCGCGCTTGAAAGGCGCAGCGGGCAAGCGGGAAGCGGCAGATGGGTTGTTGGGAGATGGCAGATGGGGATCGGTCGGGACGGCGGCGTTGGTGGACCGCGTTCTCCGAACGCGGTAGTGGTTTGTGAGGATTAGCGCGTTCGGAGAACGCGCTCCACCTTTTCGATTGTTTGGCGCGATTTGCGGGTTGTGCCTCAGCGGGAGCGAAGGCCCGCCGGGGCGTATCCTTCCACTCTTCACTCTTCATTCTGAACTCTTCACTTTCCTCCCGCTTTCCCGCTTGCCCCCGCCAGCCGCCGGGAGGACTATGCGCGGAGAAGGAGAAGCGGAAGACCGGAAGACGATGAAGACGGAAACCAAACAGCGCATTGCGATTTTCTGCACCGGCATTCCATTGGCGCTACTAGCAGCTACGGTTGGGGCCTGTCTTGGTGGCTGGACCGATTTGATTTGGAATTTTGGATGGCCTCCGCGGGATCCCATTGCCGACTTTGGTGCTCCGAACGAAATACTCAATGAGATGCCGGGTGGAGGCTTCGACCTAGCTATAAGGTTCGTGTCGCCGGCTCTAGTTACAATGATTGTGTTTCATGCCGTGCGGCTAGCTCCTCTTGGCAAGCACACGTTGGTGACCTCAGAGTTTTCATTCTTGGTCGCTCTATCAGCGATTATGATTCATTCCATGCTTTCTGCAAGTCTGGTCGAGTGGATGCTTGGGTATGAAAATTATTTGAAGCTCTCAAAAATAATTCTCCCTAACGATCTGGTTTATATTGTGAATGTGGCGATATGCGTAGCCATTGTTGTTGTTGTCGAACTGCTCATGAAGAAGAAACTGCAGACTGAAGTGTCTTTGAGACAATACCTGCCAATGGTGATCGCTTGGGCGTTCGTCGTCGCGTTGCACGCGTGTTACTACGCTGCATCCACAATCGCACAGGCTGGCCCGTCAGACCAAGCATACATGCGTTCTTGGAGTTACCAACTACTTGCCTTTGCCTTTCTCCGTTTCCCTTTTTGGCTTCTTGCTCTGGTAGTTTTCTTCACATCGCGAGCAGTCTATCTTCGATGGGCTGGAACGCTAGCCCGACGGGCATAGACCGCACAACATCCAGCGCGCCCGGAGGTCGCGCTCCACCTTTTCGTGTCCTTTCGTGCATTCCGTGGTTCCACCAGACGCGAACGGCTGCGCCTTGTTTAGATCACGCCGACGCGGCGGATGCGGTAGATGAGGACGATGCCGAGGGTCTGGAAGATGAAGTTCGGCAGCCAGACGATGATTTCATGGCTTCATCCGCGCAACATCCAACGCGGTCGGAGCTCGCGCTCCCGGGGACGGCGCTGACGCAGGATTGACAGGGTGGCGCGCGGCGAACATGCTTGGCCGCGATGGTTGAACAAACGGTCCAGATCATCTCGAACGAGCGCGACACGGACGCCTACTTCCAGTTGACGTTGCAGGCGCCGGAGATCGCGCGGGCGACGCAGCCGGGGCAGTTTATGCACCTGCGCATCCCGCCGCTGCGCGAGGCGCTGTTGCGGCGGCCGTTCAGCATCTTCCAGGCGAACGGCGAGACGGTGGCGGTGCTTTACAAGACGGTCGGCAAAGGCACGAACGCGCTGGCGAAAATGCGCGCAGGTGAAGAGTTGAGCGCCATCGGGCCGCTGGGGCACGGGTTCACGGTGCCGGCGGGCGGCGGGGAGACGCCGCTGCTGGTGGCGGGCGGTTACGGGATGGCGGCGATGTATCTGCTGGCGGAACGCTCGCCGCAAAAGGGCATCGTGTTCGTCGGCGGCCGGCAACGGGTGGATATTTTGTGCGAGGCAGAGTTTCGCAAGATCGGCTGGGAAGTGCGCGCGACGACGGAGGACGGCAGCTACGGCGAGAAGGGTCTGGTCACACAGCCGCTCGTGGCGGAACTCAAGCGCGGCGGGCGCAACCGGAAGCTGTTCGCCTGCGGGCCAACGGCGATGTTAAAGGCGGTGGCGAAGATCGCGGAGGAGTTCCAAGTGCCGGCGGAGATTTCGACGGACGAGCACATGTGCTGCGGCGTCGGCGTCTGCCTGACGTGCGTCGTCCCAATCAAAACGGCGTCGGGCTGGGAATATCAACGCACCTGCACGGAGGGGCCGGTGTTCGACTCGCGGAATGTGTTATGGGAGATTGCGAAATGAACCTCTCCGTCTCCATCGGCAAGCTGACGCTGCAAAATCCCGTGATGGTCGCGTCGGGGACGTTTGGCTACGGCGCGGAATACGCGCGGTTGCTCGACCTGAACCAGCTCGGCGCGGTCGTTGTCAAAGGCATCCGCCTCACGCCCGTCCGCGGCAATCCGACGCCGCGCACGGCGGAGGTCACCAGCGGCATGCTCAACGCCATCGGCCTGCAAGGACCGGGCGTGGACGGCTTCATCGAGAAATACTGGCCGTTCCTGAAATCGCTGCGCGTGCCCGCGGTCATCAACATCTGGGGCACGACGGTGGAGGAATACGCGGAGGTGGCGCGGCGGTTTGACGCGGTGGGCGGCGTCGGCGCGCTGGAGTTGAACGTCTCCTGCCCCAACATCAAGGAAGGCGGCGCGCAATTCGGCACCGACCCGAAGCTGCTGGCGGCTGTGGTGGCCGCGTGCCGGAAGGCAACCACGCTGCCGCTGATCACCAAGCTTAGCCCGAACGTGACCAGCATCGTCCCCTACGCGCTCGCGGCAGAAGCGGAAGGCAGCGACGCCCTCTCGATCACGAACAGTTTTCCGGCGATGGCGATTGACATCGAATCGCGCCGGCCGAAGCTCGCCAACGTCACCGGCGGACTGACGGGCCCGTGCATCAAACCCATCGCCATCAAGCTCATCTGGGACGCGCGCCGCGCGGTGAAAATTCCGATCATCGGCATGGGCGGCATCCAGAGCGCGGCGGACGCGGTGGAGTTCATGCTGGCCGGCGCCAACGCGGTGGCGGTGGGCACGGCGAATTTTTACGAACCCCAAACGGCGCTGGCCGTGATTGCGGGCATCCGGGACTATCTCCAATGGCACAATATCGAAAACATCCACGACCTGGTCGGCGCCGTCCGGTTGTCGTAAAGGCGCTGCTCAACGTGCTGGCGTTGGTCGCGATCGTCGCGATGGCCGGCGGCGTTTATTGGGTGCTGAAGCCGCAGCGGCCCGTCAGCGACTATGATTTGCTGAGCTGCCTGCCGCCGGCGGCGGAGATCGTCGTGTTTCAGCGGTCGCTCGAAACCGACTGGCTGCGGCTGCGCAACTCGGCGTGGTTCCGGACCATGATGGCGCGGCCCGAATTGAAACCGTTTGCGCACCAGCACGGCCTCGACAAAAACGAAATGAGCGACGCGGAGCGATGGATTCTGGATCTGATCGGCGTGCGCGTGCTGGCGGGTTACGTGCCCAATCCGCAGAAGCCGGGCCGTTACAACATTTTTGCGTTTGCGCCGGTGGGCAACCGCGCGCAGCGGCTGGAGATGTGGGCGGGAATCATCCAGCACGGCGGACGCGCCGGTTTTGCGCTGACCAGTTCGCGTCACGCCGGCGCGGAGGTGGTTCGCGTCACCGTCAAGGACTGGCCGGAAGACCTTGTGGTGAAATACACCAAGGTCCACGGCATCATCATCGCCGTGCTTTCCGAATCGGAAGACACGCTGGAACGCTATCTGGACCGCGACATTCCAAGAACGCCGCGCTGGAACGAGCCGCCCAAGCCGTTGCAAGGCATGGCGGCGGATTTCCTCAAGGAGTTTGGCGAGCAAATGGATGACGAGTCTTACCGCAGCCAGCGCGGCCTCTGCCGCCAGCACAACGGGTTGTTCGCGTGGTCCATAGACACGACCACCCTCGGCACCATCGCAATCAACACCCACGCGCCGTTGGTGTCGCCGCCGCCGCTAAAGGCGTCGAGTCCAATCACCAGCAGCGGACTGGTGAAACAGTTGCCGGCCCACCCGATGCTGACGATCTCAGGCCGGCTCGGCGAGTGGTGGGCCGCCGTCGCCGCGCACACCGCGTTCTTCGATCCGGCCGCCGGCCAGGCCGTGCAACAGTCCATGCTGCGGTTCCATGAATCCGCGCCGTGGGTTGGCGATCACTTCGCCCTCGCGTCGCTGCAATGGCACGCCATCGCCCCCAATCTGCCGGTGCCTGTGCCGCAATGGGCTGCGGCGGTCGAGTGCTACAACGAGAAACAAGCGCGCGTGGGAATCCAGGATGCCTTGCAAAACCTGAACAGCCGTTTCGACTCGCAGCTCGCGTTGTCACCCGCCGAAGCGAACGGTGTCGTTGTGGACCGCCTGACGGCCGGAAACAGCCCGCTCAGCAAGCAAATCGAGCGCTGGCCCGCGATGAGTTTCAGCGAAGGCGTCCTGCTGGCCGCCAGCGACACCGAGTATCTCGTGCCGATGCTCACCCAGAAGCCTTGGAGCGACCAGAGTGCCGACGAGAACCGGCTGCGGTGGCAGGTGGCGGCCACCACCCAGGCAATGCGCGGCGCGCTGGCCGCATACCAGATTTATCGCTTGTTCAGCAAAAATCAGCCGCCGCCGGCCGTGGCCCTGTGGTTGCCCCGCGTGGAACTGGCTATGAATGTCCTGGCCGGTCTGCGCACGATCAACGCCACCTGCAAAATCGAAAACGGCTCCGCTTACATTTCCGCGCAAGCTATTTTCGACGAACTTTCTTCGCAAAGCGCGCTGTCGTCGAACAATTGAGTTGCACCTGCGCAATGGCCACGGTACTTTCGGCGCGCTCGATTCTCCGGGCCGGAGTGCGGGAGTGGTGGAATGGCAGACACGCATGTTTGAGGGGCATGTGCCGAAAGGCGTAGGAGTTCAAGTCTCCTCTCCCGCACCAGTTCTGGCCCGGACGGGGCGTCCCGCCCGAGTCACTTCACGGTTCGCGTAAAAATCGCCAGCCGTTCCAGTTTTTCCGCTGCCAGCCCGCTTTCGATTGACTGCGCCGCCAGCTTCAACCCTTCTTCGTATTCCCGCACCACGCCCGCCATGCGCAGCGCCGCGGCGGCGTTCAGCAGCACGATGTCGCGGCGCGCGCCGTGCTCGGTGCCGTTGAGGATGTGGCGAATCCACTCCGCGTTTTCCCCGCACGCGCCGCCCGCCACGTCGGCCAAGGTCGCGCGTGGCAGACCCAGCGCTGCGGCGTCCACCTCGCCCTCGCTGATCTTGCTTTTTTCCGCAAACTCCGCGACACGGGTCGGACCCAGGGTGGAAAACTCGTCCATGTTCCGCCCATCTCCGGTCTGGCCGCAAACCACCATCCCCCGCCGCGCGCCCATCATCTGCAGCGCCTCGGCGATGCGTTCGATCATCGCCGGATCGTAAACGCCCACGAGTTGCGCGTTGGGCCGCGCCGGGCACAACAGCGGGCCTAATATGTTGAACACCGAAGTTTCGCCGAGCGACGCGAGCCGCTGGCGAATGCCGGCAATGCCTTGGAAGGCGCGGTGGTAATGCGGCGCAAAAAAGAACGCAATGCCAATATCCTTCAGACAGCGCGCTGCGGCGGGCGGCGGCAGGTCAATGACGACGCCTAACGCCTCCAGCACGTCGGCAGAACCGGACTGGCTGGTCACAGCGCGATTGCCGTGTTTGGCAACCGGCACGCCCGCGCCGGCCACGACGAAAGCAACGGCGGTGGAAATGTTGAACGTCTGGAGCCGGTCGCCACCGCTGCCGCACACGTCGAGGAGGATGCCGCCCACGTCCGCCGGGCCGATGCGCGGATTGACGGCCAGTTCGCGCAACGTGAGGGCGAACGTGGCAATCTCCTCGGCGGTTTCCCCTTTGCGGTGAAGCGCGAGCAGAAAATCAACCTTCAGGTCGTCGGCAATCGCATCCGACAACAGGCTGCGAATGGCACGGTGGGCTTCGAGAGGGCCGAGGGGAAGTCCGCGCCGCAGCCGCTCCACCACCGGCGGAAATTCACGCACGCTCAACGGCCCCTGAGAGCGGAAAAAATTCGCGACTGGGCCAACCAGAGTCACAACGGTCTGTGGCGCATCACCGCACTTCGTCGTTTTTGCGCACCTCGCCGTCCAGAATGTCCGCCGTAACAAGCGGCGGCTTTATCGGTTCGGTGACTTTGACAGTGGCCACGCGCTCCTTGCCGCGGTAGATCGTGAGCTGGCTGCCGACGATCGGTACCTCGCTGGTGGAAAACTCCAAAACAACGAATTTCAGTTCCGTGTTTACCTTGGCCACCTTGGCCGATGGCAGAGACGATTTGGCGGCGGCACTGGCATCAGACGTCTTGGCCGGCGTGGCGTTGGCCGCGCCCCCTGCCGGGAAAAGTGTTGTCGCGGGCTTGGCCGGCGCCACGGGCGGCGGCGGCGCGGGCGTGACGGTGACTTTGGTGACTGTGTTGGTTCCGCCGCCAACAACCGCCGGTCCTTTGGCGGGTTGTTGAACCTGGGTTTCGTTGTCGCCGCAACTGGATACGAGCACTGCCACGGCAAAAAGCACGACGCAATGAGAAAGTTTCATATAAAAGCGGCCGGATGCTAACAGAGCCGCCATGGAAGGTCAACCCCGCGACGAGATTTTCCGACGATTTTTGCAGGGCAAGCAAATTCCGCGCCTGGCCGGCCAAACAACCGTGTCGCGAAGCCTACTGCGCTCCCCGACCGGTCAGCACGACGGGAATGGTTTTCAGCAGAATGAAGAAGTCGAGCCAGAGCGACCAAGAGTCGATGTATTGGAGATCGAGCCGCATCCATTCCTCGAAACCGATCTTGTTCCGGCCGGCGATCTGCCAGAGGCAGGTAATGCCCGGTCGCATCGAAAGCCGGCGGCGCTGCCAGGGATTCTTGAATTGTTTCACTTCGTGGACCGGGAGCGGTCGCGGCCCGACGAGACTCATCTCGCCCCTGAGGACGTTGAACAACTGCGGCAACTCATCCAGCGAGGTTCGGCGCAGTTTCCGGCCGATCCACGTTACGCGCGGGTCTTTCGCGATCTTGAACACCGGTCCGTCCATTTCATTAAAGACCATCAACTCCGCACGGCGCTGCTCGGCATCGGTGACCATCGAACGGAACTTGTTCATCACAAAGACGCGCCCGCGCAAGCCGCATCGCTGCTGGCGAAATAACACCGGCCCAGGCGAAGTGAGTTTGATCGCCAGTGTGATCAATAGCAGCAACGGCGACAACAACACCAGCAACACCGCCGCGCCGATCCGGTCAAACCCGCGCTTGAACAACAGCGCCCACGAGACATCCGGCGCGGAGCGAAACACGATCATCGGTTTGCCCATCAATTCGTCCATGGTCGGCCGCGAGATGGACGTGCGGACAAAATCCGCCACCAGCCACGCCTCGACGCCTTCGACCTCGCACGCGAGGATGGCCGACTCCACTTCATCCAGAAAACTTTTGCCGGACGTGAAGATCACCAAGTCCACCGGCTTGTCCCTCAGCACCTTTTCCAAATCGTCCGCGCGCTGCACGCCAAGATTCAACTGCGCCAGCACCGCAATCCCCCACTCTGGATGCTGGTGAATGAGGCCCACAAGCTCTTGATTCTCCACCTGACTGCCGACCAGCACGGCAACGCGTTGGTTGCGGCGCAGCGAGCCTGACAGCATGGTCAGCGACTGCCACGCCATATCGAACACCCAAAGCCCGCCGGCGGACAACGCGCCGAAGAGGAAGACGGTGCCGATGTTGACGTAGCGCACATCGAGGACGCGAAGGCCCGCGAACACAATCAAGATGCACACGCCCATGGCGCGAGCCGCGTTCCAAAAGACGCGCGCCGGCGTCCGCCCGATGGTCAGTTGGTAAAAGCCGTGCGCCTTCAACGCATAATGGCCGAGGACAATAACCGCCCCCGCCAGCAAAAGCTGTTCCCGGAACATCACGGTCCGCCGCAAGTCGAACTCCTCCCCCAGGAGGCGGCGGATGGTGTGCGCCAGATAGAGACAAACCACCATCACCGCCAAATCAATGACCTGATGCAACTGATTCTCGATTTTTCGGTAATCCGTCAGCATGGCTTAATCTGCTCGCGTTGCGCCGTGTCGTTTGAGTTCCGGAAACAACCGCCCGATGAAGCCGCGCACTTCCGCGCGCGCCATTTCCTCGTTGGCCGCCGTCTCTGCCGCGCCGTTGCCGCGCGGCACCGTGACCGACAAAGTGATGTAGGCCCAGCGGTGGTTGACACCGTGCACGATGCGGTCAAAACTGTTCCAAACGATCCGCTGGACGTGCGACGCCGTCACGCGGTCTTTGCCCATGAACCAGTAATAATTCAGCCGTTCCACTCCGTTGTCCGCGCTTTCGCCACGCAACCGGCGCAAAATCTTCAGCGCGCGCACCTGCAACGACGCCACGCCGTTCGCGTTCACCGGCACTTCCTCATAGCGCCCATCCAACACCTCCCAGCCCTGCGACGGCAAGCACGTTTCAGGCCGGTGAATGCTCCGGGTGTCCTTGCCCGCCAGCACGATGGAACAATAAATCTCATTCCCCGCCGCGTCCCGGTAAAATTTCCGCTCAAACTCCGTGTCCACCGGCAGCCCCTGCCGCTCCACGTCCGACACCGGCGCCACCCGGCCCACCCATCCGCCAACGTTCTCGGGCAACTGCATCACAATCCCCGCCTCGCTCACCTCGCTGACCTTGCCGCCCATTGCCGTCAACGCCAGCGCGCCCGCCAGCAACGCAATCAATACCGCATAAGGCCGCCATGTGCCCGTCGCTTTCAACCTCGCGCCTCCGGGGCGCCAAGCAATCGCGCCTTTAACCGTTGCCAATCCACATCCAGCAACCGGTCCACCGCCATCAGTGCCGCAATGGCCGGGATGAACACCAGAAACGTCGAGAACTTGTCGAACGACCCGATCGCCCCCTGCCCCATCAGGTTCCCCACCACTGCCGAGGAGGTCACCCGCACCAGATTGCCAAACATCGCCAACGGCACCGCCGACGCCACCAGCACCCACCGCTGCCATTGCCGCTCCCGCGTCACGTAGCCGTAGATCGCCGCCAGCGTCAGCAACGCGATCAGCGAGTTGATACCGCTGCACGCGTCGGCCACCTCCAGTTGAAACCGCCCGTGCGGCACCGAGAAGATTTGCGCGCCATTGCGCTCCACGTGCACGCCGCCCATGTTCAGCAGCACCGTCGAGGCCGCCGACACAAACCGCTTCAGGGGATTCGTCAGGTCGGCGACGAAATTCAAGGGCACCGCGAACAACAGGAAACCCACCGGAAACATCAACCGCTTCCCCACGTCCCATCCCCAGAGATACAGCGGCGCCGCCCACAACAGCAGGACCAGCGACACCATCGTAATCCGCCACAGCGACGACTTGTGCCCCACCCAATACATCACCAGCGCCAGCGCCACCAGCCACACCGCCCACCCCGCCGTCCGCCGCGTCGCGCCGAGCAATTCCCGCCGCTGCCGCCACAGCAACCACACCGACACCAACGGGATCAGGGGCGCGTGCGAATACATGAAATCCGGCCCGCGCAGATACCCTGTGTACTCCACCCACCAACCGTCGTTGCGAAAATACAAAAACCAGACCAACCCCGCCGCCAGCGCCACCAGCAAGGCGTTCAACTGCGTTTGCCGGTCGCGAAAGTCCATGTGCACCGCAAAATTCTTCTTGTCATCCATTCGACGCGCCGCAGCCTATCACGCGCCCCGCGCGGACGCAACGGGCGTCGGCGAAGCCGTCTGGAACGGGCGGAGGACTAAACTGCACCGCCGCGAAAGGGTATTTACCGCTTGTCGTTCCGCTTCGCCGCCATCCACCGTTCCACGGCGGCGGCGGCGAAAATCATCAGATAGACATCCAGCGGCATGCGGAAGCGGTCTTTCGAGATAGTGACGGCGGCGACGGCGGTGAAGGTCGCGAAGTAAATGAGGATGATGGCGGCGCGGCGGCGGTCGAGCACCCCGTGCCACCAGCCGAGCAGCGACAACAACAGCACAGGGCCGAAGCTGAGGCCGCCAAGGAGCAAGGAGGGCCAGCCGGTGTGGGCGTTGCAACTCAAAGGCGCCGGCCAAAGGCGGAAGAAGTTGACGGCCTTGCGGCACCAGAGCCACGCGGTGCGGCCGGGATGTTCGCGGATGTAGCGCAAGGCCTCGTCGCGCAGGAGGCGGTCGGCGGCCACCTCATCACGGGCGCGGGTCATTATGTAGCGGTCACTGAGGGACTTGTCCTGGAGAAACAAATTGCTTCCGCTCGTCGCGGTGGCGTCGGCGTTGTTTCCATACCAGACGTTGAGCCATTGCTGTGTGCCAATCACCGGCGCGCCCATCGAGACCCAGTTGCGCAACGGCCACGGCGCGATGATGACCAGCGCCACGGACACCACGGCGAGCGCCTCGCGCCATCGCGTCCGGCCCAGCCAAAACGGCGTCAGCAGGATTGCCGGCAGGAGATAAGGAATCGTCAGTGTGCTCACGCCCAGGCCCGCGCCCGCCAAGGCGGCCGCCGGCACGCCCGCGCCATTATACGCGCGCATCAAACCCAAAGTTCCCGCCAACAGCGCCAGTGTGAACAGCGTCATGGGGAACAACGCCCCCGCCGCATAGATGTAAGCCGGATACAACGCCACGGCCGCCGCCGTCCAGACCGCCGCGCGCCGTGCCGCGCCCATCTCCATCGCCACGCGGAAGGCCAGCCAGACCGCCACGCCCCAGAGCAGGGATTGACAAATGCGCACCGGCAGCGAACTGACGCCGTTGAAGGCGTAAAGCACGGCCAGAAGCAACACCTGCCCCGGCGCGCGATACGCCGTCGGGTGGATGCCGTCCATCGAATAGAAGCCGCGGTCGAGGAATTGGCTCGCGATGGCGCTGTATTCTTTCTCATCGCCCCAGAAGAAACTGTTGGGCAGCGTCAGGCACCACGCGAGCCGCAACAGGATCGCGACGGCGGCAATCGCCGTCACCTGCTCTCGCACCGAACTGAAGAGCGTTTTCACCGCGGCCCTCTGTTCCAAAACGTACCGGTTCATGGCGAGGGACGCGCCGCGCGCGCGTGGGCGATGACGCGCTCCAGAATATCCCGGAGTTGGTGCCGAGGCTCGTAACCGATCCAGCGGCGGATTTTCCTCAGGTCCGGCACACGCCGTTCCATGTCCTCGAAGCCGGCCTCGTAGGCTTGATCGTAGGGAACATGGACGATCTCGCTGCGGCTGGCCGTCATGGATTTGACGAGCCGCGCGAGGTCCTCGATACTGATCCCGACGTCGTTGCCGACGTTGAAGACCTCGCCGCTCGTGTCGTCGCGTTCCATCAGCGCGATGAGCGCGCCGACCACGTCGCTGACGCAGCCGAAGGCGCGCCGCTGTTTGCCGCTGCCAAAGACGGTGATGTCTTCGCCGCGCAACGCCTGCCGCACGAATCCCGGGATAACCATGCCGTAGCGGCCGGTCTGGCGCGGCCCGGCGGTGTTGAACAACCGCGCGATGACCACCGGCAGCTTGCGCTCCTTCCAAAACGCGAGCGCAAGGAATTCGTCCATCAGTTTCGAGCAGGCGTAGGACCATCGGCTTTTCGTCGGAGGACCGATGAGCAAATCGTCATCCTCTCGGAACGCGGCTTTCCCGCCGCGGCCATAGACCTCGCTGGTGGACGTCAGCAGCACTTTCCGGCCCGCGCGCGCCGCCGCTTCGAGCACCGCCTCGGTGCCTTTGAGGTTGGTCTCGATGGTGCGCACCGGGCTTTCGACGACGAGCCGCACGCCCACCGCCGCCGCCAGATGAAAAACAACATCGCACTCCTCCACCAGGGGAAGCAGCGTCCCGCGCTCCGTCACGTCGCCGACGACCAGTTTGAAACGGGAATCGGCCTTCAACGAGGCGACGTTCGCCGCGTCGCCGGTGGAAAGATTGTCGAGCGCCGTCACGCGGTGACCGCGAGCCACGAGCGCCTCCGCCAGATGCGATCCGACAAATCCGGCGCCGCCAGTAATCAGTGTATTCATCCGTTTCGCCCGGTGCGCATCTTAAACCCTGCCAGCCGGAGTGTTGCAACCAGATTAGCGGCGGCGAGCCGTCCGCAATCGTCCCGACACCATCGGGGATTCCCCGATAGACCGCTTCGGGTTTGTCCTGAGTTGACATGACTGCGGCGGCTTTTATATGATTCGCGGGTAACTTGAGCCGCAGCGCGTGACGAGGAAACAAAATGCGAAACCCAAAAACGAAACAAGGCGGACAATCTCTTGTGGAGTATGGGCTGGTGCTGGCGCTGATCGGCATCACGGCCATTCTCGTCGTCAAGGCTGTCGGCACGAGAACATCGAGCACTTTCAACAACATCCAGAGCACGATGGCGGCACAGGGAATTGCGACATCGACGCCCATGTCGGCCAGTTCCTAGTCACCCGCGAAGCGGCGGGGTGTTGTCCTGTCGGAAAACGTCACGCGCATCCGGCCAAGGCCGAATGCCGAAGATGTCGCCATTTCAAAAGCTCTCACAACACCCCCTTCGTCCACTGGGCGAAAAAGCGCGCCCTCAACTGCAAAATCACCGGGTGGGTCAATCGAGCGGCGGTGAAACTCTTAGGCGAGCGCGCGGACTTCCATTTTCAACGAGTTGCTGACGACACAACCCAATAGACTCCACCGGCAACGAGTGCCGCAACCAAATACATTCCAACGAAACACAACAGGGTGAGGAAAGCACGGACGCCGCGCGTTTGGAACAGGTAGCACGGCACCACCAGCGGCCATGCAAAGAAAAGAAACGTGTCGTAGTCGTAGCATAGCTTGCGGTGCCGCGACTCGGCATCGGCATAAACCCAGGACATCAGCAGGACAGGAAAGGTAATCTTCGCCGCCAAGTCGACAAACCCGGAAACCGGTATTTCGCACGCGGCGCGGCAGGCCGTTTCCGCAGATGAAACGATCATGAGAAGCCACAGCAAAACGGCGGAAACCCGCTTCTCTCGCATGACATTCATTCAGCTTTTTCAGCCTCCTGGTTGAACACGGCGAATCCTACGCCGCTCCTGCAGTCCGTTAAAGAGAAACTTCTTCCCCCCTCCTCCTTCCCGTCTGTGGATGAACAAGCGCGTTCTCGACTACACGATCACCGGCCGCGCCGGGAAGATTCCCCGCATCTGCCGCCTCCGCTGCGTCCGCTTTGCTCCTTGAACAGCCTGCGGCCACGACCTACGCTACGCGCAAGCTCCAAACATCGAGGACACAAATATGAAACGCGCCGCACGGTTGGATGAGTCGAGTAACATAATTCCGCGCGTCCTGCTGGCCGCCCTTGTCGCCGTCGCCGCCGTGGCCCTGCGCGCCGAAGACGTTGTGGACCGCGAGATCGAGGCATGGCGTCCGGGGATGATGGACATTCACCAGATCAGCACCGGCCGCGGCAACGCCGGCCTCTACATTTTTCCCGACGGCACGACGTTGCTCGTGGACGCGGGCGAGTTGGAACGCAAAACGCCCAAGCACACGCCCGACCGTCCCGATGGTTCGCACCCGGGCGGCGAGTGGATCGTGCGCTACATCTGCCACGCGTTGCGCCACAACCCGAAACCGGCGCTCGACTACGCGCTGCTGACCCACTTCCACGAGGACCACATGGGCGGGTTCACCAACACCATGCCCCTGTCGCACTCCGGCACCTACCAACTGACGGGCATCACGTGGGTCGGCGAAAAACTGCGCATCGGCAAACTGCTCGACCGCGGCTGGCCCGACTACAACTACCCCGCGCCCATGGAAAGCGCGTTCATCAAAAACTACCGCGCCTTTGTGAAGTGGCAGGCGGACAACAACAGCGTGAAACCCGAACGCTTCGTGCCGGGCCGCAACGATCAGGTGGTGTTGTGCCGCGAGCCGAAAAAATATCCGCAGTTCGAGTTTCAAAACGTGGGCATGAACGGCGAAATCTGGACCGGCCAGGGCACGGCCACCGAACATCGCATACCCTCGCTCGACACCCTTCCCCGCAAGCAATGGCCGGATGAAAACGTGTTCAGCATTTCCTTCCGTTTGCGCTACGGCGGTTTCCGGTTTTTCAACGGCGGCGACCAGCCCGGCATCCGGCCCAACAAGCCGGACTGGTATGACATCGAAACGCCTGTGGCCAAGGTCGTCGGCCCGGTGGACGCCGCCATCCTCGATCATCACGGCTACGTGGACACCATGAACGAGTTTTTCGTGTCCACGTTGCGCGCCCGGGTCTGGACGATTTCCGTGTGGGACGCGCACCATCCCACGCCCGGCGTGTGGGAGCGTTTGTATTCGGAGAAGCTCTATCCCGGCCCGCGCGACGTGTTCGCCACCGACGTCCATCCCCAGGCGCGGGAGGACATCAAAGGCATTGACCGCATGGCCAGCGGCCACGGTCACATCGTCCTGAGGGTCTCGCCCGGCGGCGGCGAGTATCGCGTGGTGATCGTGGACGACACCTCTGAGAGTCATCGGGTCACGAAAATCTTCGGCCCGTTCAAGTCGAAGATGTAGCCCCGGCGCGCCCGGCGGTCGCGCCCTACCGGCAACAATCCAATCAGTCTGGCCGTCCATCATCGTTGTGTGATTTTCAAAAAAACCTCCGGGTTGCCATCCGTTTTCGCAGATGCCAGCCCCTCAGCATTTGGCTTCGTTTCGCAAATTTGCGTTGTGTCCGCGGGACGGTTGCCACCCGAAACATCCATTTTTCCATTGGAAATCGCCGTTTCCACGTCCGGGCGGTCGCCATCATTTGGCTTCGTTATCGCAGCCGCGTCATTCCGTGACGCGGCTGCTTCGTCCGGCTCCGCCGCCCGTAGCCGCCGACGTGAGTCGGTGGCCGCCCTTTCTCGCCGCTTGCTCCGGTTCCCGACCACAGCCTTTCCGCCCAATCCCGGCTCCCTCGAACGGCCGGATGGCTTCCTGAATACAGGAGGGGCCTCAGCGCCCCGACCGCGAACGTCCGAACTCGGGTCAACATCCGCCAGACGATCTTCATCCGCCCACTCGCCCGACGCTCCGGCGGCCAGGGCGCTGAGACCCCTCCCACATTCATCCGGCTCGCGTTCTTCCAACGCATCCCACTTCATCGTCGCAGCATCTTCCTCTGTCGCCGGCTTCGGCATTTTCCCCGCCATCCGCATCCGCTGCCACCGCTCCAGTTGCCGCAGCAGCCGGAACAATTGCCGGTCCAGCGCGCTCTCATATCGCAGGATTCGCTCCACCGATTCCCCCGACGGCAGCACCGACGCCCGGCGCATCTCTTCCTCTTCCCTCGCCTCCCGCGTCTCCATCGCCGCCCGCAGATGCCCGTAAAGCTCCAGCCGCTCCGCGATAAACCCCGACGCTGCCTCCC
>Ga0114951_10003299_pt1 | contig 16825 bp, 18 predicted proteins | sample AM7aDNAmetaG_FD_88677 | JGI IMG/M metagenome (GOLD analysis project Ga0114951, IMG submission 88677) | Freshwater microbial communities from Finland to study Microbial Dark Matter (Phase II) - AM7a DNA metaG | ecosystem: Environmental > Aquatic > Freshwater > Lake | place: Finland: Lake Alinen...
CACTGCGACAAAGCCCCCCACTGCGACAAAGCCTCCCACTGCGACAAAGCCCCCCACTGCGACAAAGCCTCCCACTGCGACAAAGCCCCCCACTGCGACAAAGCCCCCCAGTACAACGCTCAAGGGCGGCCGTCGCACTCGTCGCACTCGTCGCAGTCGCCATTAAACCTTTGCCCGAAGCTTCGCAACAACCAACTTCGCATGCTCTACAGCACCTTCCATCCAACATTGGCGGGTACTGTAGGATTCTCCACACACATACCAATTCGGGTGTTCGTCTCTAAAGGGGCGAATAGCTCGGCGACTTTCTTCGTAGGGATTGTAGTGCCCAGGAAGCCAGTAACTGACACCCTCTTTCCAAGGATACCCTTTGACGAATAGCGGGTCAGGTATGGTATAGGTATCATGAAAAAGAAGGCGCAGGTCTTCCACGAGTTTCTTCCCGAGAGCCTCCTCTCCAGATTTTTCCATAAGTTCCATTAAAGGCTCCGCGTCCTCCGAATCGGTATAGGAAATTTGTATAGAGCCGGTCGCCGGATCCCCTGGAAGAATATACCGTGGCGCCGCTGCGGTCACAATCTTGCCCATTCCTTCAAACCACACCTTTCCATCCTCATTTTTAGGAAAGGCCGCGTACACCCGAAACAGAGGCTTCATTACAATCCGTTTCAGAAGGGGCCATTTAACAAATTGCGGAATACGCTTCAAGACTTCCGACGGTAGAGCAAAGACGAAATGCCCAGCCTCTATCGTAACGTCAGGACGCGACTCTCCTTCCGATGGTGAGCCTTTCTTGAACGTGGCGACTGAAGACATCTCCACGAGCTCATGCTGCCGTAAAATCGTTCCGCCACGTTCTTCAAAAAAGCCCACCATTCTCGCAATCAATTCCGAGAGTCCCTCCTTACATAGAACGTATTTCTCGGTGGCACTGAATTCATTCTGAAATATAGTCAAGGCCATATCGGCTCTCAGGATGTTAATCTCCGCCCGATATGGGTAGCGCGTACATAGAGTATCAGCCTCTTTTGGAGTCATCATCTCTTTGAAAAGAGATTTCAGCGTGTTCATCTCCAGAGCACCAATATCAAGTTCCCTAAAGGGCTCCATTGTAATCGGAATCATTTCATTGAAAAGGCCATTTTCCACCGGATAGGCTCCAGATTCCTTGTAGAGTGTTTCGCTCCGTATAGGGGCGGTCGTCAATTTGTATTGGCGTAAAAGATTGAGCATCAAGGCATGCGATTCGGAAATTCGCGCCCCACCCTCCTCCCATTGGTAACTGACTCCCGAGATATCGGCCTTAAATGTCATTGCCCGCCCTCCGAGAAATTTGTATTTATCAGCGATACAGATGCGAAGGTTCCGCTTGAACCGAAGCATTTCGGTAGCGACATACAGTCCAGCAATTCCAGCACCTATAATACATATATCATAGGTGTTTGAATTGGTAGCCATCCTGTAAAATCAGGTGATTATTTATCATCGGCGAGAACCAGTGCCCCCGCGTTCGCCATCGTAAGGGGCGCATCAATCAGCCCCTGGACCTGTCCCAGGATAGCCTCGGTGTCAGTGGATGAGAACTTCCCCATAATCTTCATATCCTTGATCACGAGGAAGGTCGGGATGCTCCGAACGCCACAATAGCCTGCCGTGTAATCATTCTGGTCAATATCGCATTTGAGCCAGGTGACCATCGGTAGGGCGGCCTCCAACTCGGCAGGGCGCACGGAACGGCAGGGACCACACCAAGTCGCAGTAAAATAGACAACGATGAATCGCGGAATAGAGTCACCGTCATCCAGAGGGGCACGACCAATCATTTTCTCAAAATTGGATTGCTTCATTAAATATCGCATGGTGGGGTCTGTGGTTCTATATGAGTTAGCCCTTAGCCCTGGTTGAACCAGGTTGCCCTGGTTGAACCAGGTTGCCCTGGTTCAACCAGGTTGCCCTGCTTAGCTACCCTTACTCCGTGCAAACCCTAGCGCGAGCCCTACAATTCCCACAAACCCCAGAACCGACAGAAACATCTTATCGCTCTTTGTCATTTCTCCTATGCTTCCGCTTCCGCCTCCGCTCTGTACAGTCGTCGTCTCGGACAGGCTATCTATAAATTGTGAAAGCGGGGGCAAAGAGTTTCCGTTACCACCGCCCTTTAATGCTCCTAATGCCGCTGTAGCAACAGGAGCCATTGAAGGACCAAATGCCACTGCCGCAATGCTTGCTAATGCCGATACTCCAAGAACCGATCCGCTCCCAATAGAAACAGCATTACCAATGGATGTGGTAGATACTCCCAAGATTGACGCATTCGGAAAGAGTGCCGGTATAAGTTGCCCACTTCCTGCAATGGTAGCCAAGAATAAGTTTATGAAGGTGCTTGTAAGATTCCAAGAACTATTCTTGCCTCCGCCGGAAGGAATTAGCGCTATCGGAATCATGGAACGGAATCCATTCGTTTGGAAATCGCTATAGTTCATCATTTGAATAATATCAAATATGTACCACGGCCCTATACCCGCTATCCACGCCATCCATCGCCCTTGAATGATATAGGGCAAATAGGGAGAAAGAAAGGTCATTATTACGACCGATATGGCAACTGAGGCGAATTTCAAGAAGGCTGTTATAGGCTGCCCAACTGCAATCAGATTGAGTCCAGCAATACCCGTTATCGGAAACACCGTTAGAAACATGAGAGTAACATATCCGATCATTCCACTTAATGGAAATCCCGTGAGAAGACTCTGCAACACTCCCGTTATTCCGGGTGCAGCTGCCATTCCTGGTATTGCTGGTATTGCTGTTACTGCCCCTAAAGCAGACATCCTACCTACCTATCAATATTAAATCTTGAATAGTAGCCCACCGAACCCATTCACCACTCGTAGAATATTATGATTTGTTCCATACACGCGAATATTGGCGTTTCCACGAACGGGTACGTAACTCGGGTCCGTCGTTGCAAGGGTGGTGGGAGGGTCAGGGCGAAGGGCCATCTGTAGCTGTATTGAGTCAATGCGACTAGCATTCAGAGAGCCCGAAGGCTGTAACTCTTCCGGGCGTAATGCGAAGGAATAACTGTAGATGTATGTATCAGTCGGCACATTCGTATGATAGTGGTAAGGCTGTACAAGACGGAAATATCCTGCGTCACGGACCTCAAATCGGTCATAGCCATCCAGCTGTAGAATCGCCTGCTGTAGCATGTCAATAGAATGACCCACCTCTCGTGATGAGGTCGGTGTATAATTGAACCATTCATTCGTGGTCTGCATTACGTCACGCTGAACGACCCAAATCAGTTCACGCAGGGGTTGATTGAACTCAAGGGGGACCACTGCCGTAAGTGTTCCAGCGGGGACGCTGATGCGCGAAGTATATTGAATCTGTTCAATCAGATATTCATGCGAGTTTGAAACAAACCGCCGCCGCTCCTCTACGTCCAGATGGACATAGTCGCCGTACATCCGAACATCAATGATGCTGTTGGGTATAACAGGCGGCGGGTTAGGGCATATCTGGCCCGGTAGAATATTCCCATAGGTTGTGATAAGTTGCGCCAAAGACCGGAGTTTCAGGTTGATTCGGATGGGATGATACTGAAGGGCGAGGAGGGGGAGATAGAGACCCGGATTCTTGTTGAACCAGAACTGTAGGGGGATATAGAGTTTTACGGCACCATAATTGTATGTTGAGCCACCGAGAGAGACAGCATTATTGACAACAAGGGAAGTAAACGGCGGGGGAACTGTTCCAGGATATTTGTAGACCATATCGTTAAATCCTTCCTTTACCCCCGGAGAAGTTGATAATTCAGACCAGATATAGAGCCATTCTCCGGTCTGTTTATCAATTTCCTGTTCGCCGATTTCAACGGAGATTTCCTCAATAATTGCGTGACCGAGCGAGGTCACATAATTCGCATTGAGGGTTGAAACGCCCTGAATCATTTGGGCCGTTGTGTATTGAATTTGCGGGAGTGTAATTTCAAGTAGGAGCGGTCCAAGCAGGTCCCCCCGTCTGGGAATTATACAGGTCAGACGCTTTCCGAAATCGGGATTGCCGTCAAAGTAAATCGCCTGTGATTCTATTGCGAAATTCGTATAACGCCGGTATACCATCTTGAACCACGTAATTTGCGGATTCCCCGTCAAAAATACATCCTGTTTTCCTTGTGCTACAAGTTGTAATAGACCACCTCCCAGTGTCATTCTACAAGTGCATCCTACTTATTTCGTAGAAGTTGGCGCAACAGCGTTTACCCTTCCAACTTATATACTATAGGCAATAAGAAGAGGAATGGCTACACCAAATCAAAGTTTGGATATATTTAAACAGTTGGTATATACAATTGATTCAAATACTCAACTCCCCATCTCTACAGGGCTTATACAGGCTGCTGATGGCCAGGGTAATCGTGTATGGGACTCGGTATTTCAGGTAATCAGTACGCAGGGTGGGAATGAGAACTTCCCTCTGCCTTACCTACCCTCTACGATTCAGGCTCTATCCAACTCTTCTGGAACCGGTCCAACCGGTGCTTCTTCTGGACTTTTTACATGGGTAACAAATGGCCTACAAGTAATCAATCCGGCAACCGTACAGAAATCATCGGCGGCAATTCAGGCCTGGGATGCCAACGCATACTCGGTAGAGGGATATCGCCTGGGTGCCTTTATTACCTTCCAGACTGCCCAGACGAATGGTTCGTGCGGCATCGGATTCAGTGAGAGCCCGTCCCTGACAACCGGATATTCCAATTTACAATTCGGGTATTTGTGTGGCGCCGCCGCCGATTTATACGTGGTTCAGAATGGCGTAACGATGAGTACAATCGGGGGTGGATACATTTCTACGACGCAACTTGGAATCCAGTATGATGGGCGGACGGTGATTTACTACAAGGATACTGCCCCAGTCTATAGTACTTTACGCTCACAAGGGAATGCCGTGTATCTTGACGTGGCGATTCGCGATCCTGGGGCGACGGTACAGAATATCCATTTCGCCCCGATGGGAGGAATAGGGCCATCAGGGACGACTGGTGTAACCGGTACAACAGGACCAACGGGGCCTACGGGGAGAACCGGCCCCACTGGATCCACGGGCGCAACAGGGCCAACAGGACGCACTGGTCCCACAGGATTCACGGGCATAACAGGGCCAACAGGACGCACTGGTCCCACAGGATTCACGGGCATAACAGGGCCAACAGGGCCAACAGGGGCTACTGGACCTTCGCCGAATACATCTGGATACATTTTGACGAGTGTGACAGGTGCCACACCCGCAAATGGTGACTTTTCTGTGGATGTCAGTGATATGTCGGTGGTTTCAACGATTAAAATCAACGCGATTGATGCCTTTGGAAATATAAAGAGCGGGTTCTTTTCCAAGATTGGTGCGGGAAGTATCATACACCTTGTAGATATCAACACCTACGATGAACATATCTATTCCGTGAATGCCGTTGGAAATGAATTCACATATTGGACATTTGTGGTCACGTATTTATCTGGTTCTGTCATCAACGCTGTCGTAAATACGAGATATCTCATATCATTTGATACGATTGGTGCGAAAGGTGATACGGGTAGCACGGGTACCACGGGAGCGACGGGTTCCACGGGACCGACTGGTGTTCCTGGAGCTGCTACAAATACTGGTGCAACGGGTTACACTGGATATACTGGTTATACTGGTAAAACTGGTTACACGGGGTACACAGGGTATACTGGACCTAGAGGTATTTTGGGTAATATGGGTGATACGGGCGATACGGGTGATACTGGCGCGCCAGGTATTGCCTCTAATACTGGTGCAACGGGTTACACAGGATACACTGGATATACTGGTAAAACTGGATATACTGGTTTCACAGGTTACACTGGCGTAGCTGGCGTAGCTGGCACTGCCTCTAATACTGGTGCAACGGGTTTCACAGGTTACACAGGGGCAACCGGCTACACAGGAGCAACCGGCTACACTGGCTATACAGGCTATACTGGTTACACTGGATACACAGGGGCGACTGGCGCTACAGGTTATACTGGCGCGACTGGTTTCACTGGTTTCACTGGATACACAGGGGCGACTGGCGCTACAGGTTATACTGGCGCGACTGGTTTCACTGGTTTCACTGGTTACACTGGTTACACTGGCGCGACAGGTTATACTGGTTTCACAGGTTACACTGGTTTCACTGGTTTTACTGGTTACACTGGTGCCACAGGTTTTACTGGTTTCACTGGTTATACAGGTTTTACCGGTAAAACTGGCCATACTGGCTATACTGGTTACACTGGTGCGACTGGCACAGAGGGTACAACAGGTTACACTGGTTACACAGGCTATACCGGTGATACCGGCGCGACTGGTGATACAGGCTATACTGGTTTTACTGGCACAGATGGCAATGCTTCTAGTACTGGTGCAACGGGTGACACTGGTTACACTGGTTATACTGGTTATACTGGTTATACTGGTAGTGATGGCATTGCCTCTAATACTGGTGCAACGGGTACGGCCGGCACAGCGGGTACGACTGGTTATACTGGATATACTGGCATAGCGGGTATAACTGGTTTCACTGGTACGGTTGGCGCAGCGGGTACAACTGGTTATACTGGCACAGCGGGTACAACTGGTTATACTGGCACAGCTGCCAGTGCTTCTAATACTGGTGCAACGGGTTATACTGGATATACTGGTACAGCGGGTACAACTGGTTATACTGGTGTGACTGGTGCGACTGGTTATACTGGCACAGCTGCCACTGCTTCTAATACTGGTGCAACGGGTTACACTGGTTATACTGGTACGGCGGGTACGGTTGGTTTTACTGGATATACTGGATACACTGGATATACAGGAGATACTGGTACGGCGGGTACAACGGGTTATACTGGTTCTTCAGGGGGGTATGTAATACAGTACGGAAATGTTGCGTATGGTTCTGCAAATATGGGTGTTGCTGTTGCGGTAACATTCCCAACATCCTTTTCAGGGACGCCAAATGTTCAACTAACAACTCTTATTACTGCTGGTTACGTGACTCTACCTGCTTCATTAATTGTAGGTACGATATCAAATACTGGGTTTACATTTAGAGGTGATGATCTTTTAGCAGAATCTGATATTATAACCTCGGTTAACTGGTTAGCGATCAAGTGAGCTTTTTACAAAAAGCTCGGCAAAAAGAGCTTTTTACAAAAAGCTCGGCAAAAAATTAAAGGTCTGCGACGCAGGAAACTTTTAGACCGCCGCTCATTTTAAATGAGCGGCGGTCGGCGGCCCGTGCGCAATTTGTAGATAGATTACTCGCACATTTCACTTTCAGTATATTTTGCGAGTGGTAATTTAAATTGCGCACGGGTCTAAAAAGCTTAGCTTATCTAAACCCTTCCCACTACATCAATGTATGGACATATTAACTCGGGGGCCTCCCCCTTGGAAATCAGTAGAATGGATACAGAGCCCACTATGGGCTACGATATCCATTCCAGACTTAACATTCGCTACAGTATGGCAGACGGATCATGATACGGAAATCATGAAGATAAAGCAGCAAATAGAGGATCTTGACAAAGAGCATCGTTGGGAGCTCGCGAAGAAGATGGTCAATATGTACGAGCTTGTCTATACCCACAATGACGAGCGGCTTCCCCCATCGCTCAGTATCATTATACCTTTATCCCGCTCTTTTTTCAAGATGGTGGAGATTATGGATGTCCTACAGTTTTTCAAGGACATTCCAACGAAATTCACATCCGCCCATATTGCCGAGGGGCCTGGCGGATTCATCCAGGCTCTCTACACTGTCGCCGAAACCAATAAAAGGTCAATAACGGCATCCATTGCCATGACCTTAAAACCGACGAACCCCCATGTTCCTGGATGGAAGAAGGCGACCCAGTTCCTACAGAAGCATAAGCAGGTCTCCGTTCAGTACGGTGCCGACGGCACAGGCGACATATATAAGCCTGAAAATCAGGCGTCATATATACAGCATTGTCAGGCTCTCGGTGGAGTCCATATTTTCACGGCCGACGGGGGATTTGATTTCAGCGTGGATTATTCCCTACAGGAGCAGCAGGTCTATCATCTTCTTCTCTGCTCCGCCACAACCGGTCTGCGAGTTCTTCGGCAGGGTGGCTATTTCGTCCTGAAGATTTTTGAATGTACTTCGCCCCATACGAAACTCTTCGTTCAGCTCCTTTCCTATTGTTTTAAGAGCTGGACGCTTTACAAGCCGGCAATGACGCGCCCCTGTAATTCCGAGCGATATTTTCTCGGAAAGGGGTTTCGCGCCTGTTCCAAGCCAATCATTGACCTCCTTCTTCAAATACAGGAACAATCGGCGACAGAGGCATTCCCTGTCACGAGTTCCGCCCTGACCGAGTGCCCCTTTTTAGAAAGTCATATCGCAAAAATGACGGCGGCTCAAATAGAATCTATTGGAGCAGCGCTGAAGTTGGCCGATTCGCCAACCGAATGGTGGGAACAGTGGTATCCACGTGTTCTTGCGAGGTCGTATCAGTGGTGTGAATATTTCAAGATTCTATACACGCCCACTCATTCGCAAATTAACGCAACGATTGCCCGCTTTCCCCATCAGGTCGCCCATATTTCTCATAAAGGCGCTTACCAACTATAACCGATGCCCCGTGCTGCGACAGATTGCCCTTGTCCATGTGCTCCAACATGGACAGCATTGTCGTCAAATTCGCCTCATCGTATCCGGCAGGATTCGTTATCATTTCAAAGAGATAACGGTACTGTTCAATAAACTCTGGAAGTAATTCTTTTATTTCATCCATAGTTTTATTTTCATTCAAATATCGCTTAACACAGCCCACCATGGATTTAACATACGTCGCCCGTTCCTTGGCATTGAACTTGTGGGATTCCGAGGAGGCTCTGTCCATCGCCTCGTGAATAGATTCACGTTCAACATGGGAGCCTCTTGTGTTCTGTCCGGAAAGCGGCATATATTCTTTCGCGCGAAACTCTGAGCCGAAATAAAACGTGAGAACCGGTCAGAGTATGGAGACGGAAACGGATTTACCGAAATCGGTCACCCTTTTTCGCAAAATTCTGAATCATGTAAAGCGCAGCCTGTTGGAGGGTAAATACGATGAAAATGCCGATGAGGAGGATGCCCAGAACATTTCAAATCTGAAGGATGCCACCGAACGTATTCAGCAATTCGGAAATATTGTACTATCCCTTTTGAAAAATTCAGATATTAGCACGAAAGAACAGGAATCGGTCAAAGTACTGTTCAAAAAACACCATTTTTATTTTACAACCCTGTCGCCGACCGAACATGAGCTATGCGAACATTATGTACATAATGATGTATTTATGTATCCGTATGACTTGAATACTTCACATATCGATGTGGTTGAAAAATCTTCCTAGAATGTAGGATGTCGTTACCGTTTAACGAGAAGAAGGGGTGCCCTACTGGATATCATAAGCGGAGTTCTTATTTTTCGGTTCTGAATCATCTTGTGAAACCCAGATGCGTAAAGTCAACCACGGTCTATAAGAATACTTCAAAGGAAATGAAGAAAAAGGAGAAGAATCGCCAGACACGCAGAAATAAGCTTTACATACCTTCAATGAAAACTCTGGCGAGAAAAGCTTGTCCTCCGGGTATGATTGAACGTAAGGCGTATGTTCGTAAATATTCCACGGCGGTTCGTGAGAAGGGATTCACCGTTAAACGGGCGTCAGGCGCAAGCTATAAGGTACATCCGAAAGCGAATGCGGCGACTGTGAAGTCCAAGTGTATAAAGAATACTGGAAAGCCTGGAAAGGGTGTTCCGAAATCTATTGGGCCTCTTCGCAAGGGGGAGCTCGCGAAATACGGATATTCATTTAGAAATCCCGAAACTGGGCGCCACACTGCTTTACGGCGTGCGGTAGATGCTTACGGGGCGCTCGGTGTCTATAGAAAGTTAGATGCCGTGGCGAAACTATCGGCGCGTACTGCGCCCAAGGCATCGGATGTGTTTGAAAAGGATCGCATCTGGATAAAATCCAAGTTTGGTCCTCTGAAAGCGGTCTAGGGCTCCTGGCCGGTTCCAAATTTTCTGTTGTACTGAGAAGAAATGAAATATTCATTTGTTGTTACAGGGCTGGCCTTACTTGTTTTAGCGAACATTCTCGTAGTGTATCAGTACGCGTCTCGCGAGAACTTCCAGGCGCAGCAGAATGTAAATAAGATGCCGAATCTGGCGGCCATGCAGGCGTCTATGCCGATGTCGGCTGGCCAGGGAGCTATGCCGCCTATGCCCACCGGCCCTATGGCGACTCTTACGGAGGGATTTTCGTCTTTCCTGCTTTCCGAGGCGGGTGGCACGAAGGATAAGTACGAGTCCATTGGTGCATACGATGGCGTCCAGCTCTCCACGGGCAACAATGTCTCCAAGTGGAGATATACGGCGCCGAATGAGAAGCTCCTGGGCGATGAGTTCGCCCCTGGACAGGACAGCCTCTTCATGTTCAAGAATAACCAGTGCAAGCCCGAGTGCTGCGGCGCGAGCTTCAGCTGTGGAGGTGGGTGCGTCTGCACTACTCCGGACCAGAGACAGATGATTGCGAGCCGTGGGGGCAATCGCACGGCGCCTGAGGATTCTGCCTAAGCCTATTCTGCTTCGTCTGGCACCTACCCCACTGGTAAGGATATAGACTAGTAGGGCAAAAATGAAAGTATGTATAATTGGAGCAGGCGTATCAGGTATTCTCTTGGTACTTCTTCTTCACCAAAACGGTGTAAATCTTCGCGACATTGCCGTGATAGACCCTCATTTTGACGGCGGACTCCTACAGAGGTCATGGGGTGCCGTCATTTCTAATACGCCCTGGATAGTCACTCTGGGGTCAATTCAAACTCTGCTACCCTCCTACAAAATTCCCGACTGGGCTCTCGCGCTTTCTCCCGATGCACCGACGCCCCTTTATAAAATCGCGCAACTTCTTCGCGAGTTATCGGCTCCCCTTTTGACAAAATGTAAAACGATAAAGGGATTCGTGAAAGAGGTTTCACGGGCGTCAGAGTCATCGACATGGAACGTCCTCACGTATTCAAATGGCGAGACCATACAACTCCAGAGTTCCAGCCTACTTTTTGCCCAGGGAGCCATTCCGAAGTATTTTGATTTTCCGATACCATCCATTCCGCTTGAAATCGCGCTAGACCCTGTACGTCTGAAGATGTATATTGCCCCCGATGACACCGTCATGGTATTCGGAACAAGTCATAGCGGCACCCTCATCATGAAAAATCTGGTAGACTGTTCGGCCAATTCCATCATTGGAGTATATAAGGGACCGACTCCCTTCACGTGGGCAAGAGACGGTATTTACGATGGAATTAAGTTGGACGCCGCAATCATCGGAGATGATATCATGCGGAACAAGTATCCATCTATCCGACTCGTACCCTTCCAAAATGTCCAGAGCCTAATAAAAGAAACTCGGCAGGCCACCTGGGTCGTCTATGCGATGGGATTCACGATTGATATGAACCTTCGTATTATTGTAGGCTCTACGGAAGTGTCTTTAAAGACGTACGACTCTTCAACGGGGCGAATTATCGGCGCTCCGAATGCCTGGGGATTTGGAATTGCTTATCCGAGTAAAGCCCCGGATGGAGTACATTATGATATAGGAATATCGTCGTTTCTTGAGTACTTTGCGAATCAAATTCCATCCATTCTCGGCAGTTTGTAATCTTAATGATACATAGGAATGAACAGCTTTTCAGGATTTAATAGTATTACTGCCGCAACAAATAGCACGGTAACGAGTGCCGTTGATTCTGCTATTGGTGCCGTCAATAGTATCGGCACAACTACGATCGGCGCCGTCAATAGCCTTGGTGCGAATACTTTTGGAATGTTCAGTAATATTGGTACAACGACCGTTGGTGCCATCAATAGCGTTGGTGTAGCCGCAATTGGAGCGGCCAATAGCGCCATGAATGCTGCGACTCCTTTTACAAATGCCAATGTTTTTACGAATGTTAAAATCAACAATTCGTCTATGAATAAGTCCGCGAATAATTCGTATATGAATAAATCCGCGAATAATTCTATGAATCTTTCGGCAAATACTTCCAAAGGCTGGTCCAGTTTGTTTGGAGTCACCCTCTTTCTAATCTCGGCTCTGCTCGTTGTAATGGTAGTATTTAAGACACAGCTGTCTCTTGCCTGGACCTACATGGTCAATTCATTACAGACAATGCTGAATATGAATCCTCCTGCTCCTCAGACGCCGGACCAAATTGCTGCAGCTAAAGCCGCCCTACTAAACTCGCCGTTGCCTACGACCCTAGACACAACCTACCAGGCAACACAGGAGCAGACGAATATAGTCAATAAAATCCTCCCGATGGGCGCGAAGGAGGTATATAATGTTAGCACGAATGAATACACCTATTATGATGCCGAGCCTCTCTGTAGAGCTCTGGGCGCCGAGTTGGCGACCTATGACCAGGTCAAGACGGCCTGGAATAAGGGCGCCGACTGGTGTAATTACGGATGGACTAAAGGGCAAGTTGCCATCTATCCAACCCAAAAGGAGACATGGGATAAGCTTCAGGGAGGACCTGCCGATGAACACGAGGCCTGTGGAAAGCCCGGTGTGAATGGAGGTTATTTTGATAATCCCGAGATGAGATTCGGTGTGAACTGCTACGGGGTGAAACCGGACCAGAGCTCCAACGATGAGCGCATTTTAATGGAGAACGGCACGATTCCGAAGACGGTGTCGGCTCTCAAGATAGACCAGCAGATTCAGGATATGAAACATAATACTGATATGGTGGGACTACTGCCGTTTAATTCTAATAAGTGGGCGACAACGTAACTACCGTAAACACCGACATTGCCCCCCCATCACCGACATTGCCCCCCATCACCGACGTTGCCCCCCCCACCCAGCCGTTTCTGTAAGATAGACATCCACCTTTTTGGAGGGCGTTTCTTCCGTCTCAACCTCATATTCATCATTCATTCTATCGTAGAGTACGTCAGTCTGATACGAGTTCTGTAGGTCAAGCTGTCTCCATACGAGCCACTCAATATCTATACGCCGGTCATATCCGCGAAACGAATACTCCGAAAATTCCTCAATATCATTCCATGAACTCCAGAAAGAATCCCACGTATCGGAATCTATGGCATCAGAATAATGTATCCGATCCTCCCGTATCCAATCTTTCGTAAAATAGGTAGTATTCCATTTACTTTCCATGGTCGTCTTCTCCCTGTTCTCATAGAGACCAGCGACAATATAACCGTAAAGAAATTTAGGTGCCGTACCAACAACATATCCCATAGAATCTATAAACGGCAGCAGCCCGTCGTGTAAAAAATCCTTGAAAAGCTGCCCACGTTTTATATATCCTCCTCGCCACTCAACATGAGAATGCAGCCAATCTTCAAGTGACATAATGATAGTGATTGGTATAGTCCCTATATATTTCATTAGATGATTACTTTAGACCATTTCCCGGAGTCATGACGCGTTTCAATTTGAAGCCAGTTTGAACTGTCCGATTTTCCTTGATGAATTTCAATATGGCAGCCGTTTCATCAGGGCCGCCGGTCGGCTTGTGTATGAAATATCCGTGGAGCAATTCCTGTAGCGATGTGAAAGTAAGAGGCTGCGAATGTCGTTCGTCCTGGACGAGAAGTTTTCCTCCTGAAATTTGTATGACCGCCTTCTCATAATTTGAGTTTTTCAGAGTCCTCAGAATCTGCTCCTCGTATAGGTCCCTCTCCTTCCGTGTATTCTGCGCCTGTTTATTGAGATTCGCGGTAAGTGTATCGTAATGAACCCAGCTACGTACGATATTTCCAAGACTCTGTAAGTCCAGAGAGGTTGGTTGAGAGGCTGGAGATGCCATCTTACACTAGGTATCGCCCAGTAAAAAAGCGCTCCTTTTTTCCGAGGGACCACTATGAAACAATCGTAAGCTCGGTTGCTATCATCGGGGTAGCCGTGCGAATCTTGAAGAGGATTACCCCGAGTGTCAATAATACCGATATGAGTAGGAGTATAAACATAACGCAAATCAAAATAATATAGGGAAATACCCGTTTTACGATATGGTTCATAATAGGGTCAAGAACCTTGTTACGAATCGCGGTCTGAATATGCTCCTTTTCAAAGAATGACGTCATTTTATGCGTCATAGAATCACTCCAGGAAACTTTCGTATCCGTCATTCCTATATAGAATCAGGTTTCATAATGCGATTAGAACCCGCATCTACGAGTATCCACTCCGAATAGGAATTCATGGAGTTTGGTAGCCCTATTCGGCAGAATACGACATCGTATATTGCTCCGATACAAACCACACAGTATCTTGATGTTAAATATCCGTCGTCCATAATTACATCTACTACGACCCCGCCACTTGATATGATTGAAGTAAAGCAATATATATCTGCAATGGCGGTTCTATATGAGGCGTATTCTCTCAAGTGGTTTAACAAGAAAATTCCCCCCTTTTTCTTCATACAGAATGTCGCTCATAAATGGAATCACTCGGCGGGGGCACCCCAGACGCCAGCCAGTTATACGGGAGGCGCTGTTACAATACATCAAGTATGGCGTCCGGAAACTATACTAATCCAGTCCCAACTATTTCAACTACATTGGGTATTACGCGATTCCGATTGTACGTCTGGTCAAATTGTGAATCGCCCCTCCGGTGAATCGGAGGAAATCCCTTACGGAGAGAACCAGGTACAGTTCGTTCTTAAGGAAACACCCCGATCAGTCTTTCATCGTAAGATTCGTAGGGCAAAATTGGTTGCGGCAATTGCGAAATTACGAGTTAAGAAACTATTTTTGAAATATTATAAACGATACGGAGAATTTGTAGGCACCGAGAAAGATTCACCGCTGTCTTCGGATAATGAAATATAATGATTCAGGCCAAAAAATAGGCTCCCACTATTACAGAAGCACGGATGCCTAGTTCCAAAAATGGAAGCTTTCCTCCCCTTTTTGTTTTAGCCGCCCTCGCCGTTGCGGTAGTGTCCCTGGCATATTTACAGCCCGGTATCTTTGCCGGTCGCCGCGAGGGCTTCCAGGCCACTCTGTCGGCCGCCTCAAACTACTCGGTCCCCGCCGGTGGCGAGTCCATACCTGGCCGTGTCCGTGAGATGGCGGTGAAGCATGCCCCCGAGGCGATCGCCACGCCTTCGTCTGGCCCTGCCGACTTCGGAAACGCCGAGGCCCCGTCTGGATGCTACCCGCGTGACCAGCTCACGCCCGGCGAGCTCCTCCCTAAGGACCCTAACAGCATCTGGGCGCAGCAGAACCCGATGGGCACGGGCAGCCTGAAGGGCAAGAACTTCCTGTCGGCCGGCGCCCTCATTGGCGTGAACACGGTGGGCCAGACTCTCCGGAACGCCAACTACCAGCTCCGCTCGGAGCCGCCGAACCCCCAGGTTCCGGTGTCGGCCTTCAATATCCCCACGATCGAGCCCGATGTGAATCGCCGCTCCCTGGAGATCAGCTAAACATTGTTAGCCCTATAATATTTAACAGAAGGTTTCAAAGAACCCTAATGCTAAATAGGAGTAAGAATGGGTGATTTATCCACGTCATTAAACTACGCGATAAACAAAACAAAGCAGTTTTTTCATGTTGGAAATTACCCCATTGTATCTGTAAAAAGCAGAGTGGATAGTCAATCATATAATGTCCGTGATATGCCGGATAAACAGGAGGCCGCCGACTTAATGGCGCGAATCCGACTCAAGATGAAGAAGTTGAAAATCTATCTGGAGGAGAAATTCCCGGACAAGCCGCAGGTCAAACTTCTTGCCAGAAACTTTGACGCTGAAGCCCATCGCCTCGGGGAATCTACTCCCGACGATGACTTCACAAGTTTCAGTGTAAATAAGGGAGAATCCGTCCAGTTCTGCCTCCGACAGCGTGAGGCCGCCGATGAATCCCTTGTAGATGAAAACATAGTTATGTTCGTCGCCATTCATGAAATGGGCCACATTATCACAAAAACTATTGGACACGGCCCGGATTTCTGGAATAACTTCGCCTGGCTCCTACAACAGGCCGAGACGCTGGGCGTCTATGTCCCCCAGAATTTTACGTCACACCCCGTATCATACTGTGGTATGAAAATAACGGATGAGCCGACTTATGACCCGTCAAAAGATGGTGGCGATATGTCCATCGGAAAGATAACGAAATAAGATAAGAACGGCACCATCTAGATAGAAGGGTCTTATGGAAGAGCATGATATCAAAACATTTATAGAAACTATATTGGACCCCACCTTCGTGGATTCATTCTATGGAGCGGTCTTAGAAGCTGGCACACTTATCGTGGCGGTCTATGAGTCTTCCGGGCCCCCGAAGAAGGTTACTCTGACCCACATCTTCCCATTTATGACCGTGTTTGATATAAAACTCGCCATCTACAATGCGTATAAACGTGACGACCGAGCCCACCCCGATTTCGTGTTTCTCGGTCGCCCCAAATTCGGAACGAAGCTGGAAACCACCGACTTCACCTGGTCCTTTTCGGCGACTCCTACCGAGCCTGTATTACTGTTGAACCCTACCGCAACAGCATCTGGCTTAGCCCTTGATAGCCGATTTATAAATTCTACTGGGGGCAGAAGAGATATTCGGCGCACTGATATGGAGCGTGTTACGATTGAGGAGAAGTTCCTACAAAGGAATGCCCCCGTGCCCGTTCTAAATGCCTACTTCTATAGCGCCCTTGAGGCGATGATTCCTGGGGAGCGTCCTCTCAGTGAGCA
>Ga0114951_10003302_pt1 | contig 16820 bp, 18 predicted proteins | sample AM7aDNAmetaG_FD_88677 | JGI IMG/M metagenome (GOLD analysis project Ga0114951, IMG submission 88677) | Freshwater microbial communities from Finland to study Microbial Dark Matter (Phase II) - AM7a DNA metaG | ecosystem: Environmental > Aquatic > Freshwater > Lake | place: Finland: Lake Alinen...
AACAGCTGACTTTTTGTGTTTTAGGTGGTACAGTTTGCCGCGGAATAGGTGGACCAGTTTAGTGCGGAATGGGTGGACCACTTTGTCGCGGATTTAGTGGTATAGTTTGCGCGGATTCTCCACCCAAAAAGTGTTTTTGTTATTTTAAATGCCGCATTCTATTGGGGTAGAAGAGTTATGTTATCATTGGATTTAACAGATAATTATAAGGTTGATTTTAGCTCAAATAAAAAAGACATTAAATATGATTATGATAATTATGACCAGCGATACAAAGAATCTGATTTTAAAGTTGTGAATGTTGAATTTAGAGATTTTAAGGAAATTGAACATTTTTTTAGAGATAAGCCAGAAGAATAATTGAACAAACTAAAGCAAGATGAAATACAACAAATACAAAAACATCTTCAACTATTATCGGGGTCAAAATTTCTCTAAAGGAGATTTCGATGAGCATTACAACAAGCAGATAGAAGATAATACAACCAAGGCTTTCATCAATACACTCGAATACCTGAGTGTTGCAACTCAAAAAGAAGTTTTGAAAAAACTTGGTATTGTTACCGAAAGAATTAAGTCATTTGATTTGCAGCCTTCCTTTAAATACAGCAGACCAGATGCCGTAATAAGAACTCATGAAAGGGATTATTTTATTGAAAGCAAAGTGGGTTCTGAACTTATCATTGAGCAACTTAAAAACCATCTTTTATATATTGGTAATGAGGCACTATTAATTGTGATAACAAACAATGCAAAGGATGCAGATAAAATAAACAAAGAGGGCTTGAATCATAAATTCTTTACATGGAATGATATCTGGCTGAAATTCAATACTGTTAAAACAGAAAACAAAACTGACTCTTTTATAATCAATCAATTCTTAAATTATCTGGAGGACAACAATATGTGCGAATTCAATGGCTTTAAACAAAAAGATTTTGATGCATTTCTATTTATTGAGGATGACTACAAAGAAGAAGCGAGAAAAAATGTGAAGTTGCGTTTTTCATCTTTTATTGATAAAATGAAAATAGCCTTAAAAGAAGAAAGTGTTTATGCTGATATTTATTCAAAAGTAATGAAAGCCGTCAGAAAAGACACAACTTATGTCTGGGGTAATTTTGTGAAAGAAGGGAAAGACAATATTGATATAGCTCATTTCTGGATAAACATTTCTGCAAATGGAATAGATATAGGCATCCAGAATGAGGGAGCAAATTCAACTAAACAATTTATCAATAAATTGAGTAAAGATGCTGAGGGATTTACATCTATTTGCAAAAAGTTAGATAATTATAAACTTGATTTGAAAGAACGTTACCAGATACAGGTTCAAAATTATGGCATTCATCAATTGGCAACAATTAATCTGGGAAATAATTTTACTATTAATGACACCCAGTACTTAATAAGCAAGATCAAAGAATATAAATTAATAGAATTAACTTTTTACAAACATTATAACCGGGATGACAAATCACTGGAAGATATAGGTGTCATAAATGTTTTCAAGGATGAGTTTGTAAAACTGGCTGACCTGTATAGGTTTAATCAAAAGTAATAAATCATGAAAAAGGAAGAGAATGGATATTATTGTTTCAATTTTATGGGTACCCCAATTCAAATTGATATCTCATGGGAAAATTGTTTTAAAAATCTCAAATTAGAAATCGAAGAGATAGAAGAATATCTTGATAAAGCTAATTCAATTACTCCCGAAAAAGATGATATTTTTAAAGTTTTCGGAAAGCCAATGGGTGATATTAAAGTTATTATTCTCGGACAAGATCCTTATTATCAGAAGGGTATTGCTACCGGAAGGGCTTTTGAAGTAAAAGATTATAAAAACTGGTGCCAACCAATAAATAACACCTCATTAATAAATATAGTTAAAGAGTTGTACAGCCAAAATGGGGGAGAAAAACTATCTATTGAGGAAATTCGAAATGAGATTAAATTAAAAAGATTTGATATTGCAAGCCCTGATAATATTTTTAATATTTGGGAAAATAATGGTGTCTTTTTATTAAACACATCATTAACTTGTGAAATAGATAACCCTAATAGTCATAAAGTTTTTTGGCAATGTTTTACTAAGAAAATTATAAAGGAAATTGCGTTTCATAATAAAATAGCGTTTTGGCTATTGTGGGGAGATGAAGCACAAAAATATAGAAAGCTGATTGAACCTTATGTTGAACCTAAAAGAATAGTAGAAACTGCCCATCCTGCTACAAATAATTTTGTTGGCTCTGGTACTTTCAGAAAAGTCTTAAAATTTTGTAAAGTAAGTGAATAAGACTTTTTGATATTTCGGTTTGACCGTTCCACTGTTTTCGGTTTTTATTGCCACTTCTTTGAGATACTAATGCAGCGCTTTTATACTTTTAGCCGGAAGCTCTTTTGTAACCTTTTAAATAAAATATTCACATCAATATTTCCTAATCCCATTTCTTTAAAGACAGCTTTATCAGGCAAATCATTAGCAATTACTTCTACAAATGATTGTAAATGAGCTTTTATACTTTCTGGTAAATCATATATTGTGTTTTCTGAAAGCATTGCAGCTAAACGGAATATATCTGTCTTATGCTTACGAAGTTGTTTTGAATCCTCATTACTACCTTTATCAATTCGTTCTTTAATTTCTAAAAATGCTTTGGCTTTCAGACAAATCAACGCTTCTGTATTGGCATGATGTAAACCGTTTTCTAATGTGCTTTGCGCTATCATATAGTTGTAATAGTCATCATTAAGCAAAATTGCTGAAAGACTCGAAAGATCATCATCAACTGGAATAGGTGTAAGGTGTGCCGGCTCTTCAATATCAATCAAATCTGGCATTCGTGAAAATAACTCAACTTGAAATGGAAAGTCTTTATTAGCAGGTTTTAAAAAACGGTAATATTTCCGTCCATCTGCACTTTTTTCATTTTTTTCATAATTACCATCTTGTATAAACTTCCAGAACTTCTTTACAAAATCACTACTCAGGGCTTCTACCACTAATATGATATCTATATCTTTTGTTGCCCTGGGTGTAAAACCAGCTTCTTCAATAATAATATCACAAGCCGTACCCCCAATTATAACATAATTGTCTGGAAAGCTAATAAAGTACTCTTTGAATTTATCTAATCCTTTTACCATATAAATTTATTTATTATTTGTTCCAATGCTGCTTCAATACGTTCATCTTTGTTGTCTTTTAAACTCAGATATAATGAGAGTGGATCAACAACATTCATTTCAGTATTATTAATTAGTAATACTGGATCGTATTTCCATACTTCCAGGCAATATTGACCTTCAAAATCATTTAAATTTACTAATCGGTTTTCTTTTAAGTATGTGAAAAATAAGTTCTTTTCAATAGCATAATATTCCTGTTTGCTTGGGTTCATATCAGTGTATTCAGGTAGAGCAGATGTATATGATTTTAAATAAACTTTTGGTGGAATTTCATCAACATAAACTCTTTTATGAATGGGGCTTTCCATCAGTGGAAGTGCGTTTTTCCAAAGTTCAGAAATTTCACCATTAAAATGAATGAATTTTTCTTTTGTTCCTTGTATTGTGCAAAGTCCAATGTGTTTCAGATTATCTGCTGCTTTCGATATAGCTGTCCCTGAGTAATTGAACATTTTTGCAATTTCTTTTAAAGGTTTTTTTTCAAAATTTTCATCACGATGAAGAATTTGATGAATTAATATACATTGTGCAGAAGGTGTCAAAATATTTTTTTTTGCTTTATATCCTGTATAGCTTTCTTTCAAGTCAACAAGTAAAGCAGGCAAGTAAATTTGTTTGCCGGGAATAATAAAATTAATCCCTTTTTCAATTAACCGCTTTCTTTTAAAAGCCTCTATGTTATATACAAGCAACACAATATTTTCAGCGATATCATTACTCATCAACCTAAAATGTGTTTCTATTTGATTTATGCTTTCAATATTGTCATTAAGCAACTTTGCAAACACAAGCTCACGATCAAATAATTTTGCATTGTACAGTTGATAAAGGCTACTTATGTAAAAGGGGAACCTCCCATATTGCTCTTTAGTAAAAATTTTGGGACTAATATTTTGTCCTAGTGCTTCCTGTATGTATTTGATAAGCTTTTCCATAATTTTATTATAATAAACCTGTTATACGATAATAAACCAATAAGGTTTATTGTGCAAATATAAGTTTATTATATTGAATATCAAATTATAAAATATTTATTTTTATTAAAAAATATATGTTCATTATATTTCACATAGCCCAATTGATTTGTCAGCAATTGTGTTTTGCCTATTTTAAAATCTGGAGTATTATGATGTGTATGTCCATAAATCCAATAATCCGGCTTACCTGACTCAATCAAATCGAATAATTCTACAGCAAACGCATCATTCAAAGCATCGCCCTTGTACTTTTCGGGATAGTTCATTAATGTGGGTACATGATGGGTAACTACTATAGTTTTATTAGTTGTTTCAGATGCCAATTCCTGTTTTATGAAATTCAGACACTCTTCGTGTAACTGATTATATTGAGGTACAGTAAATCGTCCTCCATAGTATTTAATCACATGAAAATCACTCAAACTGCTTTCGATTTGAAACTCATAAGGAGGTCCTATTTTAGACCAGAGGGTAGAGAAAATCAACTTAACATTATTCAGAATAATAGAGTAATTGTTAACCAGAAATACATTATCCTTTATTTTTTCATTTAGCAAACCACTTCTTTTAGAAGCATCAGAATAATAATACTCATGGTTTCCTGGAACCCAGTAAGTAGTTTGAAAATTATCGGACAAATAGCTAAAGAAATCATCAAATTTATTTAGAACTGCAAATGGAACAATATCACCAACCAGCAATAAAATATCACCTTTAGGCTTTATAGGATTAGTTTTTATGAAATCCCTGTTTTGAGAAAATTCAAGATGTAAATCGGAGGCGAATTGTATATTCATTATACGAAAGTAATAATTTAATTGTCAATAATACAAACACTAAATTTTCGTCATCTAACTTTATTTGATTGTAATTGAAAATCTGATTTTTCAAAAAATCCAAGTATATTATCATTTGTAGCTATTAATGGATCATACCAATCAGCTTTTTCCCTTGCCCATAGGATTTCTTCTTCTATTTCCTTAGTATAGGCATTATTTGCTTTTGAATAGGCTTCCTTTTTGTCTATGTATTTTCTAATAAGTTCGGCTTCTTGCCAACGTTTGCTTTCGATAAGCAACATTTTGAAATTATCAGCTTCCTTTTGTTTACAAATGAGTTCTTGTTTTTTTATATTTTCTATAACATTTTTTTCTTCCTTTGCAATTTTCCTTTTAATACTTTCTTGTTTTAGTTCTTCTCCTTTTAATTCAAGTTTTGCAATGATGTTTGCCAGCTGCTCTTCAATTGGTAGCTTTCCATCTTTCCAAACAATATTATTCCACTTTACAACTACAGCAAAGAAGAGAATACCTGTGGGCGTATAATCAAATTTCTCATAAGAATTTATATTAGGTTTAAGTGTCTTATTCACTTTTTCGCTACATCGAATACGAATTTCTTCACCTTGTATGACGACATATGAAAGTTTTTTATTATAGGTAAACTTGTGCCCACGGCTTATCATAACCTTAATAAAGGTATCCATGAATCTTAGAGCTCTACCTATTTGATTTTTTGATACCTCAATGTTTAATTTACAGTTAAAAGATCTGACAAGTTGTGACCTAAATACGTGAGCGTCTTTTAATGCATCATTAGCAACTACTATTAAATCACAAGGATTTGTAAGTCTTTCAGGAACTTTAAGTTTATTTCCTTCTTCTAAAATAATAGATTGTTGCAATGTAGACAGAGTCGAAAGAGTCGTTTTAAGCAAATTTTCTCCCTCTTTTCGTATTCGTAAAACGAGTTCATTTTCCCCATCAAGTTTTTCTGGAAACTCTTTAATTTCAACAGTTTTATTGAATTTTAGTTTTGTCCAATATCCCGAAGGGGGCAAAGGAATATTCATTCTTATGCAAGCTTTTCTTAGCTCATTATCTGATATTAAATATTTTTTTGATAAGGTTAATAGCGATACAGACCAAACCAAATCATAAAGTTCTTTTCTTGATAATTTTTGTTCTTCCATATTATTCCATTTTTGGTTTTTCAATGTTTAATAAAATATAATAATAGTGATTTTTTTAGTTCTGACAAAAAATGAATATTGATATGTCGATTAGTTTACTTAAAATCAGTGGGGTGTCCGGGCGGGCTTTTGTTCCAATCTTTTTGAAAACTTGCTGTTTAATGATACATCATTACAAAAAGGATTTTCACGCAATCCCTGACACAATTTCCCCTACGCTCAGTATGCTGCCGCTTTATTGGTAAATAATTGCACTGCCTTATTCGTTCAGCTCATTCGGCTTCACCCCACTATCACTCCGTTTCACTGCGTTAACGTGATGTTCCGCCTCTTCACACCTCTCTCACAAGACAGAGCAATTTTCTATTTATTGTAAAAATGAATAAACAAGTACTTCATAACTCGATGGCTGAACGAAGTCAAAGCCAAGTACCTATTTATTCATTTTTGCCTGCGCCTTTTTGCCTTCCCTAAGATGCCGCCTCTTTTATTGGTATATATTGCACTGTGCTTTTCAATCTTTCATTACGCAAAGGACGACTACACTACGTTAAGTCTCACCTTCGCTTCATTCACTCTTTCAAAACACAGAGCAATTTTTATTTTCTGGAAAATTACTAAAATAAGCAGTTTTAAACCGGTGGCTGAGCCTGTCGAAGCCCGAACTGCCCATTTTAATAATTTTGCCACCGCTCTTTTGCCCTGCTCAATATGCCGCCGCTTTTTCTGGTATAAATTGCACTGCCTTTTCGCTCCACCGCACACGGCTCCAGAGCTTTCAATTCTTGAAAACAACTTACGCCTTCCATTGCAAGACTCAAAAACAGAGCAATTCTATTGTTTATTAAAAGTCCAAAAAAACAAATTGAACCCGAATAAATCAGGCAGAATTTTCTTTTTTGAACTTTTAGTCTGCGCTCTTTTGGCTTACCCTCATTATGCCACCGCTCTCTTAGGTATTAAATTACCCTGTTCATTTATTCATTTCATTTCGCTTCAGGGTGCTCCACTACGTTCCGCTAATCCTTTCGCTCCATTTTCATTACTTCATTTCACAGCGAAATTTTTATTTATTGTGAAAAATGAATAAATAAGCAGTTCTTAACTCTTTGGCTGAGCCTGACTAAATCCTAAACAGCCCATTTATTCATTTTTGCCATCGCTCTTTTTGCCTACACACTCATTCAGGCATCCTTTCAGGAAGCCTTATTTCCCTCTATTTATGGCTTATAAGAGGCTTTTGTACCAAAAACCCCTTATAGTAATTCTGTGCCACTCCCTACGGTCAATCAAGGCACGAGCCACAGGCGTTGGGTAAATATTTTCTTGAAAACTTTTTCTTAAATGATTATTAAAAATCTTTCGCAAATTTATGCCTCCCCGCTCGAAAAAGGATATACAAGTTTCTCAAAATTTATTTTTGATTGCATCGATAGCCCAGCGATTGAAACGTACCCGTTTCATCTGCTGTATGGTATAAAAATAAATTTTGATAAATCCTTTTTCTCCGGCAGTTCTGATAAAAAGTTCCTTTTTATCCTCTCAGGACACACAACAATACGGTTGCTTAAGATTTTTAATTCTCTTTCTTTTTTTTACTTGAGTACCGCCGATTTTGGCTTAACAATTTAAATTTTATCAAAATGACAAAAGACACCTTTAAAACGCTTGTTAAAAAGCAAAAACTGAAAATTATTTCAGACGATTTTAGTCAACACTGCGGAAGTGATGAATATTACAAAACTTTCTTTCCTGAGCTTTACTATACGTCTGGCATAGCTGATGTTGCCGAAACCTTACAGGCTCATTGGCTCATTGATGCGATTGTTTCGTATGCGCCAACCACACGCAGACATGAAATTGTTTTCTGGTCATTGACCACCTTTCATGAAAAAGCCCTCTTAGAATGCAGATTAGACAGTGACAGACCGGCATTTATTGAGCAGTTTATTGAATATACAGACTTCCCGGAAGGCATATTCAAAATTTTTCAATCTAATGGGGTGATTTATCTACCCTCTGAACATTAATTCAATTTTGGGATTTGCCCCTACAAATTATTTCGTAGGGGCAGGTCCTTTTTTTTAACCTTAAAAATTTTAACCATGAAAAAGCAAATTATCGAAACCGAGTTACACCGAGTTCTTATGAATATTTACGAGTGCACCCTGCAGAAAGCCGACAGCGAAATATCCGACTGGTACGACAGGGTAATGAATGGCGAAAATCCCGAAGAAATTTTATACGATGAAGGTCTGGAGCCTGATTATGTACTTGACATCCTTTTTTACAACTAACAAACGAAAAACTTACAACGATGAAAACACACCCTAAACTCCAATTTTTTAAAGGTTTCAACGAAAACCTGAAAACAGTTAAAGCCCGTTTCAAAGATTTATGCTTTATCCACCATCCCGACATTGGCGGAGATGTTGAGATGATGAAGCTCATTAACCTGGAATATGAATTTATTGTCAAAAACTGTCTTTTTGATTTTACCTCAGAAAACGAAGAACGCTTTTACAATGTCAACTATGAAATGCAATACCCTGATATTATAGCACAGCTCATTAAATTGTCCGGTATTGTGGTCGAGATTGTCGGGAACTGGTTATGGATTTCAGGCAATACCAAGACACACAAAGACACTTTAAAAGTTATCGGTTGCCGCTTCGCCCCTAAGAAATTTATGTGGTACTTTCGCCCTGACGACTTCAAAATGAGCAAAAACAAAAAACCTAAGAACATGCGCGACATTTACGATAAATACGGATGCGAGAGGATAATTCAGAACGAAGAAAAGAAAATAGCATAATTTTAAAGAGAGGCGAAAGCCTCTTTTTTTTATACAGTTATGGGCACTTTTACAAGTCCCATAAACAAAAGAGGAATATTTTACTAAAATTTAACTTAGCCATTTCATATTTTAAAAGTTAATGAATTGTGAAAAACTTTTTTACATTATTTTTGTAATATTACTAAATCAGAATATATCGATCTTAATAAGCATTTAAAAAATATATAATTGAAAGAAAACAAAAACATTGTTACTCATAGTCCATTAGAAGATGGGGATGACTTTTTTATTAAAGACAGGTGGAATAAACAATATCATTTCAAGATATTATCATTTCAGGTTCCAACAGGATTATTATCGGTAGCAATAGAAGTAATACCTGAAAGCAAAATCAATCAACCAAGGAGGGTGGATATTTTATCTGACTTTAATGCGGATATTGAAAAATCAGAATTTCTGCTGAAAGCAAAAATAAAGAAACAAATAAATCAAAGACACCTGAAATCTGAAAATGGCAGATTAGAAATTAATGACAATAATCTGCTGAGAGGTCAAATATCATGGTCAGATGAAATTAAAGATACTGATTTTGAAACATTATTTTTAATTGATGGGCAAAGCATTACTATTGAGAAATTTGTTGAAATGATAAGATGCTATGAGGGGTTTAATTTTAAATTCAGCATTCATGATAGTACTGATGAGGCTGATTAATACTTTTTATATCTCTTTTATTTTATCAATACCCGTTGCCTAATTTCTACATTCTATATCTTACTGGCTCACTATTTATGATGCTTTCAAAGCATTTCAATAATTTATAAATAAACGAAATCCACTTCTTTTAAACTTTTAAAACTATTTGGATGTTTCAATTTTCAATTTAAGATGTTTAGGGCACTGTTTACAGTCCCTATACATCATTAATAACTTGGATAATGAGCCTTTGCCCTCTATTTATGGGTGTGCAGAAGAATAAAATTTCAATTATAAATACCGTTTTATATTTTATAAATAGGTTTTAAATATTTTAAAACTATTTAAAACCCTTTAAAAGTATTTAAAACCTTTTAAAATGTTTTTAAACCTGAATATTTTATTTAAAACTTTTTAAAAGTGTTTTAAATAAAATATTAGATTTTTATATGGCTATAAATCAACTGTTTATATTTTTATTGTAATTAATATCATTAATTTAATAATATTTTTAATTATTAAATATATACTTAAATTGTAGAATAAATATTATTAATAGTTTAAAAGTATTATTATTAATATTTTGTTGTATCTTTGTGCAAATATTTTTCTTTAATCTTATAAATTAAAGCCAACATTAACCGAAAATTATAAACAATTTAAAATTAACAAAATGGAACCTAAACCCTTTTTCACAAGCACCTCTTTATCAATTAACGTTGATAAAGATGAACTCGATTTAATAAACGAAAATTATGAGGACGTTACAAATGATAATGAAAAAATATCTTTTAAAAAGTATTTCTTCAAACTTCACAGCAAAGCCTTGAGTGTTGTAAAACCAAATGTAAGCAAGAAAGAAGACCTCGAAAAAATTCAGCATCTTGAATCTGAAATTAAGGAAATCAATGAAAACTTTCAGAATGCGCTGAATGATAATGAATTTTTAGAAAATAAAGTTGATAAGAAAAATGATGAGATTCAGGCACTGAAAAATGAAATCAGCATACTTCTAGATAAAAAATCAGAAAAATTACTTAAAAATGAAAACGAAATACTGAAAAATGAAATCCGCGAACTTTCTGGCAGAAAACCGGAAAAGGTTTTCGAGAAAGTAATAGAAAAAGTAAATGTAGAAATACCTGTTAGATTGTCTGATAATCAAACATTAATCAACCTTACGCCTATAGAAGCTGATATTATGAGAGTGATTACTAATAATGAAAGCTTAAGAACCAGGAGAATCATCACTCCGGAAATAATATTTAAAGATATTTTTAACCGTTATGTAACTAATGGGCCCTGCGATTTCTTCCCTATACCTTCTAACAGAGTATTAAGAGAAATTGCAGAGAAACATAAAAATCTTAGAGTAAGCTAAATTGTTATTAATTATTTCACAAAGAAACCAAACAAACGAAAATTAATAAATCTCTTTTGCAAGGAATTCTTTGTAATCAAACCGTATTAAGTAATCGGCTAAATCAAATCCTTGTTCTTTCTCTGCTTCGGTAGCTTTACGCTCCAGTAAATCAGAAATTGTAAAAGTTGTAATGTTTTTAAATCCTCTGGCTTTTGTTTCCCATATATCAAAGGCTTTAAGATCAGGAAACAATACAACTTTTCTTCCTTTTAGAACTTTACATTTTTCTTTTGTCAAATTTTGAAGACTGCCAACAGCTAACCACGTTAAACCCGATAAATAGGCACTTGCAATAATTGCTGTTTTTTCACTTTCTACAATGGCAACCGGTTTATTGCTATTTTCAGGTAATCGTAAAAGGTGTTCACCATAAAAGCATTGTTGTAAACTAAAATCAGCTAGTTTCATGGCTTTATGCGCCCATGTGATATGACTGAATGGTTCTTTAATTCTTTTGCCCGTGGTGGGGCTGTATAGCATTATTTTGCCTGTTCTTATCTTTCCTGAAATATCTATCTGCCAAAATACAGTTGCTTTGTTCCAGTGTTTTGATGTGCCTATGTAGTATTTATCGACCAGTTGGCTTGTAATTTCTATGCCAAACAAATTGACCAGGTACATTATGAAGTTGTTTGCTTCTGCGAGCTGCAAAGTGCTATTGCCAATTTTTAAAGATTTCTGAAACACATCATCTGAAATAAACGAAATTTGTTTTTCGGGAATAGGGGTGGTTACAATTTCTTTTTGTTGTGCCTTATAAATAGGGTCATTGGGGATATTATTATCCTGAAAATATTGCTTAGGAGTATAATGACAACCGCATTTAATCTCACGGTTGCATTTACCAACGTTGGGGGCCAGGTGTTTACCTGTTTCTGTATCAATATAACGGGTAAAAATCCTTCCTTTGCTGCATTGAGGGCAAGTGTAACGACTTTTTAAACCGTTGTATGGCTCTAATATATATTTGTGTCCTGTCATTGAAAATAAGTTTGTTTTTATGCTTCATTTCGTTCATATGGTTCATTTTTTCATTAATTTATGAACGATATGAACCATATGAACTAGAAAAAAGAAAGTTTTTTTGTGTAAACTATCATTCCAAAACACTTTTTTTCAACTTCATAATCGGCATTTCTCAACCTTTCTCCAAATGTTTTTTTTGAACAGGAACGGTAACCGCTTTCGATGCAGTAGGTTCGATAGATATTAAACAAATCTTTAAACTCTGTGTATTCGGAAGTAGTTTTTTCAAATCCTTCTTCTTCTAAAAACAACCTTACTGTATCAGATTGTAATTTATATTTTTCAAGTTGATTTGCAACAGCTGCGCTGTATGTGAAGTTTTTTTGTTCAAGTAATCTTTTGAGTCCTGAAAGTACCCAGTTGAAAACACCTGATAATTCATTCTTAATTATTTTTTGAGACAATTGTTTGTCCTGTTCTACTTCAGGTATAGTAACATCGAAAGGGACAATCAGAAAACGTCTGAAGAAAGCATTGGTTTGCTCTACATCTTTAGGCAATTCGTTACAATTGAAAATAAATTTTGCATAATTGGTTAGTGTAAATGGTTCTCCAAAGGGCAATCGTGCATCAACAGGTTCTCCTGAAACCAACTGTTTGAAAATTGATGCTTCAAGCTTTCCATTTATTTCACTGGAGTAATTTAGAAGCTTGTTTACTAACATGGCTCTCGAATAACCGTTTTCATTTGTAAGGCTTTGTAATGAAAAATTGCTTACATTTTCTACACCACCCAACAATGCATTTACAATTTCAAAAAATACTGATTTGCCATTTGCTCCGGTACCGTATAGTAACAGGGCTTTTTCAAGTTTAAGGGTGCTTGTTTTGATGAAAAGATAAGCCAGAAACTCCGATAATATGTTTTGCCTGTCGATATCTGGCTGTACCTTATTTAAAAAGGCTTCAAACATCGGAGCTTTAGCTTTTGGATTATACTCAAACGGCAATTGATAGGTTAAAAAATCATTTTGATTTTGTGGTCTTAACATCTGAATACTTGGTCTGATTTCAAATGTGCCATTTTTTAGGTTTATTAATACCATATCATCCGGATGTTCTGGTTTTGGCAAATTTGCAACAGCAAGAAACTGTTTGTACAACTGATCACGAAATGAGTAAAGTTTTGCATCAAATTTATCAATGCCCATTTTTTCTGCAGCTTCACCCAAAAATATTTGCAACTCGGCATGTTCCAACAATTTCCAGTAAGCACTATTATATAGATAAATAAAGGCGTTGCTCTTACATATACCCCAGTTATTTTCTTGAGCTTTAATTAATATTTGTTCAATAGAGCTTACTAGAAAATGCTTTCTGCCTAGTTTTTCCTTGTCATCTGTAAAATCTGCTAGTTTTCTGAAATCAATTTTTGTTATCTGTTCTTTTAAACTGGCTAATATTCCTTTGTGCATTATGGGATCGAAAGCTTGTAATAGCTTTTTCTCTTCATTCTTTAGGTCTTCTGCGTTAATGCTGCATGTTTCATTTATAGGGATTGTTTTATCTTCCATATAAATTGCCCTCCTGTATTCTTTGATAAATACTGTAAAGCAAGCTATTAAAAACAATCAGCAATGAAGAATGATTTATTGTTTTTGTAATATTATGCTGTATCATCTTCTTATCTTGTTTTTTCTTATTAAATGATCCGTAGCATTTTCTTCTATTTCTGCATTAGTCTGTTGGCGCCCTTTTTTAATATATTTCAAAAGGTCCTCTCTTGAGAAATAAACTCTTTTACTTCCTGCTGGCTTACATACAGGGAGTTCACCTCTACTTACTTTGGAGTAAATTGTGGGTACTGAAAGTGATAGAAACTGGGATGCTTGCTCTACTGTTAAAAGCTGTTCACCTGTTTCAACTAGCTTGTTTGTATTACTTTGATTTCGGGCTTCGAAGTATTCTTTAAGTTCTTGCCTGAAAATACTTCGGATTTCAGGAATTGAAAGTTGTGTGAAAATCATGTTTTCCATTTGTACCAATTTTAGTTGTTATTTGGTGCAAAGGTTTGTTCAGAAAATATGTGTGGGGGTACCCAATTGGGTACCCTATATTTGTTTTTACTTGTTTTTATTTGTTTTTTTTCGCATGCTTTGCCCTGTCTATTTCATTCTCAATCAGCTTTACAACCTCATTCAATTCAACCATAGCAAATAATGATTTAATCGTTTCCAAATCTTTTATTAGCTCTTTTTCTGATTTTGTGTTGGGTACATTTTGCAGTTTTTTATAAAAATCTGAGTTTTGAACTGTTGTATAATTGCAACCGGTAATTAAATGAATAAATTTTGCAATAGGGGAAATATCAATGTTTTTATAGGGTTCTAGGCCATTGTATTTAAAGAAATAGTAAAATATTAAAACTATTTGATTATGTGTATAGTTTTTTAGCGGTGTAATTATTAATTCTTTTTCTGGAGTACCCTTGATTACTTTATTGGTCTCTAAATCCTCAAGATCTTTAATTTTTTGAATTTCCAGTTCGCATTTTTCAATAAAGTTTTTTTCAACCATAGGAGTACTTTTAGAGCCTATCGTTTGTAAAATTTGTGAAACATTTGTTTTAACCCTTATTAAATAATTTATTTTTTCATTATTAGTTGGAAAGTATTCAAGATCTCTTCTTATATATTCAAACTTGAATAAATACTTCATTGGATTTGGCATATATAATTTCCCTAAATGTTCCTTTTCTAGCTTTTCAACTTCCTCGAAAAGATATTTATTGAAAAGTGCGATTTCATTATCTGCAACTTTTTCTGTCTTATAAATATAATTTTTAAAAAGGAAAAAAATATTCAACTGTCTTAGGAAAACGATTAATACAAATTTATCAGTAAAAAGATTGAGTAAGTGTTTAATTACTTTATGAGGTTTTGCTTTATTTGCTATAACTATTTCAACGTTCTCATGAAGGAGATTAAAGAATTCTAAAGGATTAAATCGCCCTTTCAATTCAGCGTCTTCTATCAAACGTGTATAAAGATCATAATTGTAAGCGTATAAATGGTTATTTCCATCCATTTTTAAATATTCTTCAATATCCGTTTTTGGGGTAAAGTTTACTTTTATCATTTTTTTGGTTTTTTAAATTTAATTCCTAAATTCATAATTTTTGCTGCGATATCTCTTTGAACATCATCACTTTCTATCGTTCCTATATAACTCATTGTAATATTGGAGTTTTTATGACCCATCGATGGGCTTAAATTATCAATAGGTACTCCGTTTTGAAAAGCTATAGTAGCAAAGCTATGTCTAGCCCAATATGATGAAATTTTTTTGTCAATACCAAGATTATTGGCATATAATAAAAAGTGTTGATTATTAGTCCTTATGAAGTTCTTTAATTGCCTTTGTTGTTCTACGGCTGATACAGTATGATCTACTAAAGAAAAAATATAATTGTTCTTGCTTTTATCTGGATTACCGTACTTTTTAATAATTTTTTTTACGTCTGGAGTCAAAAATACATTTATTGGAGCCTGCATAATGTCTGTATTTGTAGTCTTAGCTCTTCTAAAACTTAATATGTCACCACTAATATCTTTGTATTGCAAATTGGTTAAATCTTTAAAATTAATACCATTACAAAAATATGAGAAAAAAAAGAAATCTTTAGCTTTTTCTTGATCGGGTGTTTTAGGTATTCCAAAAAGTAATATTTGTAGTTCTTTTTTACTTAATGCCTTTTTAACAGCTTTTGGAGCAGGAATAGTATATTTTCTTTTCCCAAATGGGTATTGTTCCGGGTCTATAGCTTTTTCATAAATTGCTGTATTAAATATAGCTCTTAATGGCCGCAAATATATTCCAACAGTCGCTTTACTTCTTCCCAATTCAACCATATAGTTTTCATAACTCTTTAACCATTGTGGCGTAATATTGCTAAATGAAATTGTCTCTTTACCATGAAATCTAAGTAATGAATTTAAACCGAGTTTATAACTTGAGGAAGTGTTTATTTGATTATTCTTATCAAATTGAGCTGTAGCCATATCATAGTAATATTTCAATTCCTTTTCATGATTGTAGTTTTCACCAAAAAGAAGTGCTTCAAATGCTTCAAAACTAAAAATCTTTAATTGTTCATTAATTTTATATGCTTTTGCTTCTAATGATTGTAATTCCATTTTTACTCTCTTTTCTTCTTTGCGTGGCTTCTTAGAGGTCATGATACTTTTAAATTCGACTTCAGTAAAATCATAGTCCGTAGGATAAAGTTTTTGTACACGGGGATATTTTGTAAAAACTCTTAGTTTTACTGGAAATTTTCCACTAATTTTGGCCTTTCTGGAATCTAAATATATTGAAACAAAAAAATTATTATTCATATATTAATTTTTAAAATTCATTAAAGGAAATATTAAGTAATTTGCATACGGTTTGCATACAAAGATACAAATTATCGCATAATAAACAAGAAATATTAAAATAAAAATTCTCTGAAAATAAGCTCTATGCAAGGCTTTCGAAGAATTAACTAAATCTCATGCAAGACCCAATAAAGCGACTCATAATCAGGTGGTCCCTGGTTCAAGTCCAGGTGGGCCCACGCTCCAGAAGAAGGTTACAACAGTATTGATGTTGTAGCCTTTTTTTATTAATATTTACATAGCCACCTTTTTATGGATCAAGCGGAAAAGTTGGGGAGAGAAAAATAATTTATTAAATTAGCCTAAAAAATCTTTAGGTTATGGAACTCCAATCTTTAATAGAAATGATACTGCCAGA
>Ga0114951_10003303_pt1 | contig 16815 bp, 19 predicted proteins | sample AM7aDNAmetaG_FD_88677 | JGI IMG/M metagenome (GOLD analysis project Ga0114951, IMG submission 88677) | Freshwater microbial communities from Finland to study Microbial Dark Matter (Phase II) - AM7a DNA metaG | ecosystem: Environmental > Aquatic > Freshwater > Lake | place: Finland: Lake Alinen...
CTTCCCGGTCCGTTGAAAATATTGTAATACCGGCCGGGAAATCGACACCCGGCCACCGGTTTTCGGGAATGCGATCCCAACATCCAATCCCGGATAAAACGCATTAGTATATAGGCCTCATCCAATCCCCTTTCGGAAAGCCATGCGATCTCAATGGCATCGGTCGGGGTGGGGGATGTGGAATATGGAAATAATGCAATATCAAATACCGGCCAGAAGGAACCCGTTCCGCCACCCATTACTGGGAATATTCAAGAAGTATCCCGGCAATCATCCCCTTGGTCTCCGGGATATTCTTCGTGATAATTTGCCAGATAACTTCGTGATCAACGGCAAAATAATGATGAATCACTTTGTTTCTCAGTCCCACGATGGTCTTCCAGGGTACTTCGGGATGTCGGTTCCTGACGTCGTCTGGAATTGCGGCAGCAGCCTCACCAATCTTCTCTATGTTTCGCTCAACGGCATCGATCGTCTCCTCGCGGAGAATGAACTCATCATACGATAATCCGGTGATATAGCGTTCAATCTTATCCATCGAGGAAATAATTTCTGAAAGGTATAACACGGGAGACCTAACAGTCATGCGTACTGTACCTCTGCGAGGATGGTATCACGGATAAGTGGGTGGAGGGACCTTCGAATGACCAGGTCCACCTTATGATGGAGACGGGACTCAAGGAGATCTGCAAGATCGACCAGTTCCCACCCGATCGGCCGATCGAATTCGACAATGATATCGATATCGCTGGAAGCGACTGCTTCTCCGCGTGCATAGGAGCCAAAGATCCCGATAGACGCCACGCCATATTTATCCCGGATCTCCGGCAGGCATTTCCTCAAAACTTCCCTAATCTCCGCAGCCGATGTCATGGTTCCGATAACAGATGATGGTCTTCCACGGTAAAAAAAGCATGGTCTTCTTCCTGTATCTATCTCATACCCCCTACGTCACCATTCCTCTCCCCATCCCACACCCCTCCCAATCCCCACAAAAACGCACTAGTATATAGGCCTTATAAGATCCCCACTTCCGGAAAGCCTCACGATCTCAATGGCATCGGTCGGGGTGGGGGGGAATTTGGGAATAACAGAACTTTTGCGATTATAGAGTGCCAGGGAAGGATCCTATCATATTTCTATCTGGTCTATGAATTTTGGACCTGGTCTCTGGTCGTTGTATTTACGATTCCTTTACAATCGGTTTTGGGGGTGCTGGATGGGAGGAATAGGAAGGAGGCAATGTTTATGAGAAGTTGAGAGGGGAAGATTTTCAATAATGTACAGGAAAAGGTTAATATTTTCAATGTTCAAGATTTTGAAATGGTTCAAATCCAGACTGGGGCTGGCTCAGGCCCGCGAGGTCAACCGGTCGGCCTGAAAATTACTAAATTTTAATTTATATCATTAATTATGAGGTTCAGATTGATAATTATCGATTTCTGGTTTTAGAATCTCATAAAATATTTTCATCTTTTCAGAAGCCCATTTAATCAATTCCTCTCTATTTTCGCAGTTATTATTTTCAATATAAATTCGTGACGATCTTGCACCCCAATTTTCTAGATATTGAACATTTTCATCTGTTTTATCCTCTAAAAAAGGACGATATTTTGTAAATTGCCTTATGGCTGCAATATTTTGTTCCTTTGAGTCCATTTCAAAATGCAACTCAACTCCTAATGGACCATTTGGATACCTATGATATAACCACTCAAAATGTATTCCAGATATTCCTGTGGCGATCTGGCAGTAACGGCCTGTCGGGGGATTTGGAAACGAAGTTGAAATGAGAGATTTTGTTTTTTCGATTAATTCGTTCCAAAATTTCTGGTATTCTACTTTTCTTTGAGTTGAAATAGCGTCAGTTGCTCCACGGCGCATATCTGACTGAACCGAGCCACCAACATAATGGGGTGCAATCACTTGTAATTGGTTTTCTCCCAGAAATTGACGAACTTCAAGTGCCCGTACATCACACGGGTCCATGTAATCCTGTAAGAATTCCACAACTAATTGAAGCCTTTTTGGGATCGTATCGGCCGCGAAAATTAAACGTATATTCCCACCTTTTAGATTGTATATAAACTCCTTCCAGAATTGGTCAGAGCTTTTTTCATCTTCAATAAAATCCTGAAATACTACTTCTGGATCTTCCCCCTTTTTCGCACAGGTAACATTGAACATTGACTGTATTTTGTCAACGGTCCAATATGCTCTTGCATGGGCTGCATAATCAAACATCTGGCCGATGACTTCCCTTCGAATCCGGGTATCAGTACTTCGTTTTACTTCGATAAATGTTGGTCTTGCAGTTTTATCTGCGAAAATATGATCGATGGAGAAGGTATCAGATTCACCCTCCTCGCCAGGAACTCCTGCTTCTCGTGCAATTAGTAACAAGGGAGAATTCTGATCACCCACCGAATAAATAAGCTCCGGATGAATGGCCAACATAATCTGCAGATCTTCTTCTTTATCATACAGGCTTTCTGTTAAAGGGACAAGATTTCCGTTATTATTCTTGAGAAAAATTGGTTCAGTCATAAAAAATCAGCTTGCTAATGATGTTTCTTTCGAAGGGGTATTATAAATCCATCATTTTATTTCAGTTCCCTAATTCCTTTTCAGCATTATGTATTCTCATCACATTTGCGTAGGGGTGTAAGTCTTTGATGTTTGTTAACGGTTCACTAGGTCAACCAGGCGGTCAACAAATATAAAAATCATTTTGAAAATTCCCCGCGAACCACCCCAGCCCCCTCCCCACGACACACCCCTCCCAATCCCTCACAAAACGCACTAGTATATAGGCCTCATACGATCGCCCCTTCCGGAAAGCCTCACGATCTCAAGGGCATCGGGAGGGGTGGGGGGTCTTTGCTTCTGTACCGGCAAGCCCCCAGCCCCTTTTCCAACATCCCTTCCAATCCCTCATAAAACGCACTAGTATATAGGCCTCATACGATCGCCCCTTCCGGAAAGAATCGCGATCTCAAGGGCATCGGGAGGGGTGGGGGTGTGGAATCTAAAATGGATACCTTTCAATAAAAAATAATTCAGTCAATTGTGATTCTGTTTAGAATATTTAATACACTTCTCTTTACACCTTTTTGCTGAATCAATGCGACCTAACTTTTTGTAAGCCATTGCTTTATTGCACCATGCATCTGCATATTCGGGATAGAGACTGATCGCCCTGTTATACAAGGCTATTGCTTTTTTAAATTTCCCATTTTTGTAATATTCATTCCCTAATTTCTTAAATTTTTCAATCTGTTTGAATGTTGCTTTAAAATCTATTTCCTTTGTAACCTTTGTGAGTTTAAAAAAAACATACCAGGAAAATGTGAATAATAGAATCGAAATTGCGGCCAACAATAGGGTATTTACACCAAAATAAAAATTAGCAAAAAAAATTGCTCCTCCTTCAACAAACAGAAGGCCTGCAAACAGTTCTGGTCGGCGTTCTTCTTTATTCCAGGTACTAATTGTGCCGGAATACTTTGAAAAAGATCGCGGGATGAAAGGATATATTCCAGACTGTGTGCAGCAGTCTTCCATTAAATGGAATATACCTCCCAAAATTAATCCAAAAAAGAAATAAGGCACAATTAGGTTAAACATTCCAAGTAATAGGAGAATAACTAAAACCAACATCATCAAAATGTAGGAATACATCAAAATACCTAAAAGCGAATGTAAAGAACCACGATGTTTCGGATCAAAATCGATATTACACCACTTATAAATTGGTTTCATAATTGGGACTATTAAAAATGTAAGAGTATCGAATAATAATATTGAAAATTCGTTGAAATGTCTTCCTTTTGAGTCTTTTGCATCAACATCTGGTAATAATGACCCTAAAACAATTCCAACGCCAAACGAAAACAAATATAATATAATTGTAAGTGGATATGGCGAGACTAATAGAAAACCACTTGCTAAACTAACTGCAAGATGGTCATTTCCTTTCATAAATGAGTAGATTCTATCTCTATGCCCTTAAAACATGATTGGTAAAAAGAATTAGAAAAGATTGATACTTCTCCGTCCATCTTGCAATAAAGCCAACCCCCCAGCCCCCCCTTTTCCCACACCCCCCTTACAATCCCCACAAATACGCACTAGTATATAGGCCTCATACGATTGCCCCTACTGGAAAGCCTCACGATCTCAAGGGCATCGGGAGGGGTGGGGGGTGGATGGGAATAACTGATATTTGCGATAATAACGAGATATCCAGGGAAGCCCTTCACATCGACACTCTTCCCAATCCTGAAAAATATGCCCTAACTTATAGGCCTCATACGATCTCCCCTTCCGGAAAGCATCGCGATCTCAATGGCATCGGTCGGGGTGGGGGGAAAGTGTCCTGAACAATCAGGTTATCCTATATTAAGTACCAAAAATATTTTTATGGTTGCTGACTTGATTCCAATCTTCCATTTTCTATATCAAGAATCCTACTAAGATTTTCATATGTCCCTTTAACGATGAAATGAACGAATCAAACGATAGACCCGGATTCGGCTCTTGAACTATGATCTCATCTCCTGACATATTTGAAGTAAGGAAACAAGCCGAATCATACAACCGTTCAAGAATTAGCCTCTGGCAAAAAACCACATACCTTTTTTTATAGGAGGCTCCTCTGAAAACTTCATCGACCTGGAAGTGAGGCTCCCGGACCGCAACAGGGGTTGTGGATCTCGGACAGTCCTCAAGGAGAAAGAGATACCCAAGCCACGGCTTAATCATATGCTTTCCAAATCTTCCCTCTCTATAAGCGACCCATATATCCGATGCACTGCCAAGGGCTTCCTCAGTCCGGTTGTTAAAATTATTTCCAAAAGAGGGTCCTACTTGGGATTTGAATTCAATCGCTGCACCCAATATACCATTATATACGACAAGAAGATCCCATTGTTTTTCAGGCCTGTAATATCCAGGTAATTCGACAGACTTCTTTTTGTAAATGCAATTTGAGGGGATCCCACACTCCATGATTGCTGAACTAACAAGATCTGCAAATCCGTCCATTTGGGCCCCTCCGGTCACCGCAGACCTGGCACCCATATCTTTGATTCCCGCAACCGCACCCTGGTTATTCGATTGCTTTTCCCTCGACTCCCGATAAAATCTGACTGCGTCAATTACTTTAGGATCCATCAATAATCCTCGACCAGAAAAGTCTGGAAATTCTTAACCTTAACAGGAGATTCAACCTTAATGCCCTGCTGAACGATTCGGTTATGAGCAAACTCCAGGTACGTCGGATCCACCTCAACGCCAATACTATTCCGCCCGGTCGCGGCAGCAGCGATAACCGTACTACCAGTCCCTAAAAACGGATCAAGCACCGTATCCCCGACAAAACTAAACATTCTAATCAAACGATTCGATAACTCCACTGGATAGGGTGCTGGATGATTTTTAGTCGATGCCCCGGGGAGATCCCCCCAAATCTGGCGGAACCATTTATTATGATTCTCCTGTGATATCGTACTCAAAATCCTTGTATTGGTATTCGGTTTCCTGTATGCACCGGGTTTCCTTTGCATCAAAATAAATTCAATATCGTTTTTTATCACGGCATTCGGTTCGTATGGCTTACCAAGGATCCCGCCTCCACCACTGACCTCGAATGTGGCATTTGCAATTTTATACCAAATAATTGGGGTCAGGTTGTCAAATCCGATCTTTCGGCAGCCCTCAATGATGCTTGCATGGAGTGGCATGACATAATGCCTGCCACCCTGTTTCCTGCTGATGCATACATCCCCAACAACCACAATCATTCGTCCCCCTTTTGCCAGGACCCGGTGACATTCGTTCCACACTTTATTGAGTTCGGAAATAAATTCTTCGTAATCTGAAATATTGCCCATCTGACCCGACGAATCGCGATATTTTTTTAAATTCCAGTATGGAGGGGAGGTAACGATAAGGTGAATCGAGTCATCCGGGATATCAGAAAGGTCCCTGGAATCCCCCAATATCAATTTATGATGAGTTTGTATTTTTCCGACAAGGGACTCTATTTTAGACATCAGAACCGGATTCTTTGCGATTGCTGGAATGGCCTTCTGGATACCGATAGACGTGATTAAGGGTTTTAAAAAATCAAAATCTTGGATGGTTTCTGCCAGAGGTTCAACTTCCATGGATCCTTTCCTTGTTGTATCTTTAGGAATTCAAACATTTAATCTTGATTAAAGTGAAATCAGAATTTTGAATGTCACTAATCTGCTATGACTAAATAAATCTCGGATTGAAGATTTCGAACGGTATGTTAAAATTTTGATTAAGAAAATTTTTTCTCGATTGTAATTCAGTAAAGGAATATTCATTCTCGAATCAGCAAACCCCCCAGCCCCCTCCCACCATCCCTCGCAATCCCCACAAAAAAGCACTAGTCTATAGGCCTCATACGATCGCCCCCTCCGGAAAGCCTCACGATCTCAAGGGCATCGGTCGGGGTGGGGATGTGGAATATGGAAATAACACAATATTTGGATTATAATGAGCCAGGGAAGGACCCGTTTAGTTTTATATCCAGCGGGCCTGGACTGAATACATTAATTGCGGTACTAATCAGACGGTGCCTTTGAGATCGGTATTGGCGGTGCTGGATGGCAGGAACAGGATGGGGGCTATGTTTTCTTCAAAATAACGGATTTCTTGTGTAATGGATGAAGTCAGGGGTAAAAATCACGGGAAAGGAGTATTCACGTCCACATACCTTCTTCTTTAAGGGACAAAAAAGATGATTAGCCATTTCTGGGGTAACACATTAAAAATTCAGGAATTTCGTCCCCGGTGCCGGTTTTTACCGGGAGAGGTTATGTTGCGCTGGTCACGACACAAACGGGGTTAATCCAGTCTTTGGCCCAGGGTGTGAGGGGAATAGGGTGATGAATCTGGGGGGATAACATTCACATTGGGTTTTCTAAAATTATTTACCCAATATTCCTCTGAACTCACATTCCTGAACAATCGTTATCTGGCATGCCAAACATACCGGCTCCACACTATGTAATTATCCAATTTCACGATTGTTACCGGGTTTGACGTTCCTTATCTCTTTTTTTAGTATTACCTGTTTTGGTTCATAGGACCTCCCTCTCCACCGTATCCACCAGTGCGAATCAATTTTCAATCTGAATGCGATTTTATTACCGGCCCTGTCATTTCTGGTGCAATTCAATTGTATTGATAATTCTGCCAATAGTATCAACACAATCACTGGAATTTTCCATTGCCCCCCTGAAAGAATACTGAGTTCATAACATTCTTCACTCATGCCTCAGTGCATCGATCGGGTTCAGATTTGCCGCCTGCCATGCCGGGTACATACCACAGGCAAGACAGATGATGATCCCAAAGCCCACACCTTCAACAACGGATAATGCATTGCTAACCGTCAGGAGGTACTTGGTCGATCCCAGCATCAGGGCACTGATGGCATATCCGGCAAGGATACTCAAGACACCCCCGATAATACTGCCGATCACCCCGATGATGGCGGCTTCGTAGATGAACATGCTCATCACTCCTCTCTTCCGGGTGCCGATGCTGCGCATGATGCCGATCTCCTTGATCCGCTCGTTTACAGACATCATCATGATGTTGAAGATTGAGACTCCGGCGACAAGCATCGAGATAGCGCCAATGGCAGAGACAAACGTGGTAACGGTCCCGAACGTCTGATAGATTGAGGCTAGTGTTGCCTTGCTGTCGGTAACGCTGACGATCTTATTGTCCTTGTGTTTGTTGAGTTGTTTTTCTATATTGGTCTTGACGGTTGCCGTGTCGCCGTCCTTGACTTTTACGACCACCTCATCATAATCTCCGTTTCGGTTATAGGTATTTTCAAACCAGTCCCGGGTGACGACGAGCGCATTGTCAGTGCTGATATCGAAACTCATGCCCCGCTCCTCGATGATCCCCGTCACCCGCAGGGTCCCTTTGCTGCCGTCGGTACCGATCGAGATCCTCGAACCGACCTTAAGGTTATGATCCTTTGCAAAGGTGGAACCGACGAGAACGCCGGAGTTCCCATTGTTGTAATCCCCGTCCTGGAGTTTCATCAGGTCCGGTACGTCATCCGTCGGAAGCCCGTAAATCGGTGCAACAATATCGTCACTTCCAACCCCGATTTTCATGTGGTCAGAGGCCTGGTAGACAGGAATTGCCACGTTCGGCGCAACCACCCGTTTAATCTGCTGGTAGTTCTGGTCGGAAATCTTCAGGTTCGTCGAACTGCTCCCACCTCCGCCACCCCCGCCGGGCCCCATACCTCCGCCGCCACCGGTATTCGGAGTAACGATGACGCTGTCCCCCACCGATGAGAGACTTTCAGAAACCATCGACACCATACTGTTCCCTAAAATGCCCATTGAAGCGATGGCAACAACACCAATCACAATCCCGAGCATCGCGAGTGTTGACCGCAGCATGTGGATACGGATATTACGTTTTGAGATCTCCCAGAAAATATTGCTCATGCTGCGATTCTCCCGTCAACGATACGGATGATCCGGTCCGTGTATTCTGCAACCGTCGGATCGTGCGTGACGATGATGATAGTCGAGCCCTTTTTGTTCAACTCGGTCATCAGCTGCATGATGCTGATACCGGTTTTCGAATCGAGATTCCCCGTAGGCTCATCGCAGAGCAGGATATCGGGATCATTGATCAAGGCCCGGGCGATTGCGACCCGCTGCTGCTGCCCGCCTGATAATTCCAGAGGTGTGTGTGTAAAGAGGTGTTCTTCCAGTTGGACTGCTTTGAGGACGTCGGTTGCCTTTTTGGTGTCAACACTCCTGCCTGATTTCAGCATCTGGGGAAATGTTACATTTTCAATGATGTTCAATAGTGGAAACAGGTTGAAATACTGGAAGATGAACCCGATCCGGTCTCTTCTAAAATCGGTGAGCTGGTCATCCGACATATCACGGATCCTGGTACCGCTCATGAAGATATCACCAGATGTCGGAGTATCCAGGCACCCCATGAGACTTAAGAGCGTTGACTTTCCTGAACCGGAGGGGCCCATAATCGCAATGAACTCCCCTTTTGTAACTTCAAATGAGATGTGGTTTAACGCGGTTACATCTCCTGACCTGAGCGGGTAGATCTTCACGATATCGGAAAACTGGATAACCGGTTGCATGATTCTCCGCCCTCACTGGGTCTTCCGTTTCTTCATGTAGAGGTAACCCCCGCATACAAGGGCAATGACGATGACAACGCCGATCACCGGAAGGAGCCCGGTCTGCGAAGCTTTTGCATCGGTGCTGGTCGCTCCGGTAAGGCTTAGATGCTGCTCCGATGTGATCACGTTGCCATCTTTATCTTTGTACGACAACTGGAGGGGAACACTGGTTACACTATCTGCTGAAAATGTCAGCTCAAAACTACCGAAGTCATCGGGTTTGAGTGCACCAATCACGTTACTCCGGTATGGGTCCTGTGGTACTGCAGGGGTCAGGGATGTGATAGTAGCACCGTTTGCCGTCAGAAGGCCGGCATTGGTCACATCTCCTTTGACATGGTAAACCCCGTTGGTAGTTGTAACTTCGATATTACTCAGGACGAGATTAGCCAGCTTTTTATCCTCGGAAAATATGACGGGTACTGATGTCGTAACGGAATGGACATTATCGCCATTGTTGTAATCAATTTTCAACGACAGTGTCGTTGGCTGGCTCGGTGTAACCGAGATGTTCACGATGACACTTGCACCGGATGCCAGTTTGCCGATATAGGTTTTCGAGGGCGTGATTTCCGCATGAGCACCGGAAACGGAAAGGATCACATTTTTCACATCATTCTTCCGTGGATTTGAGATCTGGACAGAAATCGTATCTTTTCTTCCCTGCGCATAGGTGTCCGGCTCGTCAATGACGAGCAACAGGAGAGGTGTGTTATCCACCTGCACAGCTTCCTTGTTCCACAGGCCGCTTGCACCATAATAACTCAATGAAAACGGAGGATAATAGGTGCCGTCCGGAGCGTTAGCAAGCACTGAAAAGGTGTAGTCACGTGTCTGGAATGGGCCGATGGCAGAGGAAGAATCGTATGTTTCACTGGTCAGCCTGATATTCTGGTCTCCAAACGAAGCATGGTTGACCGATATGGTCTGGTTGGCATTTCCGTTTGTTACATGGAACGTTACCGTGCCGCTGTCGTCGGTAAAAAAGACCGCAGGATCGTAGGTTACTCCGGACACATATACATTCCTCCCCAACGCTGCAAGAGTGTCAGAGGTTGTCTCGGCACATGCTGCACCAAATAGCAGGCTGATCCCAATCAGGGCAGCAAGGATAATTCCAATTCGGTTTTTGGTTGTTCCGCAGGTCTTTGCTGTGTCGTGGATCTTCGGGATACAGGATGTTAATTTTTGTTTAACGATAGTTTTCACTGGAGTTATCATTGGTTGTATTATCATGGGCGCTCCCTTTTTTGTGTTGTAAAATATTTTACAACAGATTGTCAACAGTATAGAATTTGTTCGTACTTAAATTTATGTGATAGTTGTAAAAATCTTAACAACTAAATCAAATTATAGTAATACGTCACAGTATAGTATATGCAAAATATCTCCGGAACGCTCATTGATTCTCTGAAGGATCTGGGATTGTCCAATTATGAGTCCCGGATTTATTCTGCGCTGGTCCTGTATAATTCCGCCGAAGCAAAAGAACTGGTTGATTTTCTTGGGATCTCAAAACCCAGCGTGTACGAGGGGCTCGACCGTCTCGAAGGTATGGGGCTTGTGGTAAAGAGAACTTCCAAGCCGGCAATGTATAGCGCAATCTCCCCTGAAATGGCCATCGACATCCTCACTGACAAGCACAGGAAGGCGGCAGATACAGCACTTACAGAACTCAGAACACTGGAGAAAGAGAAGGTACGCACTGACAAAGAGGATGCCCTCTGGACCATTTACGGGGATACCAATATCGAGTATAAAATCCGTGACCTTCTTAGGAAAGCCAGGACCGAGATCGGTTGTATGATCGGGGAACGATATCTTCCGTTCATTTTGAATGCAAAAATCAGGGATATTTCATTTAGACTCATCGTAATTTCGGATATACCAGGTCTCGAGAAACAACTGCACGAATCATTCCCGGGAAAAAATGCAGATATCCATGTCATCTCCATGGAACAATTCAATGTCCCGCCACCATTTGCTCCGCCGGAATTTGCAGAAGCCATAAAATTTATGAATTTCGGAAATATTCTTGAATTGATCGTCGATGACGAGGAGCTCCTTATGATCCCACCGTTTATTTCCGGTAGTGTTTCAGTTCTTAACACCAGGAATAAGGGAGCTATCCTCCATATGAAAATGATCAGCCAGCTCAACTGGAAACGGTTTACCAATGGCGAGGAATTGCCTTTCCCCGGACCCATTCAAAAGAAACAGCAAGGCAATGACGTTATGAATTGAGCCGTTCATGTATGGTCATATACATATCCTATCCATGCACCAGATCGGGTTGTATGAAAAAAATAGAGGTCCGGCTTTCATGAGATCTTTTCGATTACTGTAAATCGTACGGCCAGGTTATTGAAAGGTTCGAGGTGATCTCCCTCTTCAACATGGTTGACGATATCCACAGCGAGGTGTGCAAGTGTACCATCAGAGTGGGGATCCCGGCCGATCAGATCCAGTGCAATTATGTCTCGAATCTCTTAGTTCTTCAGAACAAGGGTCGTGACTACACATGCTTCATAAAGGGAACATTTTCTGAAGATATTACTCGATTCCTCCAGACATATGGTTCAACGTTTGAGCCTCCCATTGTCTTCGAGAACGATTGGCTGACATTTAATATGGTCGGGATCCCAGAGGACTATCACACGTTCGTTTCCGATGCCAGAGAGAAAGGATGGGGTCTTGAGATTATATCAGTCTGTGATTATAATCACGAGGTCAGCGGGATCTTTGATGTCCTCACACCCCGGCAAAAGGAGATCCTGATCGAATCCTATCACCTGGGGTATTTCGATCACCCCCACCGGCTAAATGCGGGTGAGCTCGCAGAAAAGATGGGAATTAACAAGAGCAGCCTGCTCGAACACATCCACAAGGCTGAGAAACGACTCATTGGGCAAATCATTGCCCAGGTCGCATGAGCCCCTGATCACCGTGTTTTCCAATTCACCGATAATTTTCTGACTCCGGTGTAGTCCGTTTACAGAAAAATTTGAGAATTACTGGTGCAAATTATCGCTCGGTGGAAGGATCATCTTTACAGCATTCCAACATATCATGAAAATCATGAAACTGCCTGCAAAAGAGAGTGCACGCACTTATGAGCTCTTCCTCTCCTTTGTTCGTTAAGGAATACTCCTTATTGTCATCAGAATCAATGAGCCCGTCTTCTTTGAGTTCTTTTAATACCGGATAAATTGTCCCGGGTGAGGGTTTTGACCCCTTTCGTTTCTCAAGCTCTTTTGCGATCTGTGCGCCATTCATCTTGTGATGTTTCAGCATCCAGAGTACAAGATAAGATAAAAATCCTCTCATATCGCAGCAGTGGCGCATGGTATCTTTCCCAATCTTTTAGATCTGATAGATTTATTGGACAACCGATAACAAAATTCTATCTATCGTATAACCGATATATTTTTAATAATGTATCGCATATCCGATATTGGACATGCGATATGTCCGGAGTACACACCATGAAATGGAATGAAATGAAAGTCGAAGTCGATGGAAAAGTTGTATGCAAAGCGACGAAAGATGACAAGGGGGTCCACATCGACTGTTCCGAGGACTGCAAGAAGATTTACGAAGAGTTCAAGTGCGGGCACGGGTGTTGCTAGATAAACACCCTATTATTTTTCCTTCATCCACAGTTACCGTCCCTGTTTTTCTTTCATCCTGGCGATCATCTCAAGCATCTTCTGTTTGGCAATTCGCTCCTTCTCATCTTCCGGCTCAGCCCAGGGTTTTGTCACGGTCCAGTTAAGTTTTCCGCTCAAAGGTGGCTCCTGGTATGCGCCGGGATCATACAATACATAATTACCAAACGAAACCGGGGCCTCCTGGTAACAGGCCTGAATCGCCTGTCTGATAACTTCTTCATTTTTAAACTGACAGTCGACCAGGGTAACCTGCTTTCGTAACCGCTCAATGAATTCAACGGGAACATTGTAGAGCGTCGGGCTCAATGCTTCAGTCCCGATAATCCGTTTCTTTTCATCTACCCCATCAGAAAACAATGCCTTGATTGCTTCTCCCGTCCGATGTCCGGCAGATTCAGGGCCCCCGAGAATCAGGTACCGTATATTTGTATTCGAAACAATGTTACAGATAATCTTCTCAATACCGATATTTGCTGTTTGTACGGTCCCGGAAATTGCAGCACCTGTCTCCACTCCCACCCGCACGAGATGTTCAATTTCAGGGGGGATCTTATCGGCATCAGTATTCAGGATAATTACTACAGTGACCGGTGAGAAATCATTTCCACGGAGATATCGCCCCTCTTCGGGAGGGTATTGGGGATGTGGTTTTACTTTATGCATCTGTTCCTCGCATAAACAACTACTACTGATTGCTTGTTACTCCAAACGTTGGGTCTATCCATGATCTAATCGCGTCACGTATTTCCCTGAATCCCGCATGGATCTCTTCATCGGTCCCGGTAAGCCCTGATGGATCGGGAAAGCTGAAATGGATCTCCTCATGCTTCCCGGGGAAAAACGGGCAAAATCCCTTTGCAGAATCACATACCGTCATGACAATATCGATAGGCGTATGGTAGAATTCGTCGATCAGCTTGGACCGGTGAGATGAGATGTCGATCCCAATCTCCTTCATTACAGTAATTGCCACCGGGTGAACTTTCGTTACTTCGGTGCCACCGCTGAATGCCTCGAATCTATCACCATACCGGGTATTCATGTATCCCTCGGCCATCTGAGAACGGGCGGAGTTGTGGGTGCAGATAAAAAGTACTTTTTTCCTGGTATTCATGAACATCCCTCACCGCAGGTTGCAGCTTTGTCTCCTCCATACCATCTGGCCTTCAGCCATAGTGCTACATTGACAAGGCCGATCATCACCGGCACTTCGATGAGCGGGCCGATAACGGTTGCGAATGCCACCATTGACCCGATCCCGAATACCCCGATTGCAACGGCGATCGCCAGCTCGAAGTTGTTGGATGCCGCTGTGAATGAAAGGCTGGTAGATTTCTTATAATTCACATTCAGCTTAAACGCCATCCAGAAACTGATGAAGAACATCAGCAGGAAATAGATAACCGATGGAATCGCGACCCTGACGACATCAAGCGGAACCGTGATGATATACTCTCCTTTGAGTGAGAACATCACGATAATAGTGAAAAGCAGGGCGATGAGTGTTATCGGGGAGATCTTTGGAATGAAATAATTATCATACCATTCCCTTGATTTTATTCTCAACAGGGCGAAACGGGTGATAAATCCAGCAATAAACGGAATCCCAAGGTAAATAAACACACTGATCGCGATCTCTGATATGGTCACATTTACCACTGCCCCTTCTGCAATCCCAAGGGCTGCAGGAAGAACCGTAATAAAAATCCATGCATAGAGGGAATAGAAAAATACCTGGAATATCGAGTTAAGACCGACAATTGCCGCGCAATACTCGCAGTCTCCACCTGCAAGATCGTTCCAGACAATGACCATCGCGATGCACCGGGCAATACCAACGAGGATAACCCCGTACATCAGGAGTGGCTGATCCCGGAGGAATAAAACAGCCAGAGCAAACATCAGCACCGGTCCCACAATCCAGTTCTGCACAAGTGAAAGTCCGAGCACCTTCGTATCCCGGAAGACATACCGCAAATCTTCGTATCGTACCTTTGCCAGCGGTGGATACATCATCAGGATGAGTCCAATCGCAATAGGAATTGAAGTTGTACCAACCGAAAGGCGGGTTATTGCGGCAGGGATCACGGATAAAAAATACCCGATTGCAATACCCACTGCCATTGCAAGGAAAATCCAGAGGGTAAGATAGGTATCGAGGAGGGATAGCCGTTTAACCGGGGTATTCATGTGTGTTCAACGTTCTCCGTCATCAAGGATTTTTTCCAGGATTGTAGCGGCATCGCCAACGAGGGCCGGGCATAATGTGAAGAAGGATCTGTTGTCGCGGGCCTTTGCATACTCTTCCGGTATCGCGAGGTTGAGCCCAAGCAGTTCCGTGCAATTGACCGAACCGTTGTTTGTTGTAAATTCATGGATGAATTCCCTGACCATCGCCCGCGTCTTCTCGGTCGCAGCATCGTCTCCCTTCACGGTTTTCCCATATTTCAGGCCGATCACCATGATCGCCCCTGATACGGCGCCACAGATATTCCCTGTTTTGGAAATGCCCGCACCAAACCCACAGGCGATCTTCTTTGCAATTTCGCTGTCAAGCCCAAGATCTTCGGAGAATGCAGAGAATACAGCCGCAGAGCAGGTAAATCCATTCCGGAACGCGTTGAGTGCATCATCAGATTTTGTCATGTTTCATCTCCGTTATCGTTATTTATCCGAGTATCACGTTGAAGAGTAACCCTGTCAAGGTAATGGCTACAAACAGGATTCCAACAAATATTGCGATTAATTTAATTTTAATTACCCGCCGGAGAATGATCATCTCCGGGAGAGATAGGCCTACCACTGCCATCATGAATGCCAGGGCAGTCCCAATCGCCATACCTTTCGATGTCAGCACCTGCATGATCGGGAGCATTCCTGCTGCATTTGAGTAGAGGGGGATTCCTATCAGCACCGCAATCGGGACCGCCAGAGGATTATCGGGCCCCGCGATGTTTACAAGGAAATCTGCCGGGGCATATCCATGAATTATCGCACCAATGACGATCCCGATGAGGATGTAGGGCAGGACTTTGAGCGTGATGCTTTTTGACTCACCAGTGGCAAAATCAAGCCGGTCCCGCCAGGTCATCGGCTTATCGGGGTTGTCATACATTTTGCATTTGTATACAAATTCCTCAACTTGGTTTTCGAGGTGGAGCCGGCCGATAATGATACCCGCACCGATGGCAATGATCAGCCCGGATACAATGTAAAGCGCCGCAATATGCCAGCCGAATAATGCAAATAGCATTGCAACGGCTATCTCGTTGATCAAGGGTGATGCGATCAGGAACGAGAAGGTAATCCCTAGTGGCACACCGGATTCCACGAACCCGATAAACAGCGGGACCGCTGAACAGGAACAGAATGGGGTGGGAATCCCGAGTAATGCCGCAAGAACATTTCCAACCCCCTCCGTCCTACCACCAACCCATTTTTTCACCTTCAATGGAGTGATAAAGGTCCTGATAATCCCTACAAAAAACACGATGATTGCAAGGAGGGCCGTGACCTTAATCGAATCGTAGATAAAGAAATTGACCGACGATGCAAGCGGACTTCCTGCAGTCATTCCCAACACCACGTAGGTCAGCCAGTCGGCAAACATCTGCAGATAATCCGGGATCACGAAATTGTACCTCCCCTATAGAATGTTGCTATTTCCAACGTGCTGCCCATCATGTCTTCTTACAAATCCTGATGTTTCACTGCACAAATGACCGTTTCCAGGTCCCGTTCATTGAAATTTGGACCTGGGACTTTTTCAATGCCAAGATCGGTGATAATCACGTAATCATCAATGGCAAGTCCCTTATCATCCAGGATTTTCTTTCCACAGGCAAGAGGACAGCCATCAATGACAATCCGCCGGTTTGCTGCTGCTCCAATTCCGATGAGCTTTTCAACGGATCCCCCGAC
>Ga0114951_10003304_pt1 | contig 16810 bp, 19 predicted proteins | sample AM7aDNAmetaG_FD_88677 | JGI IMG/M metagenome (GOLD analysis project Ga0114951, IMG submission 88677) | Freshwater microbial communities from Finland to study Microbial Dark Matter (Phase II) - AM7a DNA metaG | ecosystem: Environmental > Aquatic > Freshwater > Lake | place: Finland: Lake Alinen...
ATGGACAGGTGGCTCTTGTGGAGAGCCGTTTGAATAATCGACCAAGAAAGTGCCTGGGATTCAGAACGCCAATTGAAGCCGCTGCTTCATCTGTTGCACTTCGACATTGAATGTGGGTATCTATTATCTTGGTTCCAGCAATATTTGGTTTTTGATTTTCAAAAATCAAACCTCTATATATGTTTAATAAAGGGAACATCGTTTGGTCGCCAACTAAAATATCAGCATAAGTTGACTCTTCTTCAAGGCCGGAATCGCCTAAGATAATTGCTACCCCTGCCTTGAGTTCGTGGCACAGACCTTCAAAAGCAATTACGTACTCACCTATCGTTTGATAGAATTCGGACGATAATTCCCCTCTTTTTTTCAAATAAGTCTCTCTTGTTTGTTCCATTTTACCCACCTCTATATCAATATCACCTATATCCGTTTTGGTAATAACGATTGCCGGTATTATATCATCCTGTTCAACAAGCAAAACTAAAAAAGAGGGATGCTTTTTTGTTTTCCCCATTTCAAGCCTCGCGGAATAACAACGCGGGGCTTTTTCTATTTAAAGGAGAATCAACGATTTATGGACGGAACTGGAACTAAGCAAGACACCGGGGCGACGCAAAACTCACCCGCGGCTTCTGCGACTGCACAGGAAACTCCAACGGCACCTCAGACTTTTACCCCGGAACAAGTACAGCAACAGATCAGCGCGGCTCTATCAAGGGCTGGCAGGGAAACCAAGAACCTCGAAACCGCCAGGGCCGATATAGCCGCCCGCGAAGCGAGACTCCTGAAAACCGAACAAGAACGGGAAATCGCCGAGCTCGATGCGGTGAAAGACAAGCCCGAAGAACTATCCATCATCCAGCGCAGGCAGAAACTGGCCGCCGATATCCGCAACCATAACGCGGAAGTCGAAAAGCGCAATCTCGAATGGGCAACCCGCGAAAGTGAGGTCAACGAGGCAAAGGCCATCCGGTTCGAACTGGCGCTCAATGGCGCCGCCGAGAAACACGCGGTTTCGCTCGAAATCCTCAAAGCGAAAGCGGAAAAGCTCGGCGTGACTACGCCAGACGGAATCGAGGAATTGGCTGCTGTACTGCCCAAGAAGATCATCATGCCCGTACCGGATTCAGGGAAAGGAATGGGGCGAGGACTTCTCGAAGCTCTCGCCGGAAGAGAAATTCAGGCGAGGGGTGGAGAGGGAAAAGAAGGGGTAAGGAACTACGACAAAGTTGAAGGCACGGCACGCCGTGCCCCTACAAAACGCGGAAGCGGGGAACGAGATTGCCGCGCTTCGCTCGCAATGACTATAAAGAAAATAAGGAGAATGAATGTTAACACTTGCAGACTATCAGAAACTGGACAAGGATATGATTGTCCAGGCGATATACGACTGGATTTTCCAGAGCGATTCCGGTTTCCTCTCGAAACTGGCCGTGCGTGAAGTGAAGGGCAACGGCATCAAGTATGACGTCAAGACCGCCCGCGCCGCGGTGTCGTTTCAGGACCCGATGGACGATATCCCCGAAACGACTCCGACATTCGTACAGCGGAGCGCCGCGCTCTACGTCGCCATCAAGGACACACTGGTTTCCAAATTCGCTGTCGCCACCAACTCGACCCAGAACCCCGAGTTCGTGCAGATTAAGAGCGACATCGAGGACTTCACCGCTGCCATCAACAATATCCTCGTCGTCGGGCAGACGACCACGGCGGGAAGCACCAAGCAGCCCAAGGGGATGCTGAAGCTAATCTCGGAACTGGAGAGCGAGGCGACCACCGACCTCGACGCGATCAACAACACCCAGGTAATCGCCAACTCCGCGACATCCGGCGCACTCACGTTCGACAAGCTGGACGAGCTCATCGATGCCGTAAACAGACCGAACTTCCTGATGATGTCCAAGATGTCACGCCGCAAGCTGAATATCCTCTCCCATGCTTCAGGAAGCATTCTCAAGGTGGACCAGGACGCCTTCGGGCGCTTCATCCAGATGTATAACGATCTCCCGATATACATCAATACCAATATTCTCAACAACTTTCCGGACAGCATCGCGTCCGTGCTGACGACCGCCACATACGACCCGTCTACTACCCGGGCGGCCGGTAACGACAACTCGCCCATCTTCTGCGGACGCGTCGGGGACGAGGGGGCTTTCTGCGCCAACCAGGCCATCCCCCTGACACAGGAATATGTCGGCGTTTCCCAGAAAAAAGACGCTGATATCAGACGTGTGAAGTGGTATCACGGCTTCGCCGCTTACGACAAATATTCGCTCGCGGTGCTGACGGGCTGCTGCCCGACGGACTAAATCTAAAAGAGTGAGGTGAAAAGGAAATGGCTTTAACAGACGCACAAAGCGGGGCTCTCATACTCGACGGGAGCATCCCGGTGGAAGTAACCCTAGCCGGAACGGTTGCCAAAGGCGACCTCATCGGCTATTCGACTGGTTGGAAACGAGCCCTGGCTACTGCCGGAAGTGTCGTCCAGGGGAAGGCCGTCGCGGGAATGGATGGCAAGACCGGCGACAAGATCGTGGCCTATTTCGGCAAGACGCGCATCGGCGGACGGCTGACCGCCATGACGGCGGGTTCAGCGGTGTACGGAGAAGAGGGGAGCGGGAACGGGAAGTATACCGAGACCATCCCTACGACCCAGAACGACTCCACCAAACAGGTGGGGGTGTCGATCTCAGCGACCGAGGCGGTAATAGACCCGAACGCGGACCCGGATACGGTGCACGCGTAGGAGTGAGGGGGGCGGGGGAAACCCCGCCCCCGGTTTCAATTCTTTCTATCTGTACTTAACCTACGCAAAGAGAGGTATTCTTTATGGAAAATGGAAGTGCTATACTCAGCCAAAACGGAAGACAAGGAGTAACAACTATGCCATATCTGCCTTGTTCGACTTGTGGTGCCTCAATGGAAGTTAACATCGGCGATTTCAATCGCCACAACATGCCAAACACAAAAAGCGACCCTAAAAAGGTCGTTGGAAGCGCCCTTTGCCGAGCATGTGGGAATGGAACAGGATTTGAAATAACTGATAACGTGCTTAATTATGTTTCCGGTAAAAGCAGCTATGGGAGTTTAACCCCTCCAACCGCACCAGCTGTTAGTGCATTTTATTCTGAAGCTGAGATGTGTTTTCAGACTGGAGCCCCAAATGCTTCAGCGACCATGTGTCGGGCCGCAATTGAAACCGCTTTAGATCAATCTGGATTTACTGGCTCAAGTTTATACGAGAAAATTGAAAACGCGAAGGGTAAAAAAGCATTAGACGATATGGAAGTGGGTCTCGCACACGCCAGCCGATTGATTACCCGTGAATCAATTCATAAAGCAGAACTTATCACACTTTCAGACATCCCATCCATGCTATCAGCCACTGTGCATATATTGAATACTCTTGTTAGATCCCAACCTAAATAATCTACAAGTCAAAAGCAACCCAAACCGAACCAGAAGAGCCCCGCGAAAGTGGGGCTTCTCGCATTTAAGGAGAATCAATGAGTTATCTAATCCCACAAATCACACTTTCGCAATTACAAAGCATGACCCCCGGGCAGGTTAAAGATTCGCCTTCAGTCATCATAACCAACGAGGAAGGCCATTACCTTGGGATACTGATTGTGCCGCAGACGGATTTCATCAAGGCGCAGGCGGAATACATGGGCGAGATGTCTAACGGGGTAAAGCCGAGGAAAGACGATGTACCGGTGGCTATGGCCTCAAACGAAACTAAAGTAAAACGGGTGAGACACAAAATAGTACGCCGGAAAAAGAAGGACAAGCCAAGCAAAAGCAAGGGGACGATGGAGGCGATAGGGTAAAACAGCCTTTGTTTATTAACCTATAGTTACAACCACTTTTGTGACGTTGGGAGCTATTGACGTGGTAACTAAAGTTGACCCTGTGAACTCCTTTGTAATGTTACCCGAAATTGTCAACGCATAAGCCAAATCGTTGTCAACCTCGAAACCATTGACATTAAGGTATTGAATGGTCGCGTTAAAGGTATAGGGTTGGGCACCAGAATTGGTTATAGTGAATTTCCAAGCAATGCGCCACCAAGTGGAATTCTGTTCGGTAACGGCCCACCCAACGTTACTAATCTGAGCGGAAGTCGTTGTGGCCGGTGGATAACTCTGGCTGGCTATATTCACAACCACCTTTATGATTTTGGGGGCTGTTGAAGCGGTAACTAAAGTTGACCCGGTAAATTCCTTTGTAGAACTCCCTGGAATGCTCAAGCCGTAAGCCAAATCGTCATCGACCTCGAAACCGTTAACATCCAGATATTGAATTGTCGCATTAAAATAATATGGTTGTATCCCTGGATTGGCGAGGGTAAACTTCCAGGATACGCGCCACCAAGTGGAATTCTGTTCGGTAACGGCCCACCCAACATTGCTAAGCTGAACTGAAGCAGTTGTGGTTGGTGGATTGGTCTTACTTGTCGTAGTGCTAGTTTGAGTAATAGCAGTGGTGGTTGGGGATTGACTTTGGCTAGTTGCGTTGATAGGGGTGGTTGCGAGTGGAGTATACAACTTAGCTTGCAAAACTGTAAGCTCGGGAATGGTGCGTTGAGCCCCTAAAACGGTTTGGTAAGTAATAGTACCTAAAACTTTACCCACAAACTCAATAATGTCGTTCTCGAGCAACCTAGTGCCAGAATAATGTACGTACACATCATCCGACCAAAACCCAAAAGAAGAAGGCGTAACATCGACACGTAACACATAATTATTGTTACCTAAATCGGTTACCTGGATTACTTGGCCTGTATAATAAACTTGTTTACTTACGTATTGTTCAATATTACGAAATAAATCCTGGTAGTTGACGATAACACTTTGAGATTTTAATTGGTCAAATGTGACAACTGCAGTAGTTTTTGGAACTGTGCTAGTGGTTGATGACGCAATCGTGGTTTGACTGCTAGTATTTGGTGAGCTAACGGTATTCGCGTAAGGCGTTAAATATCCACTGCTGCTAGAACAAGAAACCAAACCCAAAGAGACTACCAACACGCAAGTAGTTAACAAGCTCTTCATTTTCGTCTCCTGCCTACATCATGATAACCCCACATATCAACACCACCTACGCCAAATAGTGCGCCCTAAGTATACACCCGCAAAGCAAGCCAAAAAGACGATCCGTCTCATTTAACGGCGGGGTTAACTCCTCTGCACCGCCAATAATTCTGGATTCCCTCGAACCTCGAGGCCAAGAACCTCGGGGAACAGCCCAAGGCCCGGGCCTCGACGCACGGGAATGACCAAATAGGAGAACGAGATTGCCGCAGCCACTGTGTGGCTTCGCAATGACCAGGAATACCACCCGAGGCTATTTATAGTTTGTCGGCGCGACAAAGGATGGAGCTGGATTGTCGGAGCAAGTCCGACAATGACAGACGAGATTAAAGTGAATAAAAACCGGGGGTGAAATATGGCATACGCAAAACTTTTCTTCACAAGCGGCGGGGTTCAGGTCTCGGCGGCTCCCACCACAACGAACGCCGTCGCGTTCACACTCCGCGCCGATAACAACGAAGTAGGCACGCCGATCGGTATTACCGCCAAAGCCGACAGCGGCTACACGGTCGCCACCGGCTGCACGTTCACGCCCACCGGCACAACGGCTGCAAAATGGGCTCTGGCTCCTGACTCCGGCGGCTCTGCCGGTACATTCGGGGCATACGGGGCCGCCTTAACCCTTTCAGGCCTGATGGACAACGCAACCGGCATCCCTTTCTGGGTCAAGGCAAAAGCCACCAGCGATGAAACGCCTGCCAACGATACAACGGTAACACTGGTTCTCGCCGGCGTAGCTTCAGCGGCATAAAGGGGCGGACTCATGCTACATATAAAATATCATTCTATTTGGACAATCCGCCATTGGAGACCGCGTAATTCCGGCATATATGAGTTAATTTGGGAAGAAAAAGCGGTCGATCGGAACATCTTGCACGATACCGGGGAGATCGCCATTCTATCCGCGTTCTTCGCGACAACGATGACGGGTTACGGAGCGCCGCCGGCTAATCTCTATCTCGGGCTCGACTCCCGCGCCTCTCTCGCCGAAGCCGACACCCTCGCGACTCTCGTTGAACTCACGAAGTCGGGATATGAACGCAAGGCGGTATCATCCGGCGGAACCGGCGCAGCCGGACAGGACTTCTATATCAATCAGCCGGCGGCGTACTATCGCGCTGATAGCAAGACCGTTGAATGGACCGCCGGTGAGGATTGGGTTACGGGCCAGAAAAACGTCTTCCTTTGTACTGACGCGACGGCCGTCACCGATGCGGCAGGCAAACACCTTATATCTAGTCTGACCCTCTCTGCCGCGAGAACACTCCTGAGCGGAGATAAACTCGACGGGTCGATATATATCGGTTTGTCTGAATAGTGAGATAACTTATGGCCTCACCGTTAACGATACAGCCATCATCTAAAGACAATACCGTCTACGGCGGGGATACCACCGCAAATTACGGCACAAGTGCGCAGATTTCTATCTATTCTTATAGTTTCGGCAACAGGAACGAGCGCGGAATAGTCACTTTCCCGATAACGTGGGGAACAGATATTCCTAATGGCGCTACGCTAACGTCGGCAACTTTCAGCATGTACCGCACCGGCGGATCAGCGAGAACTCATCAAGTTTACAAGTGTACCCGGGACGATTGGGGAGAAACTACCTCATCTTGGCAAAGATATAAAACCAACACGAACTGGACCAATGCCGGTGGAGACTATGTGACGAGTAACCCAACAGGAGCCAGTATGTCTGTTCCTACGGGAGCAGGATGGAGCGATTGGAACGTACTTGCCATCGCGCAAGATGCGCAAACCAACAGTATCAATTTTAATTTTCTGGTGAAAGACGCTAACGAAAACAACGCCACGAATACAGGTGTTGGTTATCGTTCCAGAGAAGATTCAACCACGGCACAACGGCCGAAGCTGGTTATTGAATATACGGCAGCAACAACTTACGACGAAACCGGCAAGGTCCAGGTGGTTCTTGCAGCCAGCGGGAAGACTGAGCAACTTATCATCGCAGAGCCCGCCCATGCCCAAATCGTTCTTGTAATCGGTGGTACGACTGACGTATTACTTTTATTCGCCTCTTTTGCTGGTCAAACCATACGGACCACCACTGGCGAGATCCTGGCATCCTGCGACGCGCAATTACTCCGGACAGTGGTAAAAGCCTCGGCCTGCACGGCGCAGGCGGTTCGGGCAGTACGCGCTGCGGCCGGCTATACCGCCCAAACAAGACGAGCATCTGCGGCACTCGCCGCTTTCATCGGGCAGACCCGGCGTATTGCGGCCTCACCGCCGGTCAGGATTGCCGAGAACATCGTTACCGGACTCAAAATCACCATATCAAGACAAGGGAATACCGGCAGTATCGAGGACAAGCGAAAAGGCACATCGATCGACAGGAGATAAAAGATGATATTTGACCGAGGCGAAACGGTACCGGGCTCCATCGACGTCAAAAACGCGGCCGGCGCACTTTATGATCCGGACACTTCAATCCTTATTACGATCACCGGTCCGTCCGGAGTTGACGTCGTTCCCGCCCAGGTGATGACGAAAGATAGCACCGGGGTTTATCACTACAACTGGCTTTCACCGTACAATGCCGAGACCGGCATTTATACCCGTAAATATGTCACCGTCGATACACTCGCCGGAACGTCCATCCAGTACGGCTCGTTTGTTTTGGCTGCCCGGTCTCCGAGTACCGGCAAGTCCGTGGGTGCTCTTATCGATGAGGTTTCCATCGTCCTCGAGGATACAGGCAACGTTATCTTTTCGGACGCGGTTATCGCCCAGGAACTCGGGTATGCCGCAACAGCAGTATCGAAGTATTCGCCCTGCGAATCCAAAGAGACCGTTTTGCTTACTGCCGGGTCAACCGATGTAGAAACCACGGGCATAGAGGGATTACAAAAAATCGTCAAAGCCGAATATCCAATCGGTCAATCTCCGAAGGCGTTTCGGAACGTTACGCTCTTTTCAAATACCGCTACGATAGAAATCGACGCGACGCCGACCGCCGGAGAGCAGGCAATCCTTTACTGTGAAAAGCTGCACATACTGGATACCTCGGCTTCGACCCTAACGCCGGACCTGGAGCCCATCGTCGTCAACCTGGCGGCCGGGAACGTCGCGCTCAATAACATCGGCGACGGCAGGACACAGATCAAGGCCGCCATCGATGCCGCCGCGTTAGTAAATGCCTCCGTTGACAGCATGGCGGCACGGATAGCGCAGGCGACCACCGATATCACAGCCGCCAGAAACGCGATTGCGACCGACATTTCATCTGCCGGTACTGCTATCACCGCCGTCGGAAACACCATCACGACAGCGATGGCAAGTCTCGCCTCGGGCAAGTCAGCGGCCAGCGCCATTGCCGCCGATGTAACAAGCGCCGGTACCCAACTCGGTCTGGCCATAACAGACGTGGGCGCGGCAAGGACTAAACTGGCGACGGCGATCGCCGCATTCAGCAGCCAGCTATCCGATATCAGCGTACAAATAGATAGCTCCGAAGATGACCTGGCGGCTGCGCGTGCCTTGAACAACACCATCCCGACGTGGGCCACCGCAGAAACGGGGCTGCATTCATCGGCCAGCGGCGGTTATAACGCCGCCTCCAGCCGCATAAACGAAATCAGAACTATACTCAACGACTCCACCGGCATAACACAAGAGGGCACACTGGCCTCGAATCAACTCAATATCGTCTCCGGGATACTTAACGAACTGCGCACCACACTGTCCGCCAACGAAGGCAAAGCAGGCCAGTACAGGGGACTCGGTTCAGCCGAACTCATCGCAGCCACCGCATATATCGGGCAGGCCAAAACATTGCTTTTGAAGGTGCACGAGACCGTCAACACTTACACAGGGACGGCGGCGCGTGAGCTATCAACTGCGAGCGGGTACCTGAACGAGGCTACCGGCTATGTTCGCGAAGCTGCTTCACGCCTGAGTATTGCGAATGTACAGATGCAATTCACAAACTGGGGCCGCAACAAAGTCCAGAAAGCCGAAGCGGAACTAAAAGCGCTTGCCAGACCTAAAACAATCCAGACTTATCCGAGGTCTTAATGAGAACGATATCCGCAGAACTACAAGATGCGCAGGAATTGATTGAAGGCTCCCGCATTCCTTACATCCATCTGGATTTCGTACCGAACTCGGGCGTGGGAACCCACATCGACTATTCTGGCCGCTGGCTCATCGTCGACCAGTGGGAAACGACTTACGGAAAAGCGGGTGGGTGCATGGTGACACTCTCGAACCATGACCGGGCCGTTGTAGACCTTCGCGGCTATTACTGCGACATCGGATGGGGGGATATCGTCGAGGGGACGCCGGAATACGCGACGCTGCAACGGTTCTGGGTCGTATCTCAAACATGGGTGAGTTCGCCGAATGGCCTTGTCTCGACTGTGACGCTCGAAGACGCCATGCAGCATATCTTCAAACAGCAGGAATGGGACAGCACCGGTTCCCCGCCCGGGTTCCGCGCCGTCTGGGACAGAACGTATACGCCTTATGCGCTCCTGAACCTGATACTGATAACCGCGTTTGCGATTGTGCCGGGGGGTTTTACGCTGGTCGCGCCAGACGTTTACGACGACATCATCGATACCTTTCTGCCGTATTTCATCATTAACGACGGGACGTGGAACCCGTCCAGACCCAATACCATGGGAGCTTATGAGAGGTATTACGATATCATCGTCAAGCTCATCAGCCACACGAAAAGCTATCTGCGTCCGCAGGCTGACCTCGAATACAAGGTCATTTATCCGCAAACCGACGATACGGTGGACATGACTTATTACTCGGACAAGAAACCGCAATTCTACGAGTATCAGGAAAAGCTGAACGCTCTCATGCCCGACAAGGTGACGGTTTTCTACAATGCGACGCTCGACGCGGATGGCTATGTGCTTGATTGGGACAATATCGGGACCGCATCGTCCGGTGACGGAAACATCGTGGCTTATTACATGTTCCCGCGTATAGATGACGCCGGAGATGCCGCGAACCAGGCTGCTGCCATCCTGACACACCTGAAATCGGCAACCATGTCGGCAACTATCGTCGTGCCTCACGACTGCCGGGTAGAACTGTATGACAGGCTGGCTATAAAAGATGCGAGGGCTTAATGGCTATCACAACACACACAGTAAGCATTGACTGGTCTGTTCCACGAAGCATTTATGCCGAGGACGGGAGCCCTGCGGGTTGGCCTAACACTGGTGCGCAATATAACCCGACTATTGCCGCCGCCGCCGCTATGAGTTCAGGAACTCCTGGTTACTTACCATATTATAGATGGGGGTTCAGGGGCGGGTCGTGGCCGATGGCGGGCGCATACTGGGGTGATGCCAGTTCCGCTTGCGTAAGGGGTGTCTATGCTTATCGTGATACCAATGAGAAAGTTCCAGAAGCGGCCACAATTTTATCTGTTAAGTTTCATTATGCAAGTGGCGACGTTGGAACGTATTACCTAAAAAACTGCAACAGCATCCATGACCTCGTAACACATGAACTTGCTCCGTCAGACTTCGGAGTGATAAATTCCTCTCCAACTGTCGCTTCGCACAATGTTCCAACTTGGGTTGATTTCAACTGGCCTGACATAGACCTGCCGGTAAGTATATTCGATGGGAAGCGGACAGGAGCCGTCCAAATCGGGGTTACTTATGTTCCTATTTTGCCCGCTGAAACTGTGTATATGTCGGCTCACAATTATATGGCGAATAGTGGCGGTGGCGGGTACCCACAATTATTGACCACCTACACACTCGATCTGGAAGTATCAACCGGCGCGGCGACGAACAAACTCGGGAACCGCGCCACGGTGCACGGCACGCTCGTAAAAGGCGGGGGTGTCCATTGTTCCTGCTGGTTCGAATGGGGATTGACTACCGCTTACGGGCATACTACGAACTCAACGCAGCAGGAAACCGGCGAAAGCTTTGCTCAAATACTGAAAGGATTGAACCCCGAGGCAACCTACCATTACCGCGCCGCGGCTGAATACAGGTTCAACGGCCAGAATATAACCTTTTACGGGGCGGATGCGACGTTTACAGCGATGGCATATACTGGCTATCCGGCTGACCCTATCACCCGGGTTACGACGCTGAGGCATTATGCCAACAGGATGACGGGCGTATATCGGCTGACGGCGTACCTGGGCGGCCTGTCCAATCTGCCGGAACTGCCCTTCAGCACGTCGAAAACCCCTACCGGCACGACGCCGCTATACCCGACGCAATCGCCGGCGCTGGCGAATTACGACGACGACGGGAATTTCATGGGGTTCTATTAAGCGGTGCAGTTCATTGACGAACACAACGCGGTGGATGTGGTGGTGGCGGGGGAGGGGGTAAGCCTGGTTTACAAGCCTATGAAGGCCTTGTACGAACAAAAACTGATGCGAGTCGGGGTGTAATAGGCTATAAGTATCAGCTTTCAGTTTGGGGAACGAGATTGCAAGTTTAACCCAAACAGGAAAGGTAAATATAATACCCAATATTGATAATATGGTGCATATTATTAATATTGCAAGACCCCAATATTATTGAATTTTGCCAAGGACGATACTTGCACCCGAATTTGGAGAACCGAAGGCATCATTCTTTAGGCTAACCCATACAACAACATTTGCTTTCCTGAACACTAGGTCTTGGAGTAGACCTGTGTAGCTGTAATAAAAACTTTCATCTCCATAATGAGAATTAGATGCTGAAGCCTTCAGGGACAATTCTGTCATATATGCCTGGTGAGCCGCATCTATGCTGCTGTAAACAGCAACTTCAGATGTTAGCAAGGAAGGGCTGTAAATATTTTGTATATTCCCAAATGACGATTGATAAGCTGAGGTAGCATTACTCCTTGAAGTAGCAGCGGCACCAGACACTATCCAACCTGAGCCTAAATCGCTAATTGTCAAGACCAACTGTGAGGCAGGTTTAGTTATGAGTGATGGTGTCGGGGTAGTAGCTGCAGGGATTGTCGTAGCAGTTCCACCACATGAAAACATCAGAAATTCAGGATTTGAGAAGTCTGAATATGTACCATCCTTAGCTACGCTTTTAACGCACCACACATACCTATTTCCAGACATCAATATTCCGCTTGGAACCTCCACAGAAGTAGTTGTCGTATCTTGCGACCAGATATTGTCCTCAATTCCTGCATGACCATTCGCGTCTAGTTTATAAACAAAAACCCTATATAAAGCAGCGTTTTTTACAGCACTAAATTTTAAGGTCGGTGCCGTATTTCCAATTATTGGTACATTTCCTACAGAGTTATTGCCATTGGTGATAGCAATACCTGGTGAAATTAACAAAGGAGCCTCCAATATACTGTTTGCTGTTTGATTGTTATTAAACCAGTACCCGCAGCCCGCAAGCACAACAATCAAGACTACAACAAATATCCATCGACCCTTTGGTGTTTTCTTTTTACTTGGTATTGACGGGCTTGAATTCTGACTTTGTTTATTTGGAGTTGCAGTTAGGGTATTTGGCTGTTGAGATATGCCTTGTGTTCTCAGAGTTGCAATTATTTCAATTGGCTGTTGAGGTACGCTTTGTTTATAGATAGGAATTAGATTTGCATTGGAACCGAGCAATTGTTGTTTTTTGTTTGTGAATTCTTCCTCAGTCAAGATACCTTCATCTTCGAGTTGTTTTAATTTTCTTATTTCGTCAGCGACGGAAAGTTGACTGGCTAATGGTGCACTATTCTGCTCTAAAGTGTTCCCATTTTGTTTCGAATAATTTAATACATAACTTTGAATTTCTAAGGCTATGCCATAGTATTCCCGACCCTTAAATGTGATACAGTTTTCATCGTTTGTCTTTTCAACCATGCCGCCCATTAAACTGTTAACAAGACTAACTGCGGCTCCCCTCGGCATATGCGAAGTACCCCCCGTATCTCTTCCTTCTACCGAGAAATAGATAAAGCCACTCAACATTGTTCCAGGTTCCTTCACTTCCACAGAGGTTATGTTCTTTATAGGTAGTAATTTCTCGCTTTTAGAACCAAATACCCCGCTGTAGACTATCTTGATATCAGACCCTTCCACGCTGACGATTTTTTGATATCCATTTATTTTTAGCAATTCGTTATAGGCTAATTCTATCTTTGGCTCTTTGTATTTTATTGTGTCTTCTATTAACTGATCATTCTTGAGTTCTGCATAACTCGGAGAGTTGTTCGCAGCATTTATCTGCTGGTCCATTGGAGTGATGATTGGGGAAACTTCATGTTTGTCATTATTAGCGTGACTTACGTCATTTGATTCGTTAAGGGCTTTAGCCCTATCATTACAGTTTTTCGCCAAGCGCAGTTCACCAAGTCTTTGATGACACTCGCCTAGATACTCGAAATAACGTGGATTTTTAGGTGAAATCTCGATAAGTTTATAGTAGATATTTTTTGCTCGTTTGTAGTCTCCTTCATTAAAGGCTTCAAGCGCTTGATTCTCAACATCAACAAGATTTTTCATGATTATCACCTCGGCAAGATGGTAGGTATTATCAGAAATTTTTAATACCAAACCGTATTGAGGCTCGTGCCTCTTTAGTATCGACACCGATGTTATACCCAACGAATACGATTGTAAAGGAACGGACATGATGATCAAAAAGGCCATATTGATAAGTTATAACGCGGGAACATATAAGGCCATTCTGCAGATGGCAGGGAGTGACAAGGCCTATCTGGAGGGGGTGGCGATCGCCAAAAACATATCCTCGGCGGCCATGGTTGCCGGATGCAAGCTGGCGGTGCTGTTCTTCGACGAGAACAATGCGGCGGAGGCGGGTGGTGGGGGTGTGGTGAATCACACTAAGCAATTGGTTTGACTTGCCATTGAACAAACACCCGGCACAATCGCATTACGACGACGACAAGAATTTCATGGGGTTCTATAAAAAGGACGTAAAGATGAAAATACCTGATTTAACCGTGACCGACCTGGTGAAAAACATCATCTGCCTGCTGATAATCGCGGCTACGCTGCTGCTGTATGTTCAGGGGATCGAACCGCCGGTAGAACTCAAACTCATTTCCGGCGCGGTGCTGGCGGGCTACGGGATAAACATAGCGCAGACGGCAGTGACGCAGGCGAAAGCCAAAACCCCGAAAGAGACGCCTCCGGCGGAAAGGACTTGAATATAACGGCTGGGGAATTCGCGGGGATGAATGAAGAACAGAGGACGGTACTCACGTTCGAGATACTTTCCAGCATCGATAAAAGCGTAGCGGCCCTGGCCGAAGACATGGCCGGGGTTAAAAAGTGTGTGCAAGAGGGAAAACTCTCAGACAGCAACAACGAAAACGCCGTCCGGAAAGCGCAGGCTGCCGGAGACGAAGGTGTCCGTATCGCGATGGCCGCTAACCGGCGTATCGACCGGATCATCTGGGCCGGGCTGGTACTTTCGGTTACTACGCTGGCATCTTTGATAATCGCCATCCTCGGGTACCTGATTCAAAAAGGATTGAAGATATGAACGGTTTAAAACTCGGCAAGCTGCCGGCCAGGGAAGACAAACGCACATTTCAGATGCGCATGTTCCTGCCTGCGAAGCTGCCGCCGATTCCCGATTCCTTCGACGTCGATGATTCGCTGGCGTGCCCGGTGACGATAGACATGCTGGCGAACGATGAGCTCGGGGACTGCGTGATGGCGGGGCGGGGGCACCACACGCGCCGTTTCGAGGCCAGAGAACAAGGATGCCTGACGCTGCTGCCGGATAAGTCAGTCCTGGCTGCTGTCAGAAGCGAATACATTAAAGAGGGCCACGGGAAGGATAACGGGCTGGTTGTGCTCGATTCGCTGAATTGCTGGCGCAAAGGCTGGACCGTCAACCGGCGCAGATATAACATCTATGCTTTCGGGCAGATCCACGCGGCTGACCGGGAAGAGGTGGCTACCGCCATCTATCTGCTTGGCGGGGCCCAATTCGGGTTGGACCTGCCGCTTTCTGCGGAATCGCAGTTCTATGCCGGTGAACCATGGTCTATTGTGCCCGGCTATAAAGCCAAACGCGGCTCGCTGGGCGGGCATCTGGTATATGGCAACAAGTTCGAAGTTAAAGGGTGCAGCGGGGAAGGTGTCTCGGTTATTACCTGGGGGAAAAAGCAGCTGGTGACATGGGATTTTCTCGAATACTACTGCGACGAGGCCTTCGCAGTGGTGGACAACCGCAACCGGTGGCTGAAGTCATCGACGCTGGATGTTGAGAAGCTGGACGGGTATCTGAGGGGGGTAGCGGGATGAAACCCATAATAGAACAGATGTGCTATACTAAGCAAATGACAGGTGAAGAAATTAAAAAGATAAGAGACCGCCTCTGCGAAAGCCAAGTCGACTTCGGCAAAAGGTTCTCTGTCGAATACCATACCGTCTTGAGATGGGAGAAGGGCTATCAGAGGCCAAGTGGGATATACATGGGGTTGTTGATCAAGTTAAAGTGGAAGCTAGATACCAAAATTCCCATAGCGGTTCCACGTAAGAAATATTCGACACGCAATATAAAAAATAAGGGGCGGACTCTAATCCGCCCCATTCTTCTATTTGAGCAAGTTATCCACGGGTGAGGCGCGTTCGTGCACCCGCATCATATCTTCCCCAGCCAGGCTCGATAGATAAATCTTGGTAGTTGTTATGTCAGCATGCCCCATCATTACTTGAAGAGTGGCCAGATCCCCACCATTTCGCAGGTAACTCATTGCAGCTGTATGTCTCAGTGTATGAGGCCCAATCTTGACGCCCTGACAGCCAGCGCGTCTCAACATGCGCCGGATTGCCATTTGGACACCTCCCCGTTGCAAGGGTGTCTTCTCTTCGGTTATCCAGAGACTGGGCAGATCAATTTCGCGTCTCATTATCCAATAACGCAATAAGGCTTTATGAGTCATTTTCCCAATACGAACCTGACGTTCCTTGCCACCTTTCCCCATCACCGTGATAATGCCCTTGTCGATATTTACCTGTGAAAGCTGTAGCTGCGACATTTCATCCAGTCGCAATCCGGTATCAAGGAAGATGAGAAAAATGGCAGTATTGCGGGTGTCGCAAATAGAACTGATTCTCCCGGAATGCCGGGGGGCCATGATAGCCAATACATCAAAAATATTCTTATTTGAAAGCGGTTTAACCAGCTTTTTGGGAACCTTGGGGGGATGAATGGTCGCCATAGGGTTTTCCCTGATGACGCCTTCGCGGATTAGCCAGTTAAAAAAAGAGTGCATGGCGCGATAATACGCGCTGATCGTATTAGCACAGAGACCGCGCTCCTGGAGACTTAAGAGGAAAAGCCGGACAGAATATGGAGTAACGGGTTTATCTTTGGAAAACGCAGTAAGTTCAGAAAGCCGCTGAGAGTAGCCAAACAGCGTTTTGGGTGACTTACTTTCTACCTTACAAGTGAGTAAATAATAGTCGATGGAGTCTTTTAAATTATAGGCACATTTAGCATGTGGATTGTGGTCTGAAACATTCGTGGACTGTGCCTGAGACCTGCTATACAGACTGTGTTCTGAAACCATTCATATCGGTTGCCCACCGGTAGATTTAGCTTTGGGAGGGGTTGTGGTGGGCGATTCAAGATTCGAACTTGAGACCCCAGTCTTATCAGGACTGTGCTCTAACCAGCTGAGCTAATCGCCCTATTTCGCTTCTGTATTCCTGGCTATTCTGTCCAAGTCCTCTTCAATGTGAATGAAGAGCATCACCATCC
>Ga0114951_10003306_pt1 | contig 16807 bp, 10 predicted proteins | sample AM7aDNAmetaG_FD_88677 | JGI IMG/M metagenome (GOLD analysis project Ga0114951, IMG submission 88677) | Freshwater microbial communities from Finland to study Microbial Dark Matter (Phase II) - AM7a DNA metaG | ecosystem: Environmental > Aquatic > Freshwater > Lake | place: Finland: Lake Alinen...
ACAAGAAATTCTCTGAATCTGATCCCCAAACGAGGGGCTGCCACCCACCCAATTATATGCCACCGTCCCATAGGAGGAGCAAACGATATTCCGATAGTTCGACTCATTGCTGCTGCCCGAAAAGTCTGGAGCAATGCTGAAATCTACCGGATGAGTTTGCGGGTACTGGTAATCAGTGGAATTCGGGCAGAACAGCGCGGAGCGGTACGCCGCTCCACTGTAAATCTGTTGCGCAAAGGCATAGTAGTGTCCCTTATTATCAATCGAGAGCGGACGATTGTTGGTATTTGGAATGTTCAGATAGGGCGCCAGCAGAACTGGCCAGAAAGTATCAGCATTTCGGTACGCGCTGCCTCCGCCGTTGGTGTAGTAGAAGCACGGCTTCAGTCCGTTGCTGTCAATGAAATAGCTCTGCAATGCGATCGTCAACGAGGCCATGTTCGCTCCGCACTTGTCACGCGAAGCGGAGATCTTCGCTGCGGAGATCACCGGCAACATGAGCGCGATCAGCAACACGAGAATGCTGACGACTACTAACAACTCGATCAGGGTGAATGCACGTCGTTTCATGATCACCGCTCCACAATCGGACTTTCCATGAGGCTCGAAACTTGTGCCTCGACTTTGGGACGGCCGTATCGTTGGCGTAGCGTCAATGGCGTATCACGCAGAGGCTGCGGAAGATTGCACCTCTTACGCAATTATACGAACAATTTCATAATACGTAAATTTAAATCACGTGTAAAGGAGAATATTATCGCTTTTAGTGGTGATGATTGGCGCAATTCATGAAGAGAGAAGTTCTGATCTTGGCGATTGCGTCGACCCCATCTCACCCCAGCGAAAAATGTCTGAGTAAGTCCCCTTCCCTGCTGAGTTCACACAAAGGCCGCGTCAGCGATTCATGATCTTCTGGCCTTCAGGTGATTCCGCGGAAACCCACGGCGACCCCGGCTGCGGCAGTCGCACTTCTTTGCCGTGCATCGTATTCATCTGCACTGTGTCAAACGCGGGGTCTTTGGGATCCTTGACCGAGGCCAGGAGTTGCTTCTGAACTTCAGGAGTAAAACGGAAAAAATAGCGTGCGTTCTCGATCGACAGAGTCGATCCTGACATGACCGCTCGATAAATAGCCGGTTCGTCTCCCTCACGGTACTGGTAGCCTCTTTCCGGCGGTACTCTCTCTGGCGTGCTCGTCCAGAACTTATCGATGGACTCATCATAGTAGGTGCTGGGAAGATTCTTAACGTCGACTTGGTGAGACGATTGCGGACGATAGACATAGGCGACACATGCCGCCAGTGCAATAAATATGATGATCAAGATAAATCGGGACGAAGAACGGTTAACGAAACTCATGAGGAGGTCTTCCTGATTTTCAATCAAGCGAAGCAATTATTGCCAGGGACAGAAGCCGGCTCGATATTGATTGTCATCCGGAATTGTGTAGAGCGGCTCGCTTCCATTGAGTCCCCAATGCGCGTTGGAGTTGAGAGCCCACCACTGAGTTGGCGCGGGGTCGCCTAGATTAGGAATCGTATGCGATCCGCCACCAGCGTAATAGTCCGTCAGCAAGTCCGTGGCGGAAACGTTCTGCACGTGTCCATCAAGATATGCAACAGGAAGAACATTGTTATGACTCTTGACGGCGCCGATTCGCCGGCCACCTATGCCTGACATGGTAAACGGCAGGTCATAGCCGTAATTGCCGGCGGACCAACTGCAATTGACGTAATTACACTGTGTCCAGCCGCCGGAATTGCCACGAAAATCCGGCAAATGGCCAAAGACCGGGGTATTGGGAGCCGCTTGGTAAAGATTTCTCCCAAAAAAAGCAGGGTTCCATTGCCCTACTCCTGGGTTGGTGTAACCGAGATTGACCCATGGTCTGAAATCCGTTCCCGTCTGATCTCCATTAAATGGACCATAGTCATTACTGTTCAGAACGTAATCATCAAACCGTGGAGTCTTGTAACAATCCCAACCTGCTCCCGATACATCTGGTATCCAAGTTACCGCAATGGCGCCATAGGATGAACGATTCATCTTCATATAGTTCATGTCTGTCGGCAGATTGTGGGCATCCTTAGCTGCCCAATTGATTGGCTTGAGGTTCACATCGGCTGACGGACAGAAAAGAGCAGAACTGAGTGCTTTCCCATAGTATATCTGCTGTGCAAAGGCATACCCTCGCCCTCCGCTATCACCGCGGAGAGGCAAATTCGCGATACCCGGGATATTCAAGTAGGGGGCCAAAGCCACGGGCCAGAGCATCTCTTGTATGCGATAGGTACCTGTCCGGCTGCCCGATGCCACACCTGCGTCGCAGGCAATCGCGGGTTTGTGACCGTTATAATCCAAAAAATAGCTTTGCAGAGCGACCGCTACCATGCCGATGTTCGACCCACAAGTCGTGCGCCCGGCCGCAATGCGGGCATTGTATAACACCGGCAACATCAGCGCGATCAGCAAACCAAGAATGGCGACGACAACCAGCATCTCGATCAAAGTAAACGCACGTCGTTTCATATCTATTACTCCGCATGCAAGTGTCGCGTTGGCCCTGGAATCAGGCCACGGACTTGGAGATCGCTGCAATGACTTTCTCAATCGGGCCGCACGTAAGTAAACAAAACAACCTATCTAAACTATATGCCTACTGCCTTACTCTATACTATTATATCGGGCAGAGAATGTAAAGAATTTTCTTTGCGCGCAAAAAAACATACATTTTTGGCGCCTTCGTCCGATATCTCATCTGTTAAAAATGATCTGCTGATTAAATATCATTAATATGAATAATACTGAGTGCTAGTGGACATGGCGCGAAAGCCGATCAATCCCCTGCTGATGGCTCGTTTTGATGAAGCCCTCGTATGACTCATTGCCCGCGCCGAACAAAAACGACACCGTCGCCACCATTCGTCAATGACTTATGGCAACGGTAATGTCTTATAGAAGCAGCAATGTCTTAGGGATGCCCGGACCGTTGGGCCTCATTTCCACTCAAACATGACACCCATCACATTCGCCCGATCCTTGTTCAGCAGGTCATACGCCTGCGCCGCCTGCTGCGGTTTGAAGCGGTGGGTGATCAGTTCATTGACGTTCATCTGCTTCCGCCCGACGTACTTCAGGAACAGATCATAGATTTCCGTGCCCGACCAGCGAACGCCTTCGGTGGTGAAGTGGGGGGGGATATTGTCGTGGGTTCCGATGATCTTCAAGCCATGCGTGATGATCTCCGGTCCCAGCATCTGTTTGCCCGGTGCGCCGGAATCGCCCAGGAGCTGGATCGTCCCCGCCTTGCGCGCCAGCTTCAATGCCGTGGCGAGCACCGCCGGGTGACCGGTGACATCGTAAACGACATCCGCGCCCAGGCCGTTTGTCAGTTTGAGAACTTCCGCCTTGGCGTCCGCAGCGCTCATATTGAGCGTCGCTGTGGCCCCGCCCAGCTTGGCCAATTCCAGCCGCTTCGGTGCGGTGTCGATGGCAATGACTTCACTGGCGCCGTTGATGCGTGCATAGCGCGTCACCAATTGCCCCAGCATCCCCAGCCCGATGATCACAACCGTGTCGCCAAGCTTGTGATCCGCCGCGCGCACGCCGTTCTGTACGATTTTGCCCAGGCCCAGCCACACGGATTCATCATCGCTGACGTTATCCGGCACGCGAATGACGTTGATCGCCTTGGCAATCACGTGGCTGGAGTGATTGTGCCGCACTCCGACGCGGTCGCCGACCTTGAATCCCGTCTTGTCTGAACCCACCTTGACAACGCGGCCCGAAAACAGATATCCCACCGGGAACGGGTAGTAGCACACCCATTGATCCCAGTGAGTGCCCGGCTCGAAATTACGATTGAAGATCGTCATCTCCGTGCCGGTGCTGATGAGCGTACGCGTCGCCTCGACGAGTACTTCATCTTCCTTCGGCGCCCCAAGCGTCGAGGTGGTCAGTTCCAGAGTTTGTTTGCCGGTGAAAACGATCGACGTGCAGGTAGTGGTTTCAGACATGGCTTTATCGTGGTCCTTATGAAAGAAGTACAAGCTGTTTCATAACCCCGGTCACCCATAGAAAACCGATTGTTGCCAACGGCTTCTTGGAGCTATGAAACAGCCTTCAGTATCAAGGCGTCAAAATCATAATCTCATAAGGTCACTTGGTAAACGCATGTCACTTCGTAAACGTCAGATCGCCCCAGTTTCCCGGCTCCATCTGCAGCTCGTAAACCGCGTCGCTGACGATGCCGGTCGACTGATTACTCCAATAAGTGCGCAAAACTGTACGGTTTGTTGCTTTGTCGCCATGGGTAACGCCGAAGTCACCCCGAATCTTCATGTCATCGGTGATCTTGAGACCCAGCGAGGCCAGCGGGATGGCAGCTTCGACGACATACTGACGTTTCTTCTTGTCCGCCGTCGCTTCGATCTTGGCATCAGCAAGCGTCGTGACCGATTCCATCGTGTAAGCCTTGACCACGCCGGAACTGAACATCTTGGGATTCTTTTCGGTGGCCACCCTGCGATACACAACCGCGGTCGGCTTGCCTTTGAAGTTGCCGATCGACAGTCGCAGGTCGCCGAGCACCGCTTCCTTGCGAGTCTTGGGCGCATTGGGATCCGTGCCCAGCTGGATATCCACGGTGTCACCGGTGATGTACATGAATTCCGGCGCGTCAGCGCCGTTGACCCATGGCGTCTCGTCTTTGACTTCCCACGCTACGTACAAATTCTGCTCGTCCCACGAGAGAACCGTACGCGCCGACGCATTATCCTGCTTCTTGTAAGCCTGGATATTGGTGTTGGCAAAATCCTTGGCGATTTCTCCGGTAAACGTCGGCGTAAAGTGGCGCACCGCCACGGACTTGATGCCGACGCTTTCCTGCAGGCCCCGGTTGTAATAAGTCTGTGCGGTCTTGAGGTCATCCTCCGTCAGCGTGATGGTGCTGCCCGGAATCGCCTTGACCGTCTCCAAGCCCACCACCTCCACATTCCAGAACGAAGTGTGTCCGACCTGAATGTAAAGCTTTCCGTCATCGGCTTTCGTGAGGGATCCGCCAAAAGCCTCTTCACCTGCGCCCGGCGGGCAGGAATCAAGCACCGCCCCCGGCACAGCGAATTCCGGATACGACCATTTCATCGGATCGCTCTCAAAAAGCTTCGAGATATAGAAGCCCTTGTCGTTGAGAATGTGCCATTCGCCTTTGTTCGTGGGAATCAGCCACAGGTTGCCCAGCGGTGCCGGGAACTGCACGCTGCCGACGATGTCAAAGGCCCCGCGAATGAGACCCGGCTCCGGTCCGCCCGCCTGGTGCGAACCGTGTACGCCGACGAAATTATTCGGGTACGTCCATGCCAGCGTACCGGTATCCAGGTTGTAGCAATCGAAGGTGGAGTAGCTGTCACCGTAGTGGCCGTTGTAAAGCATGAAATGGCCGTCGGCTGATCCGCAACCCAACTGCGCACCCATACCGCCGCGACCCCGGCGCTTCTCTGGTTCGGGCATTTTGACCGCTTTGGTAAAGTCATAGAGCGGCGCGCCGCAGGCCGTCCAGCCGGTGACGCCAAACTTGTACGTCGTTCCATAGATGGTCAGATCCTGGGTCATCGGCAGATACCAGCCGCTGATCCACGCGCCCAGGTCCGTAGGCAGCTTATACGTCTGCGCTTCCTCGGGCTGCTCCACGCCATCGTCGTTCTGGTCAGCCCAAACCTTCAGCGTCTCCTTATCGAGTCGCGAAATCGTGGTGCGGAGTTTGTAAACCCCATCACCCAGCCGCTCCATGATGTTCACCGGGTTGGTGCCGTGCATCGAGTCCGGCGTCGTCGCCAGATACAGGCGGTGATCTTTGCCGAATCCAAACTTCGCATTGGCATCGCCGATCCGCGGCAACGTGCCGATGCACGTGGCCTTCCCCGTATTCGGATCGAGCCGCCATTCCGCTCCCTGCCCGACCATCAGATTCGGATCGATCGGATTGATCGCGCCGCCGCCGGCGCCGTAGGCGCTCCCGCCGAAAAACTCCTTGAGGAATTTCCCAGTGGCGGCATCCCAGACGCTGATGCGCCGTGGCGTGCCGTCATTCTCCGTCACCCACAATTTCCCTTTCGCATCCACCGTGATCCCTGACGGAACCAGCATCCCGTCCGGATTCCACGGGCCGACCAGCGCCCGGCCGCCCTCACGCCCGATGGCGCGAAGCAACTGGCCCTCACGCGAAAAGACCAGCACCTGCTCGCGCCCGTCGCGAACCGATGCGTAGAGATTCCCATCTTTGTCCGTCGCGATCGCCGAGACCCATTCCTTATCCTTGAGTGGAACCGCGACGATCGGCTTGATTTCGCCGCCGTCCACATCCACGGAAACAATATTTCTGCCGCTCGTAAGTACGTCCACCTGCTTGCCGTCGCGGGTCTGTACGCTTCCGGGTTTCTCGATGTCGATCTGTTTGATCAGTTCGCCGGTGTTGGCGTCGACCACCAGAAGCTTGTTGAGCGCACTGACCGAGATGAACACGCGCCCGCCCTTGGCGGCCAATCCGCTCGGATTCTTGCCCTTGCCAATCTCATCGCCGAGAAGCTTCTGGATCGTCAGGTCCGTCGACTTAAGGCTGGACCACTCCGTGTAGTTGCCGCTCTTGGCATCGAGCCGGTAGATGGCCACCGCTGCATACTGACTTTGCGGATTGAACGCGTAGAGTGTGCTGCCGTCACTGGCCAGCAGCGTCGCCCCGGCAATGCCGCCGCGAATGTTCTTCCAGCGCACCCGGCCGTCGAGGTCCGTGGCGACCAGCGGCTTGCCGCCTTCGCCCGAAATCCAGCCCAGGTAGATTTGTTTGTCATCCGATGCCGCCGCCACTGGATTGCCGTGATCGGCGCCCCACGAACCGCGGCCATCATTGCCGTCCCACGGCGTCACGCCACCGCTGTCCGCCCATCCCTTTAGCCGCAGCCCGATCCCCGTGTGATAGATGGCCTCCCAGTGATACTCCCCGGCACTTACGATCTGTCCCGGACGACGCACCGATGGCGTCGCCAGACCGTCCCACTTCACCTCATGTGGGCCCTTCGTCAGAAAGTCCGTCATCAGAAGCTGGCGCGCCACTGCGCCCTTGGAATCGAAAATATTCAGCGAGACATACCCGTCTTCCGGCAGGTTGAACTTGATCACCTTGAACCCGTCCGGTTCACTGCTCTTGATGAGGCCCGCCCAGTCGATGACCGGAAGGCCCTTCTCGAAGGACACCGCAAATTCGCGACCATCCGACAAACGCACCGGCCGCGGCTTCACGTGCCCCTTCGTTTCCAGCGAGCCGTACCCCCAGCACGCCGGCCCTTGAAACGTAAATACCCGATCAATGCCCACATTGGGTTTGAAGATATCCTTAATGGTCAGACGTCCCACGCCGTTGATGCTGAAGTTCGGCTCCACCGTGATCATGATCTGATCGCCCGGCTTGAGGGTCACGCCTTCGCGCGTCAGCATCTTCCACGGGATCGACATTTCCTGGACATACCCTTTGCCGTCCGCATCCTTGATAAACGCCTGCTGGCCGCCGGAGGTCTTGGCGTCCGCATTGCCTTCGTTAAATTTTTTGCCGTAAGTCGCGCCCATGACGTCCAGACCGTCGTGGTCAGACCAGCACGTCCAGTGCGAGATCCGCTCCAGAGGCGTACCGAAAGCCGTAACGACGCGGAACTGCAGGCAGTCGCCGTTGAACCCGTACGAACCCTTGATGCTCCCGGGGTTATTCATGGGCGTGGCATCGACGAAGTGCGCCAGCAGGTACAGATTATCCTTGTCGTACATCCCGTTAATCCATACGCCCGAGATCGTGCGTTGATGCTCGACATCGCCGCACGCAAAGATGCCTCCGGACAGATCCCAGTCGTCAAACTTGCCGTCGATTGTCATCTTTCCCGGCGCCGGCAGAATCTGCAGATTAAGATTTTCGGTTTCCGTGGCGTGCACCGGCGCGCTGGTCGCTGCCATCATCGCCAAAACCGAGGCGAGCAGACTGCGACTTGTCCAACCGGAGAGCTTTGTCCAGACCTTCATGAGATTCTCCTGAATTGACTCTGCTGCGCTCGTCCTGTGCGGCTGCAGAACCTGACTGATGAATGATTTACCAGATAAAAAGTTTCGTGAATTCGATCGTGTGGAAGGCATTACTTCAGGCTTCCAGCATACGAGAAAAGCAAATCATCGAACAATTTGTGACAAAATACAACTATTTAGGAACGCCGAAGTGGGGGAATTACTGCAACATAATTTTTGTGTATGGAAAATTGCTCGATACGCGTCGCCGTTACCAGTCGGTCTGGAGCTGATCGACCACCGCCGCGGCCGTACGCTCCACCGCCAACTGCTCGGCATCCGTAACGCGCTCGTTGATCTGTGGGATTTCCGTGGCCGAGCGATTGAACCGCTTTCGTTCCACGAGAACCCGCCCAGAGCGGGCATCCTTCCAGGTGAAATCCACCGTGATCACCACCTGGCTTTCGCGCGGCAAACTGGTCTGATACCGTGTGGTCAGAACCTGCTCGTCGACCGAAATAATCGTCCCGGAAAGTACCGTGTCGGCATTCTTCTCATTGGCGATCTTGTACGGCGTACGGTACTCAATATTCTTGCACAGCGCTTCCGTAAAACGCATCTCCAGTTCGCGGCGAAAACTTTTGCTCTTGAAAATGGGCACCGCCACCGTCCGTACCGACTTGTTGTACAGCGGCTTGGTCGAGTAACCACATCCGGACACTAGCAGGCAGCATGCCGCCACCAGCATCAACCCGATTGACCAGTGAGTCCTGCGCCTTGGATGATTCATTCTCACTTGTTGGCCTCCTGAGGCATGCGGAGGGCAAGCTCCTTGCGTGCGGCATCGGCCGAAAGCGTGTCCGGCCAGTTAGCGATCACGCGCTTGTAATAATACCCCGAAGCATGCTTCTTGCCCGCGCGCCAGTAGTAACGGGCAATTTCCAGTTCTTTCTTGCCTTCAAGTTGGTAGATCCGGTCGTCAATCGCTCGAATCTGCAGGCTTTCCGATGTCTGCGGATACGCCTCCTGTAGCGCGGCGAGACGTTCCCGGCCATCGTACAGCGGCGTGAAGTCGAACAGGATGCCGCGGAAATTCGCCAGCGACGATTCCGCTCGGCGCATCTCCGCCTTCCGTACATACTGCGAATACGGGTACCGCCGGATGAAATCGTTGTACGCATCCGTCGATTCGCGGAACTGGCCGTTGGTATAGTAATAGTCCGCAACCCGCAGGCCCGCGCGCTCGGCCATCGGTGAGCCGCGCTGCCGATCCTGAATGCGATCCAGCAGTTCTATCGCATCGCCCTCTACCGACAGAATCCGCAGACCCAGAAACTTCTTCTTGTATCCGCGTAGAAAGGCGTCTGCAATGTTGTACTCACGTTCCAGCACGTGCGGGAACAACTCCGACGTCGGATAGTTGTTGAGAATATCCTCATACGAATAGAGCGCCTTGTACTTGTTCCCGCGCGCCACTTCCGCATCGCCCTGCAGCAGCATGACCTGCGGCATCAGCGGATGCTTCTTATTCGCCTTGATCCACTTCCTCGCATCGGAGATCAGCTTCTTGGTTTCGTTGTTCGCCAGGTCCTCGATCATCTGGGCGACCTGGCCATCAGGCGTGTCCACCCCGGGTGGAACGATCGGCACCCACGACCCGTTGCGCAGCTCCCAGCCCGGCGGTGCCGCCAGCAACGCCTGGGAACTTCCGAGTACCGCCCAGAACATCGCAACCGCGAGGAATAAAAAATGCTTCTTGATCATGGACGCGGAGTATAGCGTAGGGTTCGAATAGGCGAAAGGAAATCGGTGACGCCAATACATCGACTCCCGTAAAATGGTGGGCGATGAATGCTGACGGCTACAACCGGAACTGCTCTGGTTCGAAAAAGGAGATGTGCATGCGAATGAAGGCATGGTTACGCCCGGTATCGCTGACGGCCGCTTTGGGATTGACGCTGGCAGCACTCGTGTGGAATGCTGGCTGTACCCAGCCGTATTCAGGCAAGAGCTCCGCAGAGTTCCAGAATGCGACGATCGATGCCCTGCTCGATGGCAACTATGACGGTGACATGCCTTTCTCCGAACTCAAGCGCCACGGCGATTTCGGGCTCGGAACGTTTGACCATCTCGATGGAGAAATGGTGGCCCTCCACGGCACGTTCTATCAGGTGACCTCCGACGGCCACGTGCACGTCGCTGACGACGCGATGAAATCACCCTTCTCAGCCGTCACATTCTTTCGATCGGGCACTGCTCGTCCCCTGACCGCCGCGGCAACTTACCACGATCTGCAAACCGCATTGGATGGAATGCGCCAATCGGACGGACGCGTGTTCGCATTCTGCGTCGAAGGGCGTTTTGCCCACGTACGCGTACGCAGCGTGCCCCGACAGAAGCCACCGTACCGCCGGCTCGCCGAAGTGACTAAGGAACAGACCGTCTTCGATCTGAAGGATGTCTCCGGCACCTTGGTGGGCTTTTGGTTTCCCGAGTCGCTGCGGCACGTGAACGTGCCGGGCTACCATTTTCATTTCCTGACCAATGATCGCACCGCCGGCGGACATGTGCTGGATCTGAAAATGATTGACGGCACCGTCCGGATGCAGGAACTGAAAGTCGTCAAGTTGGCATTAGGCCCGCACGCCCCGGCCACGCGGCCAGCCCAGGAGACGCCGCCAGCCGCCGGCGAACTCGATTCGGCGGAAAAATAGGCCCTCCTGCGTGGGTCTGACATCCTGCTCAAGCCCTGCAACTTCCCCGCGCTTCGAGCGTATCAACTACTATGTAGCAACTCATAGAGGAGAAACGCAATGAAACCCATGGCAAAAACTCTTTGTATTCTAGCTCTCGGCGGCGCGATGACCCTTGGCCTGTCGCAATCCCTTCTGGCTGCCGACGACACCAAGCCCGCACCACCCGCCAACACCCAGGGCACCGGACAGGGCGGGGCCCAACGCAACAACCGCCCGGGCGGACCAGCCGGTGGGTTCCGCGCAATGATGAATCCCTACGCCAACCAGTTCGACCAAATGGACAAAGATCTCAAGCTCACCGACGATCAGAAGACCAAAATCAAGACCGAAGTCGACGCCATGAACAAAGACATCTCTGACCTTCAGGAAGATGCCGCCGCACGAGGCCGCGAAATCATGCAGAACGCCGGAGACGATCGTGCCGCCGCGATGGAAAAAGTTCAGGCCGAGATTAAGAAGACGATGGCCGACATGCAGAAAATCGTCGATGCCGGACAGACCAGAATCAACGCACTCCTGACTCCCGATCAGCGCGTCACCTGGGAAGGCTCCAAACTCAAACGGACCCTCCAGCAGCGCCTCGGCTTCATGGAACTGACCGCCGATCAGAAAATCAAGGTGCAGGCCCTGATCGACGAGACTGCCAAGTCACTCGCGGAGGCCAAAGATCCTGCAGCCACCGCCGCCGCGCAGGGAAAGCTCTTGAAAAGAATCGTCGCCGACATCCTCACCGACGACCAGGCCGCTAAATTCATCACCGCCGGCCCCGGACAGATGATGATGGGCGGCATGGGCGGCGGCGGAGGTGGTGCCCGTCCCGGCCGTAGCAATCTGCCATAACGACCGAAACGCCAAGTAAAAAATGAAGGCCGCACGAGAGTGTTCATCGTGCGGCCTTCTTATTTATGCATGAATTGGCTTCGGTACGCTCGCGCCGAAATTATCGCCGCGTTTCCTGCAACGTCAGCATTGCATACGCCGTCACCAGCGTCGGCTGATCCTCCAGCCACCGCGGCGAAGCGGAATTGAGCCATGAACCATCGGACCTCTGCGCCCCCGCCAGCCGCCGCTGAAGTTCCGTTCGCCAGTCCACCGCCCCATGTTGTTCCGGCGCAACGCTCTCTTTGCCCGACGCGCGCAGCGTTCTTGCCGCAGCCAGATAGTAATAGTACAGCCCTTCCGCAGACCCCGTGCCCGGATGCTTGTCGAGCGTCCAGTGCGATTCCAGCCACCGCGTCCCCACGACCACCCGCGCGTCATTCGACGCCAGCCCTGCATACAAAAGGGATTTCCATTTGGCGTACGTCAGCGCCCCGTATGTATCCAGCACGGCATCCGCCGTGCGTTCCTTGGGATCGGCAAATGTCGATTGCAGCGACGTCGAATTCTGGCGGGTCGCATACCACGCGCCCGGCCGCGCACTCGTCGACTCCGCCGCCCGCTGCAGAAACACCCGCCCAGCCTCAATCCGCGCATGTGCCTCCGGCGTATCGATCGCCGCATACATCGCCAGCACGATCGCCGTGTGATACGTCGGTTCAGAGTCGGTGTAGTACCCGCCGTCAGATTGCCGCACGGAATCGACATAGTCCAGCGCTCGGACAATCGCCGGATGATCCTTCGCCACTCCCGACTGCAACAGCGCCCGCACCGTCAGCGCGGTCGGCGCCGGCCCAAACCGCGTCAGCCATCCGCCCGTCGGTTCCTGCTGCGTCAGAAGAAAAATCGCCCCGCGCCGCTCCGTCGCTCGAAGTTGCGCTTCGGGCGTCGTGCCGGAAAGTGATACCGCCGCAATCGCCGAACTCGCCAGTAGAATCGCCAGCGCCGCACAAAGCGTCCATCCCCTCCGGCAAAACCGTTCCGTCTTCACCCCCGCCGTCAGCAGCCGCCGCATCCGCAGATAAAGATCGGATCGGCTCATCCACGCCGCCGCCGTCAGCGGGATCGGACGCGCCCGCGCACCCTGTACCAATTGCAGTATCGTCTGCGCGTACTCCGCCGGATCTGTTGCATCCGCCGCCGCATGATCGGCAATAAATTCCTGCGCCAAACGAAGCTGACGGGTTAGTAATCTCAATAGCGGATTAGGTCCCAGCATCATTCCCGCCCACGCCACCAACAGCCATGTGCGTGCATCGCCGCGGGACACGTGCGTCAGTTCGTGCCGTAGAACCGCGCTGAGTTCCTCAGCCGTCCCGTCCGTCGCCAGCGCTCGCGGCAGCACCACCACTGGATGGCGTACGCCGAACGTCAACGGTCGATCGATCTCATCCGAAACCAGCAGTGGGGGGGTGATGCAGGCCCGACGGAGAAGCCACACATGCAATGTCGCCAGCTCGCGACTGGGCGCGGTGGCGTTCCGCACGATTTTCCGCAATCGAAGATGCGCCAGCGAAAAACGAACAGCGCCCGCCAGCAGGATGACCAGGTACAGCGCCGCTAGCCCCTCACGCCAATAACGAGCGTATTCCCATACCGGCGCAACCGGGGCCGCCGAAACATTCGAAGCCGCATGCGCACCCGCCGCCCCCGCCTGCGTCTTCGACACATCCGCAGGCTTCACCGCCCCAATCGCATCCTCATAAAAACCATCCGAAAGCATCGCTCGGGGATTCGCTTCAAACCACGCCAGCGAAATCCGCGGAACGCCCGGAATCGCATGGGCCGCGGCCATCGCCAGGCAACCCACCAGCGCCAACTCCCCCAACCGCTGCCGATGCGCCGGCTGCCGCAAAAAACGCATCGCCACCAGCGTCCCCACGAGCAGTGCGCTCGTGGCAACAGTGGTGTCGATGAGCCAGCGGCAGATTTCAGTAAGCATCGGTTAGTGCCCGGTTGACAGTGGCAAAAATCAGAGCCCGCGTTTCTTCTTGTGATCCGCCAGAAGCTGTTCAATGGCCTGGATTTCGTCCGAAGAGACCTTCTTGGCCTGAAACGCCGACATGACGAGCTGATCGACCGCCCCGTCAAAGACGCGGTTCAGAAACCGCGAAACAGTCTTCTGCTTCGAATAAAGCGGGCGATAGATGAACGAACGCCCCTCCAGCGTGTGCGCCACCAGCCCCTTGTCTTCCATCATCCGCAGAAATGTCTGCACCGTATTCTGCGCAATATTTTCCCGCGCCCGCATCACATCAAAAACCTGCCGCACCGATGCCGGACCGATATCCCAGAGAATCTTGAGGATTTCCTGTTCACGTTCCGTGGGCGAGGCTGTGGCAGCGGCCGTGTCCATAGGGTTCTCCCATGATACATTCACCAAGCGTCCAGTCTGCCATTGTTAATGGCCCCAAACCTAGACTTCTAGGCGATAATAGCCCTCTCCCCGGCGGGCCGCAAGCAAATAATGCTACCCTCACAGCACGATGTTGATCAGGTTGCCCAAAGTGTTGTAAGGCTCCATCAGAACCTGGTCGCCGCCCAGCGTTCCGTCCGAGGTAATGCCGATCCGCTTGCCGGTCTTGTCCTCAAGCTCCACCAGTTGCCGGCGCTTGCGATTCAGCAGAAACGCCGCCACCGCCGGATAAGCCTTCACCTCGATCCGCGCCACATCCACACGCGTCGCTCCCGCCGCCAGGCGGCGCATGACATCCAGCGCCACGCTCTCCGGCGTCTTGATCAGCGCGCTTCCACGGCAATGCGGGCAATCCATATAAAGACTGCGCTTCAGCGATGGCCGCACGCGCTGCCGCGTCAGTTCGATCATGCAGAACAGCGACATCCGCAGGATCTTCGTCTTCGCGCGGTCATTCTTCATCTCATCGCGCAGCAACCGTTCGATCTCCCGCTTGTGACGCTCTTCGCGCATATCGATGAAGTCGATCACAATCACCCCGCCCAGGTCGCGCAACCGAAGCTGCCGGCAAACTTCCTTCAGCGCTTCCTTGTTCATGTTGAACGCGGTCAACTCCGCATCCTTCTGTTCGCGGTAACGCCCGGAATTCACGTCAATCGCAACCAGCGCCTCCGTCGAATCGATCACCAGCGATCCGCCGTTGGCCATCTCCACCCGCCGCGAATTGATCTTCTCAATCTCGCGCTCCACGCCGTACTTCTGAAACAGCGGCATCGTGCCGGTATAAAGCTCCACCACTCCCGCCGAACGTGGATTAACGATCGACAGGAAATCCCGGATACGCGACGCCACCTGCTCGTTATCCACGATGATGCGGTCGATCTCATCGTTGAAAACATCGCGGATCGTGCGAATCACCAGGTCTGATTCCTGGTACAGCTCGACCGGCGAACGTTGCGTGCGAATCCGGTTGGCAATCACCTTCCACATCCGCACCAGGTAATTCAAATCGCCCTGCAGTTCTTTCTTCGAAACATCCGTACCCGCCGTGCGGATGATGAACCCCAGATTCTTCGGCGGATTGAGCTCCTGCAGCGTACGCTTGAGTTCGCGCCGCTGATCCAGGTCCTCAATCTTTCGCGACACGCCCAGCTGCGCCATCCCCGGCATCATCACCAGGTACCGCCCCGGGCACGAGATATAGCTCGTCAGCGTCGGACCCTTCGTGCCGATCCCTTCCTTGATCACCTGCACGATCACTTCCTGCCCCCGGCGCAAACACTGCTGAATCGGCGGCCGATCGTGCCGCGGCGTCTTCCGCCCGACTTTCTCCATCGGCTTCATGTGCCCGTCGTCAACGCCCTCATAGTCATCAACGAATTCCTCGTCCTCACCCATGTCCGCGTTGTAAGCGGTCCCGAAGTCCGCAGATTCCTCCGACGACGGAGCCTCTTCTCCGGACGCCTCCGTCAGCGGCGGTTCAGCGCTGGTAATCTGGGCATTCTGCGTTTCATCGGCTGACGTGGTTTCGTTTTGTAGATTCGACGCCGAACTGCCGCTCTCGCTGGACGCAGCACTTTCCGCGCTCCCGCCGTTCTCCGTGATCGGACGCGCACCCGCCTCCGAACCTTCCGGCAACGACACTTCGCTCGGCGACATCTCCATTGCCACCGCCGGCGACTCTTCATGAACGCCATGCGCCAATTCCCCGGCATGCTCCCCGGTCTGCTCTACCGGCCGTTGCGCCTCTGCAGTGTCGCTAACGCCGGACGAATTCGGTTGTGGCGCAACCGTCGTCGTCTCCTGCACCGGCTTCTGCGGACCGCGCCGCGGTGCTCCGCGCTGCGGGCCAAAACCTTGCCCCCGATTGGGCTGGCGATTCTTGGGGAAGTACTGCGGGTGCAAATCGGAAATGTGCAAAAATCCGTTCTTACCAATGCCGAAATCGATGAATGCCGCCTGAATCGACGGCTCCACGTTCGTCACCCGCCCCTTGTAAATATTGCCGATGTGCGACTCCGTGCTCGATCGCTCCATGTAAAGCTCTTCCAGCACCCCGCGCCGCACAACCGCAATGCGCACTTCCTCCCCTTCCACCACGTTGATCAGCATCTCGCGCCCCGTCGGCTCGCGACGCTTCGCCGGCGCTGCCGGTGTCTCTTCAATTTCAATGTCTTCTGCAAAGGGCGCCAGTGCTGCCGTCTCCGCGGCCGTCGGCGCCATCAGCGGCGCCGGCGTTCCCTGTGACAGCGTTTCGAGCGGCTGAACCGGTTGCGCCGGCAACGGATGCAGATCTCCCTGCACCTCGCCCGGTCCCAGCGGCGTCACCAGATCATTGAACGGCTGCTGCACCGGAAATGCGGGCTGATGCGGTAGCGGGGCATGACGCGGTCCGCCATGCAGTGGCCTTTGAACTCCCGCTCCCCGATGTCCCTGCGGATGGGCCTGCGGCGGATGACGCTGCGGACCTCTCTGCTGCGGCTGGCCCTGCTGACCCTGCGGCAAACGGCCTTGCTGCGGATGCTGCTGACCGCCGCGCGACCCACCCTGCTGCTGCTGCGGATGACGCGCCTGCGGTCCGCGTTGAAACGGATGCTGCGGCGCATGCTGTCCCGGCGGTATGTTTTGTTGTGGCGGCTGCACTGGTGGCTGTGCGGAAGGCTGCGTTGCTGCGCCCTCGCCACTCTCCACGGGGGTTCCCGTAACTGGCGGCATA
>Ga0114951_10003308_pt1 | contig 16795 bp, 36 predicted proteins | sample AM7aDNAmetaG_FD_88677 | JGI IMG/M metagenome (GOLD analysis project Ga0114951, IMG submission 88677) | Freshwater microbial communities from Finland to study Microbial Dark Matter (Phase II) - AM7a DNA metaG | ecosystem: Environmental > Aquatic > Freshwater > Lake | place: Finland: Lake Alinen...
GCGTATTTCTTAATTTGTCCTGATAATGTGAGATTTTTACGACTCAAACTGCTTATGATATTCCATCTTCGGGCATTGTGATTTTTTACCATTTTTACATGTCCGTTCGTTCCTTATTATCTAGGAAGGGGCAAACAGCGTATTTCCAATGTGTTACGTTTTTTGAATTTTCATCATTTAACTGGTGATCTGCCGAATATTCAATACACTCATTCCCAAGGCATTGCAATAATTGTTTATAAACCGGTTTATCTGGCCCAAACATGGCCAACCAGGGTAATAAGTCTTCATAAATGTTGGCCGCTACTGATGGCAGGTCTCTCAATCCATTTAATAAGTAAAGCCCCGTTTTAAAATGGCTGTTAACCTCTTTAATAGTGAGCTTTGTTTGCTTTTTTACTTCACGATACTTGGTAAGGAAGTCAATATAGTCAAGCTGGCATTGACGCAGTTTAATGACTGCTCTCTTAAGCAACATTATACGGATAGCGTCCGGTACATCGGGATCATTAGCCTCAATTTGCGATAATGGTATAATTTCAGCTCTTTTTGTGGCAGGATCAAATATTTCAGCCTGGTATTCGCCAAATAAATCAGGACTTATGTTTACAGGTATCATATCGAGAAATTTAAAGCGTAAATACTCATAGAGTCAGGTAGGTGTTATCGGGTTTTTTTCACTGCGCTCCTCCTTGCATCGCCTGTGTCGGACGGACAGGGGAGGGGTGAAAAGGGGCGGAGGCAGGATACCTATGAAAACCTTTCCTCCGCTTCCTTTTCGGAAATCCAACTAAAGGCTTAGCCTATCGTCGGCAGTGGACCGGGTTGCTCCCCAGCAGAGCCCGGCCAATTGTCAGTTAGTTTTTCGCATATCACAAAATCACACTTCAAGCTGGTTGCGACGTTAAATTCACATAGCATGCAGTTAACGGATCCTATTTTTATGCTTTTCGAAAAATACGGGCACAGCTCAGCGCAGAGCCCGTTTTCATCGCGTTTGAAATAATATTCAGTCATTCCTTTGATCTTTAGCTTTCCGGCGGGGCTTGCAGTGCTATTGTTGTGATAAATAGTCGTTTATGGCCTGTTCTGTGACGTACATTCCGTCGGAACTGGCTTTTAAGCGACCTTCCTTAATGAGCTTTTTAACTGTAATATGGCTCCGGCCTAATCGCCTGGCAACCTGGGTGCGGTTCAGTGGCGGGATGCCCCTGTATTTTTCGGCTTCGGATTTGCGGCGTTCGTGCGCTGCGATGCCTATTTCAACGGCTTCGGTTATGAGAGCATGTAGCTGCTTAGGCTCCATCTGTAGTATAATTAGTTCAGCCATCACTTGCCGAATTTAGCAGGGTAGATATTTTTGATAGGGATGCCGTAAACGTCCATCCGGTTCACTGATAGCCTGACCGTACATGTGCTGTTTGTCAGGTTGATTGCCTTAACGGTGCCATCATGCAGGCGGGTGCCGATTTTGGCCCTTACCTGCTGATTCCGACTGATACGGGCGCGCCACTGCCGGTTATAAATGTGTATGCTGTAGATCCTGCCAATTATGACAGTGATTATAGCCGAAGCTGCAAGGCAAATTGAAAAATAAGCTCTGAAACTCATTCCGCTTGTTTTTGAAGTTCAACGTTTTCGGTTAAGTTTTCCGGATCCATTTTTTCATAATTGCATATCAGGGCAATTGTATCCGGATGAACCAGGCGCGCATCATTTAATTTGCACCAGCGTTGCAAGCTCTCCAGGCTTACAATCTCCCAGCGATTAAACAGGGCCATACGCAGGCGGTGGTTTTTTAATACCCGCTTTTTAGCTGCTTCGGTTAAAATTGTTGTAGTCATAGTTGTTTTTTTGGTTTTAGCTTATTTTTGACGTACATTTATATGGCAAATATACACTAAAAGTGAAATTTAGAATCACTAATAGTGAAATAAATTTGTCAACAATGGTAAATCTACATTTAATAAGCTCATTATTAGACAAAAAGAATTTGTCGATTGATCAACTTGCAGTAGAAATTGGTCTAAAAAAAGGAGCGATTTATAAATTAATGAGTGAAAATTCTACCAAAATTGAAACATTAGAGAAAATTGCGCACGTTCTTAATGTTCCAATCAGTTATTTTTTCGAAGAAACTGAAGTTCCTTCTAACAAAAACCAGCCAGCAACAACACTGGATGCCATTGGCTCCTTTAGTTTCATGCCGGTACGTTGTTAGTGACCACCTTGTCAGTTACCTGTACCAGCAGGCCACCCCAGGAACTTGTTACATTGCCAGCTGCAATACTTACTAATATTGCCGCTGAATGAGCAATAGGCACGGTTGGAACAACCTCATAAATCAAGTGATTTGCAACGCCATCAACCACCTGAGTGTTAACAGAGGTTATAGCAGAGGACACACCGCCAACCTTCAGAGTAAAGTCAGACAGAAAATTGTCAGGCTTCGCCATCGTGTGATCAAATGTTAAAAGAATCTTTGTGCCAGCTGTATTGGTTGCGGCTGTCAACAATAGCGGTATTTCGCTAAAATCAACAGATCCATTGCTACCGATTGTCAAAACATTATTGTTCAACCAGGGCGGGCGCATGGTCCGCTCCGGTGCCTTTTCCAACGGCTTAGCAGTTGGTAAAAATGTTTGGTCCTCCTTTTTTCGAAAGTGGCGAAGGATCAGTATTACAATTGCAATGATCAAGGTTGTTACAATGAAATTTTTCATGGCTACTTTTTTATTTGTATGTACTTTGAAAATACAATGTGATTTGACGGGTTTCGGCATTCAATAGTCTGTACCAGCTGCCGGGGCGAAAAGAACCAGAGCCACGGTTTTAACCGGGCTCCCCTACTCACTACCTGAATTAATGTATCTCTACTGGAGACATCAAGGGTAACGGTATCTGACTGAACTATGCCGGAAATTTTATACCATGAATCCCGGTATGAAAAAGCCTTTACCGGCGTGATAACTTTATTAATAATGATATTCGTGTCGCGCAATCGCTGCACCAGATCTTTATGCTCTGTTATAGCGGTTTCAGTGTACGTTTCCACCCTTGCAGGCTTAATTTTAAGCTCCTGTATAGCTTGCTGAACTTCCGGCAATACCTTCTCCATCTCAGCAACCGTTAAACTCAGTGTTGCGCTCTTTGCCATTTCCCTGCCTAATTTGTCTCTGCTATACTTTAATGAGTCCTGAATGTTAATTTCGTCTTGAAGGATCCGCTTGTAGTCCTTTGACTTCTGAATGTAAAGTTTCAGCCCTTCCCCTATTACATATAGCAGGAAAAGCAGAAAAATGATTTTAAGAACACTTTTAACCATTTACTTGCCTTTGTTTAATTTGTCCTCAATCCGGTTCAGCTGGTCTGTGATCAGCTTAAATTCAGTTCTGTCAACCTTATCGCCGTCGATTTTCAGCAATGCACTGTAGTTGTCCTTCATCCTCTCTTGCAGCTGTGAAATTTTTTCATCCCTGGTTGCGCTGGTGCTTTTCTCAAATCCAAAGGCGGTAGCAACTGAAACTAAAACAGGTATCGCGGCCAGTAAAAGCCATTTTGGTATGGTAATAGTTTCGTTTCTGTTGACTGTCATATTACTGGCCGGTTACATTGTGATCCTTTGAAAGAAAGAAGCCTGCACCGGCTGTGAGACAAAGCCCAGGCTGTGTGAAATCCTGTGTTTTTATATACATCGCAATACCGGTAATGATCAGTATTGCGCCTATTATGTTTGTTTTCCAGTTTTTCATTTCAATCTGTTCGATTAATTATTCAAATCTATTTTCAACATAAATAACTCCGTTTGATCCATCAATCAATGCCTGGTGTTCCGGGGCAATGAAATTGCAGTATATTAATACATTGTGGCCGGATTGCTCCAACTGCAATTTTCTGACTACTGTCAGATCAAACAGTAATTGAGGATATGTACTAACAAGGTTTAGCGGTGCGACAATTCGCATAGAGCAAGATTCAGAATCCCATATATTCAATTCTACCTGCTCATAATATTCGGGCAAGTCTTCCCTTGCCTCCCCGGTTGAGTAATCAATACCTAAATTGATCTGAGGACCCATCAGAAATTGATCGTGAATTCTTCTGAATAACTTACCCGTTTCTGCTGTTATATTCATGGTCGTGTACTTAAGGGATAAATGTAGTTAGCGTATGTAGCCCAATTTGTCGCTGTTTTATATGCACTGACAGAAGCATCTGGAACGTATATTTTTGCCGCAAGATTAATTCCATTAAATACGTTTGTATCTGCCATAGTCGGAGGTGTAGCGCTTAAGAATTGATAATCCAGGATAGTCGAACAACCCCAAAACAAATAATTCCCTAAACTACTGACAGTAGAGGGGATTAAAACAGATGATAGCTTAGTTCCCTTAAAAACTGCGGATCCAATACTTATAACTCCTGGGGGAACATTAATATCTTCTAAAGCAGGATTATCACTCAATATCCACCCGTTAAGAGCAGTTAATCCTGGAGGAAGTATAGCGGATCTCAAATTATAAGAACCTGAAATAGCATACTCACTAATGGATGTAACACTTGACGAAATTGAAATAATCCGAAGAGAAAGGCAAGGGTAAAACGCTGAATCTGGAATACTTGTGACTGTCAAAGGAATAATACAATATTGAAATGATACGCAATAAGAAAACGACTGTGGTGTAAGACTTGTTACCCCCGGAGGTATTAAAATATATCGAAGAGAAAAATTTGAATAAAATGACATTGAATTAATACTTGTGACTCCCGATCCAATTAATACTTTGTACAATATGTAGCTATAATTTCCATTTGAAAATATTGTAGTTAAAGATGAACCATTGCCAAATCCATATCCACCAGAACACTCAATTTCAATAGTATAATTGCCTGCTATTGCATAGGTGTGATTGATATTAATATTCCCACTGGAAGAACTGGTTGAGGTATTGCCATCGCCCCAATATACAGTCATGAGTGCGGTTGTGGCCTTATTTAGATAAATTGTGGGCGATAATCCGGTATTCGCGTTAACAAAAATAAACAAATAACTTCGTCCAGAAGTAGTTGTGTAGGTTGCACCCACATCCAAATTGCCGGTTACATTAGTAAACGTATTATTCCAGGCTGAAAATGTTAACAAAGGAATAGTTGGTGCTGTTGGGGCTGTTGCTGCTGCTCCACTTGATACATATTGAGTTTTTATTATTGTTCCATCCCACCCAATAAATCGCACCCGGTATCCGGTACTAAGTTCAGAACTTGCTGATACGGGTAATCTGAATATTCCTACTGCCATGACTAAAAAATGTTAATGGTTACAGCTATATTAGCGATAGGCGCATTTTTAGCGTACAGCTTAACGACTCCGGCACTGGATACTGTTTTAGGGTATATCTGCGCTGTTTGCACAGTTGCTATGTCTGCATTATCCGGAATCACTTCGACTATAGAAGTACTCAGGATATTTGCATTACTAAGATTGTACTCATATAATCCGGACACAAGGGACCAGGAACCGGATTGTAAGGTTAAGGGCCCGATTTGTATGACAGCTTTCTGTTTTGATGCTAATAAGGTAGCCGGAGAAATATTTACAATCGCTCCACCCTGCAACATCGGAATTCTATCCGCTTCGCTGAATGTTGAGGTATCTGGATTTAATGAAAGCTTTCCCATTATAAGTAGTTTTCAGAAGTTATACCTAATTGCGTGCATCTGTTTGCCCAGAGTGTCTTATCAGAGAATGATTCAAGTATAGGCTGCCCGGTTGTTACTACTGTCCCTACAGGACATTCTCCGGTATGGAATACATTCGTTCCATTGTGAGCAATCCACCAGTTCGTTGTGTTTTGATCTTTCAGTTCATTCATTATATTAATCCTCCATCCGTAAATGTCCAACCATATGTATTGATAAGTATATTTCTCGCAGCCTGCCCAGCTATAGAATAGTGCGTTGAGTTAGCCGTAAATGCGACATTAGACCTTACGGACAACTGTGCCCATGCGTTTAACATAGCATCGTATTTAGCTGTTGTAAATTGCATACAGTAGCCAGCAAATCCAGTAAAATTTGTAACCTTGCCAATATTCCAGTTTCTTAAATCAAAAATAATCCCATGATCCCCGCTAAACATCTGATACATATTGGTTACATTGGCCACATTCCAGTTGTTAATTTTCAAATCTGTAGTAGTGCCGGTATTGTTTGTAACGCCGCTGAACAGGTAAGACATATTAGTGACATTACTAACGTCCCATCCACTAAGATCAGATTCAAAATGATAACAGCTTTCAAAAGCAGCAAACAGACTTTGGATATTCCCTGTTTTCCAGCTGCTTAAATCCCCCGTGAAACCGAAGCAATATCTAAAGAACTCATTCAGAGAAGTAGCAGAATTAATATCAGGGGCATCTGTAGCGGCACAAACTAAGTTTGTACACCACATGAATGCCTGATTCCCATTCATACCAGTAAACTTCAAGCATCCCCATTGTGATATTTTAACCAACTTTAAAGACTCATTATATGCTGTTTTTAGCCCTATAAAAGTTCCCGATATCAGAACTGTATGTAATCCGGAAACAGTATAAGTATGCGTTGCCTCCGTCTGATTATAACTTGTGATAAAGTTACTTGTCCCATCACCCCAGTACACATAGAAAGCGTAAGTTCCGGTTGATACTAATGGAAGTATAAGCTGATAAGCTGTAGAACCTCCTGCCCTGGTTAATGAAGTATTCCACGTTGTTATAAAGTAGTGATTGTCTTCTTCCGGAATAGGATCACCATTTTCATCAATTATAAGCTCCCCGTTTTCATCAAGGATATAATTTCCAAAAAAATCATTCTCCCGATACTTCCCCAGTATCCTATCCACCATTCCCCTGCTCGTGCCATGGCTCTTTTCGCGGAAGGTGCCCGTAATTTCATCGACAATGTTTTTTCCCGGAGAAGAATCCCAAAGATCATTCTGCCGAAAAACGCCTAATAGCTTATCGACTTTTACGGCCACGGATCAGAAATTTTTGAAACTGTAAGTATATCCGGCCCGGCCATCCCAGGTTAAATGATAGCTGCATTTACCCTCAGCCCATTTGAACGAAGTCAACGTAGGATCCCCGCCAATGCTTATTTTCATAATTGACCAGGCTGCTTCAGAAGTAGCTAAAGTGCCCGGTTTGCAAAATCCGAAATAAATGACCTGCTCAGAGGCTTCCTCTATCAAATCGGCTGCACCTTTTAGCGCGTCGATCATGCCGGTTGCGGCGTATGGTGTGAGATTGTTTATTTGCATGCTAGTAAGTTATGGCATTGTACATGTAATAGGCCCCAATGAGCAGAATTAAAGCTGCAATGACAATGTTAAACCTTTTCATCACTTTTTTTTTTGATCAAGTTGTTTCAGGTTATAGCCATTGATCAGGCTGATCAGGGTGGCGGCATAATTCGGGTCGGTTGCATAACCGGCAGTTTGCAGGGCCCGGCATTGATCTTCCGGAGTGGTGGCCGCAAAAACGCCGTTTGCCTTGTAGCGCGGATTTGACTGCAAAAAATAAGTATGATCCCGGATTGAATCCGCTACAGTTGCGTACTGGCGGAATGCCAGGTTATACTGCGCAGATACTCCGTCAATTACTTCCCTGGTATTCGCAACAATTGTATTGCCTGACCAGTACGGGGTTTTAACGCCCTGTGCCTTGATCCCAAACATATTGTTATTTCCTGTTGCAATGCTTTTGCCCCAGCCTGTCTCCAGTGCGGCCTGAGCCATCTTTACAGAAGGGAATATTCCGGATCCTGCGCAAGCTGAAATAACCGCGGCCTCATACTTTGCAATAAAATCGGTCTGCGTCATCGTACAAATTGTTTGCGGATTGCAAAATAAGAAATGATCATAAGCACAACGACAATAAATAGGATAGTCCCGGTACGCATTACAGAGTCCTGGTTAATCGTTACGTCCGTGTTAAAATCCATTGATGGTAATTTCCCGGCCATTAACCGGCTCCAGATTGTTTCAGCGGCCATTTTACCAGTTTAAAGGGTTAAATACTCCTCCGGGAAATCTTGTGCTTTGTGATACGGCAGTACCATTCACATTCAGGGCCAGACCGGTTATTTCGCTCCATTCCTTCCAATATATCGTTGTAGCCAGGTTATTGCCTGACAATGCGGCCTGTGTTTTCGGGCCCCATATTCCATCAACAGTTAAACCAGCCTTATACTTTGAATTCAGCGCGGTTTGAATGTCTTTTACCAGTGTGCCGGTAGATCCCTGTACAAGCGGCATTTTTTCAGGCTCGGTGACTTTGGCCGTACCGGATCCGGTTCCGCCGGTGCCTGCTCCGGTTCCGCTGGTGCCGGTCGTTGTGGTTGTATCTGTTTGCTTTTTTGCAAAAAACCACACACCGGCTGCCAGAACCAGGACTATTACCAGGATTATTATGATAGTTTTGGTTTTCATTAGAATGAGAAATTAATATTCTTATCGCTCAGGATCTTATTTACGGCTGCAATTGTACTAGAGCTGGCCCAGTCGGACAGGGCCGCGGCCAACGTCTGAGCAGGTGTAAAAAATTCAATTTTCCGGCTTCCGAAACTTTTAATCAATTGCTTTACATCGTCAACCGTTTGCATCTGATTGAAAACACTGTAAAGCGTTTCATGATCAATTGAAATAGGCCCTATCGCCGTTTCTGCTTTGTCAGCAAGCACGCTGTACTGTGTTACAGGGTAGCTGAGCCCGGCAGGGTTCAGATCGTTTCGTACCGCGTTCGCGTCGGCTGCGCCCTGAGCGCTCTTGATCGCTTTCAATATCATGTTAAACGCAATAACAGCCACAATTAAAAGTGCCAGCCAGATCGAAATCTTTTGTACGGTTGGATTAATGATTACTTTCATTTGCGGCGAAATTTGAAGTAAACGGCTATACCGACAACCAGAACCAGAACTACTCCCAGGATGATGTATGTTTTTGTATTAGCGCCCAATCCTAAAGCGGCTAGCTGATTGGAATCAATTAAACCGGCGGCTTGTTTCTTCAATTCCAAATCCGCTTCTAGTTGCATAGTTTTTCGCGCATCCTCAGCAGCCTGGGCTTTCAACGTGGCTTGTTCGTCGCCTGTGTTCCACGGTGTAACCTGATTAATAGTAGTCTTTATAAAGCTCCCTAGGCTTCCGCTTAAATAGGGATTGTTTTTATTTGCCATTTTTTTTACTTTTTGAAAATGAAAACAAGTACTATGACAACTACCAGGAACATCCCTCCAACGACTAAAAGCGTTTGAGTGCTTTTACTCTTTTCGGCCTGTATATTTCCCTCAGCATCCAGTATTTTCAATTGATTAGCAGCGGCGTTATTTGCCTCTTCCTCGCGCGATTTTTTCCCAACACCAAGCAAAGGCAAAGCATCAAATATGCTGCCTATACCATTTGCAATTGCCGTAACCGGGTCTGCGCCGCCTGCATTACCGGAAAGATTGTACCGGGTTGGATCCGTAATTTCTGTAATTACCTGAATTCGCTTGCCCAGCTCTGCATCCGTCAGCGTTGCAACAGGGCAATACTTCCCTATTGCATACCTATTGGCCTGGTATTCGCTGGCTGTTTGCAACTGCAAATGTCCGTCCTCGTGAAGTAAAACAAATTCCCTTTCATCAGCTGTCAGGCTGTCCCAGATATGCGGGTTCAGATATAATACACCTGTAGAGCGATTAACACGCGCTATGTCTGTATTTACTGATTGATCGAATACTACAGCTGTAAAATTCATATTAAACGCCTAGGGCTGGTATGGATCCGTTACTGATGGAATTAGGGATTATCAAATGCGGTACGGGCCGCACAGGTGCCGGTGGAGTAACAAACGGACCGTTGTATTTTGGTTCCGCCTTAACAGGTGGAAGTGATACAGGCATCTTTACTTCAGCGGCTTCCGTTTTTCGAAAAAACAGCAGATATACAACTAAACCGATAAATGCCAGAATGAGTGCGTTTTTCATGCTTTTGATTTTTTGAAGATCAGATAACCGATTGCCAAAATGACAATTCCGGCAAGTACATAAATGATAGTGTTATTACTTTTTTGAGTTGTGGTGGTCGTGTCAGTGCTGGATACGGATCCTAATACGTTCTGCTTAAACCCGGCTATGGTGGTGCCCGTTTTTCCGACGGTGGTCAGCAGGGTATTCCAAAAGTCCCAGCCCTGGTTAGTTGCTGCCGGTTGCTGAGCTATCCAATCCTCCAGCGTTGGGGGGCCTATAAGTTCAGTGTCGTTATTGCCGTGCAATACCGACGTTTCCGGCGAAATCGCTTTCAGGAAATCAAACATAAACTGATCGCCTTTTTGTGCATGCCCCTGTCGTACTCCTGCCAAACCGGTTGCAGTAATGTGGTGTTTGCGGAAAACGGCCTGTACTTTCGGGCTGTACAATTGTTCTGTGCTAATCATAACTATCTGTTTTTTTGAGGGATTAAAAACAAAAAGCGGGTACGAGTCAGCTCGCTACCCGCTTTTTGGCAGAATCAGGACTACAACGGAGACTAAAACCAGAAGGTAATTGTAAGCTCGTGCCCGTCAAGGATAGGCAGAAGCATAAGGGAGTCGAAGCCGATAACTAGGCCCTCTCCATCGAGGGATACAACATCATTTAAGTTACTCATGCCATCACGTAAAGCGACGAGCGGAATATAGGCGGGTTGCGAACCGGTCAAAGGCGTTACGTTTACAATTTCAAGCGTCTGGTTAAATGCTGCCAGATTGTTTGCCTGAATCGTTATAGACTTGATCACACGGCTATTCTGCTTAATATACTCCCTGAATGCCCGATAAGTCATTTTAGAATTAGCGGGTGTACAAGTGAGGATCGCGGTACTGGTACCTGAAATTGTGCCGTCATCGACAACAGCATCGCAGGAGTACCCGGCTGCCACAATTTCGGCAGGGTTGTTAAGCTTTAAGCCAGAAGCGGCGCGGGTATCAAAAAAAGCAGCCAGAAGGGCAACAACCATTGCGGCACCGGTGAGATTTTTAAGGGTGAAAATATATTTTTCGCCCCTTACATTGTTAGCATTTGCCATTTTAAAAAAGTGTTTTGGGATTGAGTTTTTGGGAATTAATTTTGGTTTTCAAGCATCCAGATTGCATCCAGCTTTAACTGTTCTGCAAGTGACTTACCGGCTGCCGTGGCTTTTTTCTGCACATCAGCCAACCATGTAGCTGAGGACTTTATGTCAGAAACCTGCTTGTCAATGTCAGCCTGGTAATAAGGGGTTCCGCTACCTTTCTTGCCCAGAGCGACGGGGCCGGTAACGGCGGGGGTGGTTGCAGTGCCTTTAAAAAAGACAAAGTAAGCTACCGCTAAAACTGCGATGAATACACCAATGATGACCATTGTTTTCGTTTTCATAGCGTTATACGGTTTGGGTTGAATTTACTACTGTGGGTGCTGTTTTCTTTTTGGCAAGGCCAAACAGGTCACCCTTGCCCCAGTAGCTGTCGGCTATAAAAGCGATGACCAGCACGACGGAAATAAGCGATAACCAGCCTACCAGGTTGCCTTTCGGGCTTGCGGGAAAAATTTTGTCAACTGACATGAGTTTTTTTTGTTTTGTTAGAATCAGATCACAAAATTGAAATGCTTTAAAATATGGTTTTGCGAAATATGCAGAAACTTTATGAAACATCTATAAATATTTAAAAACATGCAGAAATTCCGAAATTGATTATTCCGGAAATTCGCCGCAAGCTTCAACTATTTGCCTTACCTGGTCCGGTGTATATATATATGAGCCATCTGGCCTTTTCAAATCAGGCGCAAAACTACAGAGCCATTTTTTTAGGATGTGAACGGTTACTCCATACTTAGCGGCCAGCTGGCTCAGGTTCATAGCTTCATAGTTTTGCGCTACAATCATATTTTGTGTATTTCAAAATAATGCGGATCCGTAATGGCCTTTTCATTCACATGAGCCTGTATTGCTTCCCATCTTACAATATCATCCAGCCTATCTTTACGAATTTTCATTGGGTCATTCGTTTTGAAAAGTACAATATGAGTGAGGTAACTGAAAAAGGCCGGCGGAACTTTTGAGGGCCCATGTGCGACGGCAATTACATCAATCATCATTTGCCGCCTTCTTACCATTATAGTTTCAAGTATGCTTAGCGTGGAAGGATCAAAGTAAGCCCGGCAGTCGTCAAAAATCAAGGTACCTTTTCGGAAGTGATCGCGGACGCTTTGCAGCACTCCCGCAGCTTCGCCCCTTGTGGTTATGATCTTCCTGGCACCGGTATAGCGTTCAATGCGTTCCGGAAAGCCGGGGTGAACTTCTGGAACATTCTGAAATTCGGCATCATCGGGAGTGAGTATGAGTATATGGTTTTCCTTTTTCTTCATCTCATTAACAATGAGCTGTTTTAACAGTGTGGTTTTTCCGGTTCCGTTCGTGCCCAGGATCATCGGGAAATAGGGTTGACGGTCCGTTACCGAATCTTCAGGCTTTTTCATTCGCTTCGGTCTCCTTGCTGATTTGTTCACGCAGATATTCCATTTCAGCCCGCTGACGGCTCTGCTCTTCTGATTGCCGCTTTTGTTCTTCCTCAATTTTTTTCATTCGACGGTCAGAAAAAGCATCCTTGAACCCCGGAGCCAATATTACAATTGTGAGGATAACAGCGGCCAGTACCGGGTTAGCCTCGCTCATATTATAAAATGCTGCCACCTTCGCGTAACTGTCGGCCAAATCGCGCTGCTGTGAGGCTGTGACCTTATATTTCTCTGATTTTTCACCTCCAATAAATCCGCACAAAGCCTGCGTTCCGTTAACAACCAGCCCGGCAATCTGCTGCCCTGCGGCGGCGGCTGTCTCCTGTGAAACTTTTTCCGCGGCAAACGGATCTATTTTTGACCGGTCGCCGGGAATGGGCACCGGTTCTCTGGGCTCTGCGGGTAGAGGTATTTCAAACTCCTGCCGCGGTGAATTCATCTGCTCAATAAGCTCATCCATTGACATAGGACGGCGTTCGCTGGGTAATCCTGGTAATGGCATATTATATGTTTGATAAAAGGGATGAAAGCATTTCATTAACTGTTTTCACAAAGATAAAGCGGGCCAGAATAGTTTCCCCAGCTTCATTGTCGCGGATTGCAACCTGGGCAAAGTGCGCCTGTCCGTCAATTTCGTAAATCACGCCTATTACATCAGCTTCGCCCTCATCCAGTTCGATTTTATTTTTTTGGTCGATGAGCCCGGCAATCATTTCAGCAGACATATTGCCAATTTTTTCCGGGCCCATCGTGCTGATCAACATGCGCGCAATGTTTTTTGTAATCAAATCCATCATCGACTTATTTTACGGTCACGGATGAAAACATAGAGCGCGTCAGTCATTGACAAATGAATCTGACGGCCTTCAAGATCTTCCCTGAATTTTTTAACTGCTTCTAACTGGGCCTCCGTGACTTCAAACGGGATGCAAAGCGGATCCGGTTCCGGTGCTGGTACCTGGGCTGCTTCCTTCAAAATAGCGTTTTCGCTCTCGAATACAAATAGCTTATGTTCAAGCTCAGTTACTTTTGCGTGTGAATCAGCATTCCTGCCCAGTTCGGTTTGCAGCTGCAAAATAGTCTGTTCCTGGTCTGCCAATTTCTTAGCCAGTTCCGGGTTTTGCTTGCGTGGGTTCTGGTAGTTTTCCAGCAAGAGGTTAATAAACTGGTCCTGTGTAGGCGGCTTGCCATTGCTGCCCGCGTCGCATTCATCCATAAGCCTGCGGTAGAGGGCTTCGGTTTCCGGGTAAAGACGTAAGGAAATTGTGTTCATATAGTTTCTGTTTTTAAAAATTTGCTAACTACTTGATTTTATTTGTAATAACCCTGCAATCCTGCCGTATGTAATCAGGTTTTATTTCTTATTGTAAACGGGTTTACAAACTGCTGATCACCCTGTTTAATTACAAATGGCATTACAAAGGTATGATTGAAGTAATACTAAAAGCAAGCATATTTAAATAATTGATAAACAATTATGTAAGCGTTAAGTAATTTAAATATTTACATAAAAAAACGGAACAAATCCGGCTTTAAAAAAGTTCTCGTTTCGTTTTTAACAACGGATAAACGCTATTAATAGCGCCTATATACTCGTTAGCGTTTAGTGTGCATAAAACTTTTTACCGCATTTAGTACATTCGTCCGGTTCATCACCCATTAGGTGCATTCTATCAGCTTCGGGGCAATCGCACACCGTAACGCTAACATCAGGTATAGCAAATGGCTTATTATTTTCGAGGCACGAGCCATCCTTCGAGGAGTAAACTAAATCCTTTAAATACTGAATGTATGCCATACTATGGCCTTCTTCATGTATTTCTATAAAATCAATTAAAAGTATTACATCGTCTTTTTTCATAATGTTTTTGAGTTATTTTGGTTAATAATAATCCACTTGCCATACCTGTAACCGTTAATCATTCCGCCTTATGGCTGAATAGTCCTCATTAAAGCTCATATCCCAGCCGGTACCGAGCAATACATAGCTAAACGCCTGGTAAAACTTTTCCATGTTTGAAGGCTTCACAATGCCTTTTAGTTCAACCTTTACACCAGGTACAAGCGTGGCCGCAAACTTGTCAACCTGGGCAAGATATTGCGATTCCTCCGCGTTTAAATTTTCGCGCCATTCAAGCGCATCCGGGATATTTGTAAACATTGTTTGAGGCTGCATGATATTAATTTTTAAAGGGCCCCGGTCCATCACTGTGCCGGGGCCCGGTTAATACTTAAAGAATTGGGGTAGGTTTCTGCTTACCGGTAGCTACTGGTTCCGGTTCCGCCGGTACTTCCTTCACCGGATTTCCGCCAACCAGTTCAACCATTGTAACATTTAAGTTCAAACTGGATTGCATACGGCCGTCCTTTCCCTGGTACATCTGAGTTTCCGGCAATCCTTCAGCAAAAACTTTTGTACCGGCAGTGAGATACTTAGCGATTTCAACACTGGCCCCATCCCTGCGCCAAAATGTGCAGTTTACCCAAGTTGTCTTTTCAATCATTACGCCGTCTTTATCGGCATACTTGCGATTGTGCGCAAGGCTGAAATTGATACTCTTTGAGCCATTAACTTCGCTTATGCGTGCATCCTGGCCAATGTTCCCGATTACCTGTAGCTTGATCATGTTTTGGTTTTTTTAAATGATTGATTAAAAGGGTTGACTAAAAGATTCTACAATGCTTATGTGATAATCCATCTGGTTACGTGATGTGGGATCAATGTACATTTCAAGACGTTCAAGCTTACGCTGTAGTGCGGCTATTTCGCGGTACACTCTTTCAAAATTTTCCTTATCGAGCCTGTTGCCAAGTATTGACAGCCTTGATTGAATTGTTTTGATTTTCTGTCGGCGGTTAAGCGATTCAATGACTGCATCTTTTTTCATATCTTTTTGATTTGAGGGGTTTAACCTAATTTTCCTGTTTTTCCGGATACTTTTATCAAATTGGAAAGCTGTTGAACGGCTTCCCTGGTAGAATTGACTCTTAACTTTTGCCGGGTATCCAGTGCCCGACGACTCCATGTTATTTTTTCGTCGTCTCCAAACATAAAACGGGGGTTTACAATGTAATGCTCCCGGTTTAACAGCTCGCCGGTATCGGTGTCAATATCTTCTGATACCTCGCTGTATTCGCTTTCTATGTCGGCTGACAGGTTAAGGCAGGATTCACCACGCAGACAGCCAAACTTTTCATACAATGCCCTGCCGTGCAAAATAGGTTTCAGGTCGGCAATCATATCCAAGTCTATTTCCTTATTTGTTTTATTAAAGAAAAGCGGTTCAAAATGGTATTTTATAGCTTCCATAACCGCTTTTATAAAATTCTTATCGCCCCATTTTATGCCGCGCTCCTTTTCACCCGTTACCGGGTTCTTTATGAAAATACTTTCAAGGCTTAAAATCGTTGCCCCACGCGGATCCATCAAAGCTAAATCAGCATCAGTCAGTAAAGCATTGCCTTTTTTCATCTGAGCGCGCTCATAATCGCTGAACGGCTTCCGGGTATTCCCCGGGTCAATACTGAGCCGGTTCCAGTTCGTAAATATTTCCCGGTGCAACTGGTTCCGGTTCTGCCGTCCTGATCGAACAAATACCAGAATATGCAGGTGAATATGGTTTCCGTTCGCTTTGCGTTCTGTTTCAATTCCGTATTCCCCTCCCAAAACCATATCTTTCCAGAATTGCAAACGACGCATCTGCTTAAAAGCCTGCTGAATCCCATCATAATATAACTGAGAGCCGCGCCAGCCTCTTTCTAGTGTGTGGGGTACCGTTAGCACCAGGTGCATTATATCGTAGCTCACAGAGGCTAAAACGGGTAAATGCTTGTATGTTTTCTGGTACTGGTTCCGGGTAACTACCTTAGTACCGCTTTTTACGCTTATTTCTAACATCGTTTCGTTCTGTTCAAACCAGGAAACATATTTGCGTACAGTGGACCGGCGGCGTTGGGAATTGCAGACGTAACAAATTTTATCGCTACAGTAATACGCCGTGATTCCTTCCGTACCCTTCTCTTTGCTCTCTGCCATAAGGCTCATTGAAGCGCATGCAGCTATTTTATTGGAAAGCTTTTTCATGTAGTGAGATTTTTCAGGGTCAGGCGAAGCTTCGGCGTATTTCTTAATTTGTCCTGATAATGTGAGATTTTTACGACTCAAACTGCTTATGATATTCCATCTTCGGGCATTGTGATTTTTTACCATTTTTACATGTCCGTTCGTTCCTTATTATCTA
>Ga0114951_10003309_pt1 | contig 16795 bp, 11 predicted proteins | sample AM7aDNAmetaG_FD_88677 | JGI IMG/M metagenome (GOLD analysis project Ga0114951, IMG submission 88677) | Freshwater microbial communities from Finland to study Microbial Dark Matter (Phase II) - AM7a DNA metaG | ecosystem: Environmental > Aquatic > Freshwater > Lake | place: Finland: Lake Alinen...
AATGCCCCTTCACTCCACAACGGGAAATGATTGCAAAATTGTGGGGAGCGAATGGCCCGGCAAAACCCATGCAGCCAACCTTGTTTGATTAAACAGCAAGGATGTTGCGACGGGTGAAAAATCTAAACGTCCAAATTTGCATCCAAGCTGTGTAGTAACCTAAATCGGTTAAAAATGCTGGATGCCATCCAAGCATCTTCTCAAGAAATGTTCCGGCTGCAAAAAATGGTTTGAGCCGAATCCACGCACCCGATTTCACCAACAATTCTGCGCGCGCGACCGCTGTCGCAAGGCCAGCAAAAAAGCGAGTCAAGACCGCTGGAAGGCCAAACTAGGAAATCACGATCAAGGGAACAAGCCGAAGGATCGGGAGCGAAATAACCGGTGGCGCATTGCGAATCCGGGATATTCAAAACGCGTTTTCAGTAGATTCCACCGGCATGAAGTAGCGCAACGGAGAGATGATAGGTCTTAAGCCGGGAAAGTGGTTATTCTATGAAGTGGTTCCTGTCATTGGTCGGTGGGAATCACGAACCATGAAATTCAAACCCCAGTATGCACCCAAGCACGGTGCCACCTACACGCGTATGTCGGAAGATCATCTGCCGTCATCACCAGGCCAACAGATGGCCGCGATTCACAAGTATGCCAAGCGGCGCGGTCTGAAAATCGTAAAGAATTATTCAGATGGGGCGGAAGGCGGCTGGAAGGCATGAGCAACGATGTTCCTAATGGTCCGTCATCGGCCGACGACAACCCGTTCCAACCCCACCGGAAGCACGGCACCAATCCTGACGAGTGGTTAAACAGCGCGGCGGTGTATGTGCGGATGTCCACGGAACATCAGCAATATTCCACGAGCAACCAGATGGACGTGATCCGCGAGTATGCCAAAAAACGCGGGAAGGAAATTGTCAAAGAATATTCGGATGACGGGAAAAGTGGTCTAAACATCAAAGGCCGAGGTTCGCTGGAACAAATGATCCGTGATGTGCTGGAGGGCAAGGCGCATTACAAATCCATTCTGGTTTATGACGTGAGCCGGTGGGGCCGATTTCAGGATGCCGACGAAAGCGCCTATTACGAATACATCTGCAAACAGGCGGGCGTGGCGGTTCACTACTGCGCGGAACAATTTGAAAATGACGGCAGTCCGATCTCCACCATCATCAAGGGCATCAAGCGGACGATGGCGGGCGAATACAGCCGGGAACTTTCGACGAAGGTTTATCAAGGCGCGTGCCGGTTGGTGAAACTTGGATTCCGGCAGGGCGGCGCTGCGGGTTACGGGCTACGCCGGGTTTTGGTGGACGCCAACGGCGTGAAAAAGGGTGAGTTAAAAATGGGTGAACAAAAGAGCATCCAGACCGACCGCGTTGTGCTGGTGGCCGGACCGGACGAGGAGGTTGCCATCGTGCGGCGGATTTACCATGAGTTCGTCACCGACGTGAAATTTGAATCCGAGATTGCCGTCGGATTGAACGCGCAAGGCATCGTGACGGACTACGGGCGAGCTTGGAACCGGGGGACAGTGCATCAAGTCCTGACCAGCGAAAAATACATCGGGAACAACGTCTATTCCCGGACTTCGTGCAAACTGAAAAAGAAGCATGTCAACAATCCGCCGTCCGAATGGGTGCGAGCGAACGGCGTTTTCGCGGGCATCATCGAACCAGAATTATTCCTGAAGGCGCAGGAAATCATTCTGGCCCGCAGCCGGAAATATACCGATGCCGAGATGCTGGAACATTTGCGCGCCGTGTTGCTGAAACACGGACGCATTTCGGGCATCCTGATTGACGCAGCGGAAAACCTGCCATCGAGCACAGCCTTTAGTCATCGCTTCGGCACACTGATAAACGCCTACCGGATGATCGGCTATAATCCCGGAATTGATTTCAGCTTCATCGAGGAAAATCGGCGGCTGCGGAAACGCCATCCAGAACTGGTGTCGGAGGTCATTCAAAAAATCACTGCGCTGGGCGCGCACGCGGTCTGGAACAAAGAAACCGAATTGCTCGACGTGAACCACGAAATGAGCGTGTCCATCGTGCTCTGTCGGCATACCGAGACCGGCGCGGGTTCCTCGCGCTGGTTGATTCGGCTGGATGCCAGCGCCCGTCCCGACATCACTATCGCCGTGCGCATGGACGCCGCCAACGAAGGCATCCGTGATTATTATGTGCTGCCGGCGATTGACATGACGTGGGAAAACCTGCGCGTGGCCGAGGTCAACGGCATTTATCTGGACACCTACCGCTGCGACACGCTGGATTATTTTTTCGGCATGGCGGAACGCGTGAACCTGGAGGAAACGATATGAATGATGAAGTAATAATGATTCCCATTGCGGAGATTCACGTTTTGAATCCGCGCCACCGCGACCAGAAGAAATTCGAGGTGATCGTCAACAGCATCAAGACGCTGGGCTTGAAGATGCCGATTACCGTCAGCCTGCGGGCGGAGAACGAACCGGCAGGACTGAAATATGATCTGGTCTGCGGTCAAGGCCGGATGGAAGCATTTATCGCACTTGGTCATCTGGAAATTCCGGCCATCGTTGTGGAAATCTCGAAAGAGGAACGTTTGATCCGCAGTCTGGTGGAGAACATCGCGCGCCGTTATCCCGCGACGATGGATTTAATTCGCGAGATTGAACGGCTGCGGGCCGACGGCTACACCAACCATCAAATCAGCGAAAAACTCGATATTTCCGACACGATGGTCAGCGGGCTGTTGTCCTTGAAAAAGGCAGGCGAAGGACGATTGCTCCAGGCAGCGCTCGCGGGGAATATTCCGTTGTGGGTCGCCATTGGCATTTCCAAAGCGGACACGGCGGAGATGCAGCGCGAACTGCTGAAAGCCTACGAGGGCAAACAACTGAATTATATGTCCCTGCGCATGGTCAGACGCCTGATTGAAAAACGGCGTTTACTGGGCAAACAAAATAAAGATGGCCCGCGCAGCAGTCGAACCAGCGCCGAAACGATTGTGGCCAACTTCCGCAAAGAAACTGAGCGCCAGAAACTGATGATTAAAAAATCTCGAATTTGCGATGCACGGCTGTTGAACGTGGTCACGGCCTTTAACAAGCTGGTGGCTGACGAGCATTTCTTGACGCTGCTGCGGGCGGAAGCATTGGAGACGATGCCGAAATTTCTTTGGTCTAAACTAACACCCTCAATAATACCAACCACATGAGCAACGCAAAAATTGGATTCGCGATGAAAACAATCCGGCTGCTGCTGGAAAACATCCTGCCGGTGCGGCAAATCACCGAAGCGCACAAAAAAGCCAACCGATACGAAACTATCCTGGCCTCCCTCAAGGTCGTGGGATTGGTCGAGCCGCTGGTGGTGTTTCCACAAAAGGGCCAGCCGGGGAAATACATGCTGGTGAACGGACACATGCGCCATTATGCGATGAAGGAATTGGGAATGACCGCCGCCGACTGCATCATCGCCAACGATGACGAAGGTTTCACTTACAACGCGCGCATCAGCCGATTGCCGGCAATTCAGGAACACAAGATGATCTCACGAGCCGTTAAAAACGGCGCGAGTTTGGAACGTATCGCGGCGGCGTTGAACATTTCTACGCAGGGCGTGAAAGCTTCGTTGAACCTGTTGGTTGGTATCTGCCATGAAGCCGTGGAATTGCTGAAAGACAAACCCATTCCGCCCAAATCGCTCCGACTGCTGAAAAAGGTGACGGCCGAGCGGCAGGTAGAAATCGCGCGGCTGATGATTGACGCGAATAATTATCATGCCGGGTATGCCGAGGGGTTGGTCTTGGTCACGCACAAGGAATTACAGGTGTCCCCCGACCAGCCAAAAAAGAAGAAGGGCATGACCGCCGAATCAATTGCCAAAATGGAGCAGGAAATGGTGACGCTGGAGAGCGGCATGAAAGCGATCACCGAAAATTACAAAGAAAACATGTTCACCCTGCAAACCGCTTCCACCTATATCAAAGCCCTGCTGAAAAACACGCGGGTGGCCAAGTATCTGAAGGCGAAGCACGCGGAAATCGCCACGGAATTTCAAAACATGGCGGCGGCGGAAACGGTATAACCGTAGAATCACTCCGTCATGGAATTCCAAAACAAGTTGACTTACGATTCAGATTTGGATGTCGTATATGACGTTCAAACAGCGCAATCAAAATTTGCAATCAATGGCCGCTGCCATCAAACACCGCCGCGAAGCACGATGGACAATAGCTGAACTGAAGCTAATTGGGAAAGTGCCCGACTCCGTCCTTGCTCGCCGCATCGGACGAACCATCAAGGAAATTGTCGAAGAACGCCAACGGCGGCGCATCCGGTTGGTAACGCCACCACGACGTTGGACCGCGCGGGAAACCAAATTGTTGGGCCGCTATTTTGACGAGGAACTGGCCCGGAGGTTTCGCCGGCCTGTGCATGATGTATCGCGGCAGCGTATCGCGCTTCACATCCCGGCGTTCCGACCGCACAAATCTAAGAAATGGACGCGGGCGGAGGAGAAAATTCTGGGCACGGCAGAAGACAAGGTGATTGCCATGCGTTTGGGACGCACGCGCAATGCGGTGTTGCAACATCGCCGAATTCTTGGCATTCCGCCCATGCCGCGCGTTTTTCCGAATGGTTGGACGGCGCAGGAAGACGCCCTGTTCGGCAGGATTCCAGACGCGGAAATTGCCAAACGCATCCATCGCTCGGTGCAGGCGGTCGGACAACGCCGGTCCAAGCTCGGCATACGCGCAATCCCCGATCCCAAAGCAAAAAGCCGTCCCTATACGCCGGCAGAAGACAAACTGCTCGGCACCTTACCGGACGACAAATTGGCTAGTCAATTGGGTCGGACGATGTTTGCCATTCAAGCCCGGCGCATCAGCTATGGCATTCCCAAGTTCAATGGCCAAAGGAGAAGCTGGTCCGCGAAGGAAATCAGCTTGTTGGGCAAACTGTCGGACGAAGAAGTCGCGCGGCGGCTAGGCCGCACTCTTGAATCCGTCAAAGTTCGCCGGGGAAAACTAAAACTTTCAAAACCTAATTCCCGGCATCGGCGTTGGAAACCTACGGAAGATCGCCTTTTGGGCAAATTGCCTGATGAAACAGTCGCGGAGCGCACCGGACACCCGCTCGGCTCAGTTTCCGTTCGTCGCCGGCAATTGAAACTGAACGATCCCTCGCGCCGCCCGTATTGGACATCATCGGAAGATAGTCGGTTGGGCAAATGTTCGGACACTGAGATTGCGCGGGAACTCAATCGAACTGTCAGCGGGGTTAAGAACCGGCGCAAAAAACTGAGAATACCTGCCTGGACATTGCAGTGACTTAAATAACTCAACTATGGCTCAATAATACTGCCGGATGTAGCCGTAGGCTTTGTCAAACAGGTCTTGGTCGGTGTGCAATTTGTATTTGAGCAGCGTGCGACGCAGCGCTTGTTGCACCTCGCGCTCGCCCTGGGATGTGTTTTTCCAGCCGTCAAACCGGACTTTTTTCACGATGTCGTCAATGTCGGCAACGATTCGCTCGACGATGATATGCGTGTTCTTGGTCTTGGCTTCTTTGAACAGTTCGGTGAGGGCTTCTTTGGCGCGGTCGCGTTCTTCGACCGGGTCGTTTTGCTTCTCGGCTTTCAAGGTGTCCTGCGCAAGTTCGAGCATCTGTTTCAAAAACTCCACGCTCGTCAGCAAGCCCTGCTCGTGGCGTTCCTTGATTTTTTCCAACCGCTCGCCCAACTCGGTGAACTTGGGGTTGCCGAAATGTTTGCGCAGCCGGGCGATGAGGGTGATTTCGATTTCCTTGCCGCGTTTGGCCGGGTCGTTGCTTTTGAGAAAATCCTCGATGACCTGCGCGTCCATGACCAACGTCTCGATGTCATCGCGCACCGATTCAACGTGGACATTTTCATTGATGAGCTGAATCGTCTTTGCGCCCAGCGCGTGCCAGAGCAATTTTCCGTTGCCACTCGGCGGTTTCACAGATTCATAAACCTGCGTCAGCCAGCGATAATCTTTCTGGTAAGCGCCCAGGCACGGATCAGGTGACAGTGCCTCCCAGATGTTGGCGAGCACGGTGTATTCCGCCGCGAACTTGTCGCGCACTTCGTTGTTGGGCAGGTGTTGCTGTGCCGCCATCAAACCCTCGTAGCCGCCTACGGTGCGATCCACGCCGGGGAAAAATGACAGGCATTTCTGCATTTTTACTGGCAGCACTTTTCGCAATTCGTCAATGTTGGATACCACCAACCGCACGGATTTTTCGTCAAACGCCAGCGCCTGCGCCACGTCGTCGAAGATCCCGATGTAATCCACGATCAAGCCATGCGTTTTTTCCTGGCCGAACGTGCGGTTTGTGCGGCAAATGGCTTGGAGCAGATTGTGGTCGCGCAAAGGCTTGTCCAAATACATCGCCTGCAAAATCGGCGCGTCGAATCCGGTCAAAAGTTTGGCCGTGACGATGACGAACTTGAGTGGATCAGCCGGATCGCGGAAACGGTCGAGCAACTTTTCCTCTGCGTCCTTCTCGCGGTTATGAATTTTCCATTCCTCGGGATCGCCGGGCGAATTGGACATGACGATGGCGCTTGCTTCCGGCCCGATCAATTCATCCATCACCGCCTTGTAAAGCACGCAACATTCTCGGTCGAACGTGACCACCTGCGCCTTGAATCCATTCGGCTCAACCTTGGATTGGAAGTGCGTGACGATGTGATTGACCACGGCGCGAACGCGCTCCGGGTTTTTCACCAGCACGGCCATTTTTGCGGCACGCTTGGCAAGGTCGTCGCGATCTTGCTCGCTCAAATCGCCGGTGATGACGCGGTATGCTTCATCAATCGCCGCCTTGTTGATTTTCAGCTTCACCTCCGGCGCTTCAAAATGCAGCGGCAGCGTGGCCTTGTCGCGGATGGATTCTTGGAACGAATACCGGCTCATGTAGCCCTTTTCGTCCTCGTCCGCGCCGAACGCCCAGAACGTATTCTTATCCGCCCGATTGATGGGCGTGCCGGTGAGGCCGAAGAGAAACGCATTTGGCAACGCCTCGCGCATCTTGCGGCCGAGATCACCTTCCTGCGTGCGATGCGCCTCGTCCACCATCACGATGATGTTCGACCGCTCGTTCAACTTCCCGCCCGCCTCGCCAAATTTGTGAATCGTCGTGATGAGCACCTTGCGCACGTCCTGCGCCAGCAATGTCTGCAACTCCTGCCGCGTCGTCACACCGACCATGTTCGGCACATCCGCCGCGTTGAACGTGGCGGTGATTTGCGTGTCGAGGTCAATGCGGTCCACCACGATGATGACCGTGGGATTGCCAAGCTTGGAATGCAACCGCAGCTTTTGCGCGGCGAAGACCATGAGCAACGACTTGCCGCTGCCCTGAAAATGCCAAATCAGACCTTTCTTCGGATAACCTTTCACCACGCGCTCAATGAGCTGGTTCGTGGTGAAATACTGCTGGTAACGGCAGATGACTTTAATGCGCCGATGCTTTTTATCCGTGGCGAACAGCGTGAAACTTTGCAGGATGTCCAGCACCACCTCGGGCCGGAGCATGGATTCCACCGACCGGCGCACATCCGCCAGTGAACCTTCCGGCTCATTCTCCCGCGTGCGCCATGGACTCCACATTTCAATTGGCATCCGAATCGAGCCGAAGCGGAACGCTTTGCCCTCGGTCGCAAAGGAAAAAACATTCGGCACGAACATCGCCGGCACTTGCCGCTCGTAAATCTCGTTCACCTGAAACGCGCCGTCGAACCACGTCACCGCGCTGCGCGTGGGCGTTTTGGCCTCGCCAATGACGATGGGCAGGCCGTTGACCAGAAATACCACGTCGAACCGCTTCACCACCGTGCCGGTTTGATACGTCCACTGGTTGACGACGGTGAGCCGGTTGTTCGCGGGCTGGACGGTGTCAACCAGCCGCACGGAAACGTGCTCGCCGTTGTGGCCGAAAGGCATCGTCTTCTCGCCGCGCAGCCAGGCCATGAAATTCTCGTTCGCCCGGACCAAGCCGTCGGCCTGCACGGAAAGAATGGTCGCCCGCAGCGCGTAAATCACCTCGTCGGCGCGGTCGGGTTGGGCGGCGATTTCCGGGTTGAGCCTTAGCAACGCCTCGCGCAACCACGATTCCACCATCACGTCGCCGGGCTGACGCGGCACTTGCACACCGGGAACATAATTCCAGCACGACGGCTTAAATTCATCGCCGAGCGAAGCGCCGGGCGGCGCATCGTGCATCGGTTCAACGGCGGTGGTGCGGCCCAGATTCTCGACGGCATCGAGAATCATTTGCTCGACGGTGTTGGATTCGTTAAAGCTCATCGGCCTTCTCCCGACAAAATTTCCCAGACTCGGCGATATTCCGCTCCCGACAATGGGGCGTGAGTTGGTTTCACGGAATCCCATCCGCCAGCATCCAAATCCTTTAGAAAACCGCGCGCCGCCTGAACACCTTGGCCCTCCGCAACTGTGCCAACTTTTTTCTCAAAGACTTCTCCCAATTTCTCCGCAACGCTGCGAGGCACGGAATTCATCCGCATCAAAACACCGGCTTCGGTTTTGACACCGTGGTATATCATCGCGGGCAATGCGTTGATTTTTCGGCGTTCAGCGGCGGTCAGCTTTTCAAAATCAATTCCAGAAAACTTGCTCAAGGCGGCGATACCCCAAGTGCCATTGTTGACCAGCGTTTTATAGATGGCTTTGCAAGTATCCGTAATGGCGTCGGTGCTGCCATCCGTTCCTTTGAAAAACTTTTTGGCGATTTCGTGAATGCTTTCACCGCCAACCCAGGCTTTGGTGATACCGGCAATCTGCGCGCGGTCGATACCGGGAGCGGTGATGTCATCAAGTCCACGTTTGATCTGTGGTATCCTCAACATCACGCCATAAAGATCCGCCATGCCGGACCCGCGACCAAAGAGACCTTCCGGCGTCCAGTCAGCGGCCGTAAGTTTCTTTTCCAAATTGCCCATGCCGGCGAGCGCGACACCAACGCCTTCACATGAAAAGCCGGTCATGTCTGCCATGGCTGCACGTTCGGGATGCACGGCAATCTTCGCCGCATAAGCCTTGGTGACGGCCAGCAACTTGTCCGCCTTTACTCGCCCGGCGGCTGAATTCCGAAGCACGCCATAGCCGTAAGTGTTTCGCAACAACTGTTCCGTGCTGGCCAGAACAGCGTCGAGGTTCTTTTTCTCGTTGATTAAATGAGCTACATAGCAGCGGAAATCTTCCCACTGCTCGCCTTCGATGACGATTTTGAGATTCAGCTCAACTGCCGACTCTTTGAGTTCTTCAGCCAGCGCCAACAAACGTGAAACCAACTCACCGGTGGCTAGACTCACATATTTTACAATCTCCCGTTGATCATGACCTGAAGCGAGGCCAACCACGCCAACGCTGTCTTGATTCATACGACCCGCGCGGCCCGCCAGATTCCAGAATTCACGCGGAGCCATCGGCTTGCCATACGGATAAAGATGGGAGGCCAAAAACACGGACGAAACCGGGAAGTTGATACCCTGCGCGATGGTGGTGGTGGCACAGAGCACCTTGATCGAACCCTCCTCGGTCAACCACTCCATCAAAGCTCTGGTTTCATCGGACAATCCAGCATGATGAACACCGACGCCGTGGTCCAAAAGTTCAACCAGTTCAAATTTCGGACTGATTTCCGCTTTGAGGAAATTTTGAACCAATGTGATTTCAGGCGGATTATTGCGTGCCTTGGGCATTACTTTCGCTGCCTCACGCGCCATGCTCCACACATGGGGGATTTGTGTGGCCACCGCGACACTGCTGCCACGGGCCGAAAAAATCTTGGCCATCGCCGCCGTCTGCAAACCAAAACCACATTGGCCGCTGCTGTTGATAACTTTGGATTTCGCGACATCCAGCGGCTTGACCCCGTCGGCATAATGCACGCCTTTCAGGTGCATGGCTTTGGGCGTGCTGGTTAAAGTTTCAAATCGCATCCGCCAGCCGGCACGTTCGCTGTCATCAGCTTCCGCGTGGAAAATTCCGACAATTCTTTCGTTCGGCTTCCAAGCCGTGGTGCCCAGACTAATGGCGCGTCCGGCTTTTGCATCATCCGCCAGCCAGCGGGCCAGCTTGTCCGCATTTTCCACGAAAGGCATCAGCAGAAGGAAGTTCGCCCGGGCGCATTCCTGTTTGATGGTCGCGAGCAAAAGCTCCATCCGCATTCCGCGAGATTCATTCTCGATGTTGTGAGCTTCGTCCATTACCACCAATGCCAGCGGACGCGGCACCTTCTTGTTGCGAATAACGAGTTGCAGTTTTTCCGGCGTGGATACCAGCACGTCAAAACCGCGCTTGTCTCCGGTCTGTTTGAGAAGTTCGTCCTCGAACGCGTCAACCTCGACTGCGCCGGTCAGTGCCTCCACCTTCACGCCAATCGGGCTGAAGTCCCGGCGCAAGCGGCGTGTAATCTGCGCGGTCAGTGCCCGGGTCGGGGCCACATACGCCACCCAGCCGTGCTCCGCATCAAATTGATTAAGCGCCTGGAGAATTCTGAACTGGGCCAGCAGCGTTTTGCCGCCGGACGTTGGCATATCAATCACCACTGCGGTAGCCGCTTGGTCGAGCAAGCCTTGCTCCAGCCATGCCGCGCGCTGCGGCGGCAATAGTTCAAACAATCCCTGCTGCTTCGTGACTTCGTGGACGAACTTTGTCACGCGCGAGTTGACCGCCCGGGCCACGCGCCAGATGGAACCAGCCACCATCTGGGTGGACGCCGCGTGCAGCCAGCGCATCAGCATTTCCAGTTGGGAATCCGTCGCCTCGGTCGCCGATTTGATGGCCGAATCAAAATGTTTGGTGATTAGCGCATTGATGCCCGTCGGCTCCCCTTGGAGCATATATTTAGCGAGCAATTCCGACGCCTTGGCCCAGTGATAAAGCGACACCAACCGGAGCGCCATCGCCCGGCTTCCGGCATTGCTGCCTGCATCCAAAACCTGTGTTTCAAAATCTTTCTGGTCTTCCCGCAAGCCAACGATGATTTCGCGAATGCGGTCCAAGTCATCCCAGTTCTGCTTGCGGAACAGCCGCACCCAACACTCGAACAAGCGATACAACAGCCGGCGATCCCATTGGGCATCTGCCACGGATGGAACGGCGCACAAGTCGGGTTCGTCCCGATACCAGCGGCGCAAATCTGTCCAACGGTCGCCGCAATAGGCCAGTGCCGACAGGTGCAACAAATGCAAAACTCGCCGGTCGGTTTCCACCGGTTGCGGCACCATGCGACCGATTTCAAATGCGCGCCAAGCTCCGGCGGCACATTGTTCGCGCAGAGCGGCGTCGCCGGACGTGGTGTTCAGGAAAGCTTCTAGGCCCTCGATGGCGGCCATTTCGTAGGCCAGCGCAAGACGTGAAAGCAAATCATCATCGCCCGGGCGTGCAGCGGTGACATTCAATCTTAATTGTTCGCCGATGGCTTTGTTGACGAGGCGCACATTCGCGATTTCCAATCCGCGCTTGCGCTCATTCTCGCCAACGGCCTGCACTGCCCAGTGCTGATCCACCTTGGTCAGTGTTTCCAGGGTGACGTTCACGCGGCACCTCCTGCCTGCGGCCGGGCGGCGAGAGTGCCGAGAGTTTGGATGCTGTTTGCCGGCAGATAAAGCGCCAGCAGTTCGATACCCATTTGGGCGGGGCAATCCTTGGCCAACGCCGTGACGCGCACCCGCACGTCATCTTTGTGCGGTGGCACGTCACGAACCATCATGCCGAATACCCGCACGTCCGTCTTGTTGGCAAAATAACGTCCGGCTGCATCAACGAACTGGGGTTTCCACGCAACGCCGGTGGTGGCGCGATGCGCCAGATACCGGACCAAATCGTCGCGGATGACGGTGCTATCGCGCAAATCTTCAAGCTGCTGTTTCAACCCGGTGACGCCATAGCAGGCACCGGGCGGATAATCTGCATCGCTAGAAGTTTTGACCTCGCCGAATGCAAACCGGCTTTTTGCCCCATCTTTGTGAAAGCCAACCAAATCAGCGCCGGGCAGACTGGAACCGCGCTTGCGGATGTCGCGGCCATCCGGCCATGGAAAATGACAGCTCCGATGATGCGTCAAATAACATTCGGCTACGGCTTCGCCGACGCGCCAATTTTCGACCGGGTCGGATTGGGCGAGCGCGGCGTTGACGTTGGTGGTGGTGAATCCGGTTTCCGACAGCCCGCTCAAAAGCGTGTTGATGGCCTCGGTGCCCACGTCGTCGTGAACCACGGCGGCGACTGGCCCTTTGACCGCCGCTTCCGTCTCCTGCGCCGACCATGACAGGCCCTTCCCAACAACGGGAGGCGTGCCAACGGTGTAAGCGACAGTTCCTGCGGGCAACATGAGATTAAAATTTAGCGATGTCCACGAGATTTGACCACTTCAAACCAGCCTCGGTAAAACGGCACGAATCGGTTCGCATCTGCTCGACGGTGTTGGATTCGTTGAAGCTCATGCTGGTCAAAATAGTTCGTTGGTTATTGAAGCCAGCATCAATTTGGTTTTCTCCAAATGTTCGTTGATGCTAATAAACGCAGAATCAATTCCTCGAAAAAAACCCAATATCTCGTCTTGTATTTCCAATGGTGGAATAGTGATTGGCATTTTTTCCAAGACACCTTTTTGTAGTTTTAGCCGGCCAGAACCCTGACGTGAAAGAACCGGTGTAATATCTCGGTGCTTAAAGAATTGGTAAATCCATTCTGTCCTGCACATCTCTGTGCCCCGCAAAACATGCGCATGATTGTTCACATTAAAACGTCCTCGGACATGCTGGGTCATATTCCAGCTATCGAATTTGAGAAAGTGGTCTCCGTCTTCACCAATCAAGACATATTCGCCATCGGCTCGGTATTCATTGATGTGATCCAGGATACCGGTTGGTCCGTAATAAGGATATTCGCCACGAATCATTGCGCGCTCGGCGGCGTTGATTGGTTTTCGCAACCTATCCTCTATGAGGCACGATTCACCAACGGTGCTTGCACTCCAACCTCTTGGAAGTTCATCTTTCATTGGACCAGCGCCGTTGTTACTGAGACCTTTCGCAAACACCTCGCGATGCGCAGATTTTCTAAGTGCGAGAATGGCTTCATGAGTTTTCCAAGCACCTTCAGTGGCTTCATCCCCCGCCCAGAGGATTTCGGCGATGCGGCGCTGCTGGTCGAGCGGCGGAAGGTCGAACTCAAAGCTGGCGAGACTGCTCCAGTTGGTGCGCGGTGAGAGCGAGCCGGCGGAAGTTCCGACCGCGTGCTGAAAGAACCGCTCCGAGAGGCAGAGAAACGGCAGGAGTTCCGGCAGCAGCCGTTCGCCCTTGGGCGCGAGCACATAAATGTCGCCGGACACCACCGCGTCAAACTCCGCCACTGCCACCTTGCGCTGATACGCCCGGCGTTTGCCGAACAGCACCTGTCCCGGCCGGCAGCGCCGCGTGAACGTCGTGCCGTCCGCCACATTGCCCCACGCCCGGATGTGCAACGAGCCGGGTTCAAGATGCTCCATCGCGATGACTTGATCCAACCCAGCCTCCGCCGGATCGCACGTCTCGTTGAGATTTTCGACCACGTCATCAAACCGCACGCGCTTCCATCCTTTACGGTCAAACAGCGGCAGCTTGGCCCAATTTGGATTGGGTTTGAATTTGGCGAGTGTTGGTAGCGTGGCGGTCATGAGGCAATAAAGCTGATACTCGTCAAATACTCATCAATGGTCATGACCCGCGCTGAACAATTTGCATCTGTTGCCGCCGTCTTGATTGCGCCATCGTTGGTAATGAACGTGATGGACGCATCGCCAACCTGATGATGATTGCCAATGCTGAAGCATAGCGCGGTATCCCACACAAAATTTGCGCGACTCCTCTTTGGGTTGCTCAAGATAAAATCCTTGGAGCCGGTCCAGTTTTTCAGCGCGGTTTTCATCAAGTGAAATGGCACAGGAAATACCTTCTTCATCAACTCGACTTTTGGCTTGAGATCGTCGGAAGAAATTTTAATTCCTGCCACTTCCGCAAAGCTTGTTATTTTTGCCACCGCCCACAGGTCCATGTATTGCTGACTCGTGAAAAATTTCTGAACATTCTTTCGAGTCTCCTGATCACTGTTGCCGCCGATCCATGCCTTGGCCAACCCTGGGCTGAAAGTATCCAAAACAGTTTGCATCTCTGCGAGCCAGCGAGCTTCATATTCGGCGAGTTTGGCAGCAAAAACTTGGAAATTCGTGAGTGCGTTTTGATCTGTAATAACCGGCCCGAAGTCTCGGACATGAGCGGCCAGTAAACTTAGGTTATTCGTGTTTTGCCCGGCTTTTGGTGGCTTTACCTGAAATAATTGGCGACAAACGGCGGTCTCGCCATCTTCAATCCGCCGCAGTCCCCCTTTGTCATCCCATGTGTGAGTGGCAAGGGATGCCAAAGCATTCAGACAAGCTGTGTAGTGCGGATCGGTTTGATCGGCCAAATGACCAACGAGTTCCCAAATCACAAAAGGATTTGCGAGTGCCATGACTCCCGCAGCCTTTTCCGCTTCTCTAAGCTTGGCCGTTTTTGCCTTTGTGGCCTCCCAATCACAACCTGTCGTGAAGTAACGATAGGCGTTGGTATCGAAGATAATAATTCTTTTCGTTCCTGAAGGGATTAGGGCTTCGCCCGGTTTGGCTTCAACACTTGGAATTTTCATTCGCCACCTTCTTTCCTAAAAACTTTTTGCCACGCCAATACCAACGCCCGCTTCCCCTCGGCGACGGCCTGAATGATTGGCTTCAGTGCTTCGGTTTCAATTCGGTGTGTGCCGATGTATCCCGAACGAATCAGTCCGAGCAGGTCCGTCTCCCGAAGGTAAATGCCATCGAGGCTGTCAAAGCTCAAGCGCACGCCGCCTTTTGGCCCTTTGCTCTTTGGCGAATCCAGAACGTGCTGCAAATGGTTGAGGGAAACCACGAATGATGCATGGGACTCACCATCACCTTTGCGTTTCACGAATTTGAAATAGAACGGGCTGCGATGCAGCCGGTAGTCCTCAATCGTTCCGTTGAGTGCCGGCAGTTTCATGCGCGCGACTTCCAGTTCAAACTGGTTGTCCGGGCGAAACCCCCAATCCCCCGACCCGGTGACAGGATCGGCGTGCCGTTCCAGCATCTTGTATTGCACCATCACGGTGTTTCCAACTGATTCGTTGATGTAGATGAGGTCAACGCCAAGCATTATTTCGAGCGGGCCCTTGTTGGCGGTGTAAACCTCAAGGCGCTCGTTGCGATTTGAGAACACGGCCTTGCCGGTCATGTGCTTTTCAATTAACTCAAAGCCGGGAATGACACTCGCGTCTTTGGCAATGACGTTGTCCTCCAGAACATGCGCGTATTCTGATTCCTCTGTCGAATCAACGTGATCCAACCGATTCTCGTTGGCGTCGAGAAAATTCAACGTGGAATCCGAATCCATCGACACTTCCACTTTCACCGGCGAGTCAGACTTGCTCAAGCCGAACGCTGCCATTGCAGTCTTGATGGCATCAAATTGCTCCCATTCTGCCGATGAGATTCGACGCAATTTCGGGACGTGTGCTGCGGCAGTCTCGATGGCTTTCCTGTTGGCGGAGTCTTTTGAGAGTGCGTCAATGATCGCCACGCTAACCTTTGGACTGAGGACGGTGGCAAATCGCTGGGAAGTCAGCCTGTCTTTGAGCAAGGTTTGAAAAATCTGGCCATCCAAGGCCTTCGCGAGGTCTTCGAACGTGGAAAGATTCAGTGCTTGTAGCTTTAGCACTGTAATTCGGGAAGCGAACGTCCCAACCGCAGCCTTGGACTTCACCACACCCACATAGAATTTGTAGGTTCCTTCGACTGGCATCTCAGCCAAACAGAGCGATGGAAGCTTCAGTTCGCTGAAAACCTCGTGATTTCTGACGACGGTAAAGCGCCCGAGTCCGTGCTTGGTAGCAGACACATCCGACCAAAAGCCATCGCTGAACCTAAGCAGCACGAGCGGCTTGGATTCAAACCATTGCGGTAGTTTGGCTAGGAGACTCATTTTCAAGCGCGACTAAAAATCTTCCGGGTTTACGACGCCGTTTCGCAAATCGGTCACGCGTTGCGCCAGAAACGCAATGAGCGCGGCGTTGGCCTGAATTCCAGCAAACAGCATGGATTCCCAATTGTTTAATGAGCCGTAGTGGATGTCTTTCTTGTTTAGAGCATCGGCAACTGCATGAGTCAAGGCTTGGGCGGACACCTGGCCTGCTGGCACGGTGAAGTAGTGTTTCGGCCGACGGCCTATCTTGATCCAAGTGGCTTCACAATGCTCAAGAACCTGGGTTTTCAAGACTACATTATCTATGTGGTAGCGCACGGCGGCAAAGTTCGGGTGTTGGTTCGGCAACAACACCGCGAGTTGCATCGTTGGCCGGCGGAATCCGTTCTGTTGTGTTTGCTGGATGTCAACACGGGCTAACCGCTGATTCAAAATTGCATCGTAGTAGGGATGCAGAACACGTTGCCCCGGTCCCGCACCTGTCAAATTATCCTGCCGCTTCGTGTTGCATAGACACGCCGGAACCAAGTTCAAACTGAAGAACGCAAATTCGGGGAAATCAATTTTTGGGAAAACGTGATCTAGCGTGCCAGTTCCCAAACTGCCGCACATCGGGCATACATCCGGCGATCCTTTCTCGCGCATCGTTTTCAAAAACGGCTGAAGCACCGCTGGCGGAGTGTTGTAATGCTGGCGAAGCGCGTCAGCCAGGCCGTTATTTATATTCAGCTCCGTTGGTG
>Ga0114951_10003314_pt1 | contig 16774 bp, 40 predicted proteins | sample AM7aDNAmetaG_FD_88677 | JGI IMG/M metagenome (GOLD analysis project Ga0114951, IMG submission 88677) | Freshwater microbial communities from Finland to study Microbial Dark Matter (Phase II) - AM7a DNA metaG | ecosystem: Environmental > Aquatic > Freshwater > Lake | place: Finland: Lake Alinen...
CACAATTCGGCAATTAACATTTTAAAACGTGGGCTTGGAATCGAGCCTTTAGACGCTAACGTAGAATTTCAAACTTCAAGCGTAGTCTAAGAAGCCCTTGGCTTTAGCCTTGGGTAGTTCACAATTTGTCTTTTTTGTGGTAATGACCTCTGCATTTTTTGTGGAGGATGTTATAATCCAGATTGTGAAAATTATACCTGTACTTGTGGTAATGAAAAATAATTTTACTTTTCTCTTGACAAATTTCGAGATTTCAGGTACAATCATATTATAAGTTAATCTTAACGGTGATATAAAAATGAAAATACCCGAATTTGTAAATGCTTTAAATACTCTTATCCCTGAGAATGTAGTTGAATTTAATTCAAATAATGCTTGGGGGTTTGGTGGTGCATTTGGTGACAGGTTCGTGTATAAAAACAATAGTGTTGTAGTGACCTTTGCAACGGCTTGTTACAGGCATTTACCTGCGGCTCAATTCATTAGAGTTGACCACAATGGTCATGTCATTCGGGATTTGAAAAGTATTCCTAAAAATCGGAAAAATGTTATTGAACTTCTCAAGACTATTGTGTAATAATATAATGATAGTTCATATCAGCTTATTGAAGTAATGGTAAGGTTTAGTAGACTCATTAATGTTCTTAGCAAAAGGTAATGACATGACACAAGAAATAAAAAAAGGAATTACAATACCTGCATGGGGTTTAGATACAATTTTAGCTATATCTTTATTTTGTTATGTTCAATATAGTTCTACTATTGCAGCACTTTTTATGTTTGCTATTGTTGGATTTAATTTTATATGTTCGGTATTTTTACTTGCAGTATTGACAGTATTGCCAATTCAAAAGATATATAAAACCCCCATATCAATATTTAAAAGATATGGATATTTCTGTATTGAGATTATATTTCTGTTTATATTTGCACATATCAATTCTACTGTACATACATTTGCATTGTATTTTTTGAGTTGGATGCAAGCATTTATTATTATATCAAGAGTTGCTATGATTTGTAGACAACGATATATTGTTAATAAATACGGTTATACAGAAAGGGGGGATAAAAATGAAGTATCAAAGGTGTAAACATTGTGGTTGTAGACTTGACCATAATGGTACTTGTTGGAACAAAAAGTGTGATATGTATATGATATAACATTAATTATATGATGGCCCCTGTTAATAGCAGGGGCTTTTTTTATTATAATAGTCGGATTTTTGTGACGCTATATACTACGGCTGAGTATAGGATTTTAATTAGTATTTGTTGCAACGGACTTGTCACGGCTTGTATGATACAATCATTTCATAAATAATAAGCATACATGAGAATCTCCAATGATAAAGTACATAGAGTGGTGCGGTATGGCAAACATATAACTGAAATTATTTTCACTTTGCATGTCGATTTTTGTTGACTTAAAAATTAAACTAGGCTATACTTATAACAGTTGAACGGAACTAACTCAAAACAACTTTACAGGAGAAAAGCACTATGAAAACAATCGCAACAATGTCAGAGGCTATTCGCAATTACGTTTCTAAAAAGGCGTTGCTTGATGCTCTTGAAAAAGAAGTCAAGGCAACCAAAACGGTAATTGAGGACTTCATGACTGCAAGTGGTGAAATGGCAACCACTTACACGATGGAGGACGGTGAGTTGTTCAATCTTAAACTGACTGAGATTGAGCGTGTTAATGTCAATGCCAAGCAGTTGAAAGAAAACTATCCTGCTGTGTATGATGATGTTACATACCTCACGGCTTACAATCGCCTCACGGTAAAGCCTGAGAGCGAGTTGAAGGCAGGGAAAGCCCCTGTTGAGGTCAAGACCAAGGCAGTTGGTAAAAGGGTCGCAAAGGCTGCGTAAGGGCTTTTAATCGGCAATCAAATGAAGGGGCAGAAATGCCCCTTTTTTATTATAAAAATATTTTCACTTTACAAAAAATAGTTGTTGACATTTTAGGTAGAATTTGCGATAATCAGTACAGATGCAAACACAAACCATTATACAGGAGAATTGCCATGACGGAAGTTAAAAAGGTATTAATGGAACGTGATGGAATGTCAAGTGCTGAAGCAGATAAGGAAATTGCTGACATGATGCAAAGAGTATCTGAAGGGGAAAATCCAGAAGAAGTGCTGTATGAAATAGGACTTGAACCTGATTATATCTTTGACATTTTACCACTGTGAGCTACCCAAGGCTAAAGCCAAGGGCTTTCTTTTTTAAGATATTGTAATTTTAATTAAAAAGGAAAATACTATGAAAAAATATACGGTTAAATTGTTGAGGAAAGAATAACAGAAACAGTTGTTGAAGCTGATGATGAAAAAGAATCGTATGAAGAAGCGTATGATTTTCATAGAGTTCAAGACTTTTTTGTTAAATCTGCAACGACAATTGAAATTGTGAAAGAACCCATGTAATTTTAATTTTAATTATAATTTTAAGAGTAATGATGGGGCAGAAATGCCCCTTTTTTATTGGTAAAAAATAGTTTACTTTTATCTTGACATTTTATGTAAAATTTGAGATAATATATTCAGATGATAAAACATACAGGAGAACATAATGGAAAGACTTACAGTAAAAAGTAGTTGGAAAATTGGCGAACCTGTAAGGGGAAGTTATTACAGCAAGTTGTTTACGGGTGTATTGAATGACTTAACACGTCCTACACCTGATTATAAGAACATGATGTTTTGCATAACACTAACATCTGAATTTGAATTGTTCGGGACAAAAAGAAATATCGGTGAAAGTATTTATATACATACCAATGACAGGCATGATAATTTTGTAATGAAGGAAATATAATTATGGATGAAAAAACAGGTAATGATATTAAAGAAATATTTAAAACAGACGATGTTATTCCTAATAAAGAACCACGGTGCGTGGTTATTGGCATTGGTAATAATGATATATGCGAAACTATGAAAGTAATTGAAACACTTTCTGAAAAGCATGACATAAAACATAGTGCATTAATTGTTTGTGACGACCCATATGAACATAATGAATATATGTCTGATTTATTACAAAAATCTATAGGTGAAGTTTTTGTATTGCATAAAGTAGAACACCCCCCTATGCCAAAAGTTCGGGGATTCGGATGGAAACGTAATGAAAAACGGTATTTTGGAAAATGAAAATAGATTTAACACTACTACAAAAAGAAATAGACGATGGATGGGTGTCTGTAAGTAAACACCCTACATTGCCTTTATCTATTTATAAATACACTATTGCAACCCCATTTGCTCGTCATTGGAATGATATTACTACTCTATGTCGTGGTATTGTTTTAGATGATAGTGGTAATGTTATCGTCAATGCAATTCCAAAATTCTATAATCATAATGACCCCTGTGCTGAATTAGAATCTAAAACAGGATTAGATTATGTTGTGACTGATAAAGCCGATGGCTCATTAGTACAGGTTGCTTTATATAATGATAATTTAATTGTTACTTCATCGGGTTCATTTGTATCACCACAAGTTCAAAAAGCTTTATCGTTAATTAAACTCCATAATTTCAATTTTATGGATGGATATACTTATGTATTTGAAATAATATATCCAGAAAATAGAATAGTTCTTGATTATGGCGATACTGAGCGTATGATTTTAATTACTATTCGTGATAATAAAACAGGGCAGGAATTAAATGCGTGGGAAAGTGATTTCCTTGATACAGTCAAACCTATAACACTTTCAATAGATACTATTGTTAAAGAATTAAAGCGACCTGACTATATCAATAAAGAAGGTTATATCGTCAAATTTTCAGATGGGTCACGTGTTAAATTCAAATATGATGAATACCTGCGACTGCATACTGTTGTATCGGGTGTTAATGAGAAATGGTTGTGGGGATTACTGGTTAAAGGTCAGTCTTATAATGACTTCCTTAATAATATTCCAGATGAATTATTTGATTGGTGTGAAAATTATACCAATAACTTAAAAGACCAATATCTTGTTATTGAAAATTATTGTGAAGAAGTATATGAAAAACTAATTACATTATCGTTAAATAGAAAAGAGTTTGCTGATAAAGTCATTACCTATCATAAAAATATGGCTTATATATTGTTTCTTATGTATGATAATGACGACTATTCGGAAGCAATATGGAAATCATTATATCCTGAGAAAATAACTAATTTTGGCAGGGGCGATGGCTGATAAAAAGAAATGGTGTTATTGAAAATTATTGTGAATTACCCTAAAAAGGACTTCTTAGACTACGCATGAACTAATGCTCTACGTTAGCGTCTAAAGGCTCATTCCGAACCTACTATTACGTATGAATAGATTTTTTGTTAAACTTTGGTTTCGTTAAATGTTTTACTTGCCGTACTAAACGACAAAACCACATACATTTACTTTTCAAAGAGCAAACGAATAAAAAGCTATGTAGCATTTTCAGCTTCCACAACTTCATAGCTATTCGTTAGACAATTAAATTATATATAGGATAAAATAAAACAATTGTCAAGTATTAATTTTATAAAAAAAGGCATGGTGACGATTCCCATGCCTTTTCTTTAATTAGGAGTTTCGAGCAATAACAACGACTATATATTTATCAATATTTTAAATTAATGTCAAGTATTAATTTTTCTTTTCAAAGTTGTATTTATATATTATATCATAAGCGATATATTTAACAATATCAAAATACCGTTCTGCCTGACCTTCTTCAAGATAATAAGTTTCAAGATGTGTTATTATTTCATCCGCTATTTCATTTGCAACTTCATGTACTACTTTTTCTTCTTCACTATCATTACAATTTTTAATTTTATCAAGAAAAATTAGAATTTCAGGTTTTGTATGATACATTTTATAAAGTTCTGTTTCATTAAACATCATATCAATTTCCTTTCAGTTAATGTCATGTTCTATCTGTATATGAGTGTATACGATTTTACTTACAATGTCAAGACAAATTAAATAATTTTTGAATTTAAAAAAAGTTTATTTTACTCTTGACTTCTATGCCAAAATTGTGTATACTCTGTACATGATGAAAATTTTTAGAAAGGATTACAGAGTGTGCAATGACAAAACAAACAACTCTATATTTACAATGTCCAAAATGTCAAGAAATTGAAGGTGTGTTGGATATACCAATAATAGATGATAAGGACGAAATTTATCTTGATTTTCCAAGTGATACTGATAATTTAGAAGTTCGAGATTTTAATACCTTACTTGACATTTTACATAAAGAAGATTTTATCTGTACGAAATGTGAACACGTTTTTAATTATGACGATTGGATGAAAAAAGAAAAAGAAAAATATGACCAGTTAAATTTCATGTCTGTTTCAGAATTTAAAAAACACGTTGGAGATGCGTAATGACTAGACAAGGTACATCATATTTTGTATCGGAAAATGCTGTTGTAAAATATTATAAACCATACGATGAAACTAAAACTGGTGTTAAGATATTGGTGTCATGGAGAGTCAAGGACTTTTGTATACGCAATTAATATGAAATTTATAAGAATTGATATATCGCATGAATTGAAAAAAAATAATAGCGGTTTTAGAAAATGTAAAACTGGCAGATATATTATGCAAATTATCGATGATAGTACAAAGTGGGGTACTGTTGTATTTGAAAAGAGAATTCGTAGAATATCAAGGGGATGGATAAAAGAGTTTGATAATTTCATAAAATAAAGGAAATTGATTATGGAAAACTATAAGATGAATGTTTACATTAATGTTAAAATTGGTGATACCAATATATCTGGTACGGGATTGCCTTTTGAAACAACTGATATGGAATTGTTCCATAAACTTGCAAACGATTTTAATATTTCTGTGTATGCAATAGAAAAGGGATTTGGTGAAGTTATTTATAAATCCCCTGCGTTTCAAGAAATTGAAAAACACAATAAGCAACGGGAACTCTCAAAAGAAGAACAAAACCTGAAAAATTTATTTGATGCTAACAATTTACCTTCGGCTTTTAATGAGGGCTTTTCATCTTATCATATCCTTGTTAAGCGGTCTGTTATTCCTGCCAATTTTTATAAAGGTTTTGGTGGGTATATTGGTCAATATCTAAATGTGTTTATTGTCAAAGGTGGGGTTGAAATTCCATTTAAACTTGAAAATTTTATTTCTGAAAACAAGAAGGGGTTGTATAAATCTTTTATGAAATGTCATACCCCATCAATTTTAAATAATAATGCAATCTTTGAAAATGTTACTGCTGACGATTTCAAACGGATTGTAAAGTTTTATCTGTCAATTAGAAATATGATTAACGAAACCTTGATGAAAAATTAGAAATATTTTAAATTTAGCTTGACATTGTAAATAATTTCATGTATAATCTAAATAATATTAACTACATAGGAGTGTGTTATGTTTAAAAAACTAATTTCAGTATTGGTAATAGTATCAATGATTTTTCTTGTGAGTGCATGTGGTAGAACAAAAACAATTAACAATAAAGAATATGATACTGTAGGATTGTTTAATGAACACAATCCCAAAATTGAGTATAAAGTGATATGGGGAAATGTTATATTGGGTATAATATTAATTGAAACAATTATAGCCCCTATTTATTTTTTCGGATTTTCGTGTATGGAACCTGTTAGAATTAAAAGTACAAATCCTGATGATATTGGAATTGTATATTAATTAATATGTTGTGGGATATGAAAAGGCGGGAGTCACTTCCCGCCTTTTTTATTTTTACGAATAATGTCATTTAGTGTTGAGTGATTGAAATATTCTTCGTCTATCTTACCGAATCTTTTAATATAATTATTATTAAATAAAGTATTCTCCATAACTTTAATCAGAGTATGAACTTCTGTTCGTGCTTGTTTCGTACATGATTTTTTAACTAGATGTTCTAATGGTTCAAATAAAACCTCTAATGCTTCATGAAAGGCTGTTTTCCTCACGCAATAATTAGTAACGTGGTTATCATGCCAGTTTTCATAGAAGGATACAAATACTAATCTATCTTCGTTATGGCATCGAACCTCTGCAAGAGGATTATCGTCAACTTTAGTATCAGTTTCACAATATTCAAATTCAATTTCCCATCCCTTGAGTACACCAAACTCACATACCCAAAGCATAAATTCTTCTTTAAATATTGTAAAATAACGCTTAGATGCTTTATTATTCATATATATTCAATAGTTATTGTTATCTCATGATTAATGTTTTAACTGGAATTCTTATGAAAATTACTAATATCATCGTCAATTACTGGCATTATCGTTATATTATATATTCATTCAAAAATATACAGAATTAGAGTTATACATTTCAGGATTCTAATTAAAATTTTAATTTCAAAAATAGTTTACTTTTTTGTTGACAAAATAATTAAAATCGGTTATGATATATTTAACAGTAACCAATTGGAGGCAATATGCGAGAAGGCGAAAATATCAAATTACACGCAACACGGCAACCTATTTATGCACATCATGGGTATGTTGAAACACAAAAAGAAACTGTCAAGGAAGTTGCTGTTGTTAATGTAATAGACGATTTTACTGCTGTAGTACAGATTAAATCCAATAAAAAGATGGCAAGACTGTCATTGAAGCCTGATGCAAACGGTATCATTTATGGCACTCTTATGAATAAAACTTCAAAATATGAAGTATATTACCTTCAATAATGGGAGAATGATATGGATTTTTTTCGTGGATTAGTTATGATTATAGTACTGACAGGGGTTTTCTATTGTATGAATTTTCTTTTCATTTTTATGAAAGCACCAGAAGTATACCCTGCAATGGCGATAGCACTTTTTATATTATTGATAGTTGAAATTATGGAAAGACTTGATACTATAATTGAACTTTTGAAAAAGGATAAATAATGGAAACACATTGCGGAACTTGCAAACTCAGGCATCGGGAAGGTAATGTTACTGTATGTGATGTATGGGGTTTTACAATGTCAATGGACACTATTACAGGGGATTGGTTTAAATGTGGTAATTGTGAGGACGATAATAAAAATAAAGAAAAATATGGTTATAATGAAGGGGGTATTTAATTATGAAAGTTGAAGCTGATATTCAGGAAAAATACACTCTGACAATGCATAATAAAGACTATGCAATGGGACATCATTTTTCAGAAGATGATTGGGATTTAACTGTAACTGGAACTTCAATTGAAGAACTTTCACGAAATGCTGCTGAACAAATACTTGAAAGCAATATTTGTGTAGATAACTGGTCATTGTCTGTTGGTGATTATATCATTTATAACAATGAAGAATTTCAACTTTCAAATCAACGGGAAATTTCAAACGATTATAAATCTTTAATAAATGATATTTTACATTCTGATTATTTCAAAGGATTGAAAGAAGGTATAAACATATTTAAAAAATAATTTAACTTTTCTCTTGACATTTTAAGTGAAATTTGAAATAATCATTTCAGTTGGTTAGATAATAACAATTAAAGGAGAATACAGACATGCTGACTGTTAAAGAGATTTATGACAAATACTTCGACAATAATGAAATTGAAATTCTTATTGATTCTAAATTAACTTTCGGTGTTGATGCTGATGAAGATGGTAATTTTGAAACTGATAACAAAGAAGATGTTGTAGAATTTGTATCTGAAATGCTCTGTAACCTCATTGGGGATGAAAATTATACAGGGGAATACATGGTAGTAATTGATACTGCTGCTGAAATGATAGTAGAATATCACTATTCAGATGTGCGGGATGCTTGGCGGGAAAATGCTGAGTTTAATGACAATCCTTCTAAATATTATGGTGTTTGCAATAGGGATTTTCTATAATGAAAGAAAAATTCAATATATCATTTAAACGATATGCGGCTTTAACTGGTCGTGCTGCTGTTGGGTATTCACATCAAAGTGTCGTAGTTAAAGTCAATAAAAAAGAAGTTGGAACTATTAATGCTCCAAATTGGAATACTAAAGACAACTACTGGCGAATAAGAATTGCATTTGAAAAGGTTGATATAAATTCAGATGGAAATCCTAATTCTACTTGGAATTGGTGGAAAATTGGTGGGTTGTATGAAAATGAAGATGCGGCTCGGCAATATCTAAAAGAAAATCTTAAACAAGTTATTGAAGATATTGGCTTAAATTTACATTTCTTTGATGATTAATTATTTTAATTTTATAAACAACTGACCTCTAGTGTTTACCGCACTAGGGGTTTTTTATTTTAAAAATATTTTTACTTTACCACTTGACAAAGTAATTAAAATCGGTTATACTATAATTGAGAGTAACAATTAATGGAGATTGTCATGGAAAAGAAAGAATTATCTAACTATGAATATCTCAAACTGATTGTGAAGTCTATTTTTATAATGTTAATTGTAATTGCTAAAAATTGAGTTAATTACAATGAAAATGACAATATCAGAATTTAGAACTTGGATTAAAGACATTCTTAAAAATGAAGGTATGCTAGAATACTTTGATTTTTGGAAAAGTGAAAATATTGCAGCTTCGGATTTAATTACATTTGGGGAATTTAGATTACTATTTAATATGGATTTAACTAATCCTTCACAGGATGAAATTAATAATCTAATCGCATTTGAATATGTATGCGAGGCTAAAAATATTGTAAAATCTGAAAGAATACAAAAAGTAATTCAAATTGAAGTTAGGGAAATGTTTAACAGGGCGATAAAAAAATCAATATAATTCGGGAATTGAAGTGAAAATAAATTCAATTTCTACTTGACAATTCATCTACAATTTGAGATAATGTATTTATGAAAACAAAAAATTCAATCACATTTAAAAAGGGTAAACGAAATACAGGGCTTTATGCTTGTGGAACCCCTCGTGAAGATACTCAAATCAAATTAAATAAAAAGCGTATCGGATGGATTAATGCTACTAATTGGCAAACTAATGTCCATAAAGTTCATATTTGTATTGAAAAGAATGATATAATGGAAGATGGAAATCCTAATTGTTCTTGGCGTAATGTTACGTTTAAAGCGGAATTCACAGAAGAATTGGATGCGATGAATTTTGCTAAAGAAAAGATATTACCTTTTATGGAAAGAAATAATTATAAATTCCATTATCATGGGGATGAATAATGAATGTTATTGAAGCTAGAAAAGCAATTAAAAAGAATTATAAAGCACATGCCAAAGATATGCTTTTTGATTTTGATTACTGGGTAAGTACTGATATTGATGATACTGATATAAAGAATTTCTTCAAAGATAAAATCCTTTGGAATATGGGTAAAATAAAACAATCTAAAAGCCAAATAAACAGGCTAATAGCCTTTCAGTACGCTTGTGAAGTACAGGGGCTACACGACCATGCACGTAATGTAGAAATGGCTTTAGCAGACAATATAGTTCGGCAATATAGGAATAATCCTACTGCTGAATATGAGGATATAAAGATATGATTGAACATTTTTATTATAGGATTTGGCTTCATTCCAAAGAACATGGAATAACAACTTTTTATGAAATTTATGAATACGCTAATGAAAATGATGCAAAATCACAGGCTTGTGCTAGATGGAATGATGTTGGAATTCGGCATGAAATATTAAACTGTGAAAAATTTGCAATACATTAAAAGAAGATTAAAATGCTTAAACAAGTTTTAGACAAAGTAATAGTAATTGCAGTTAATGCTCATGCGGGGCAAACTGATAAAGCGGGGTTCCCTTATATTCTTCATCCTATTCGGGTAATGACCAGTGTTAAAACTATACGTCAAAAGATAATCGCAATTGCACATGACCTTTTTGAAGATACAAATGTAACACCTTCTGACCTTTGTGCTGCGGGTGTTCCTCATGATATAGTTGCAGATATTTTTTTGCTCACTAAGGAAAAAGGTGCTGACTATGACGAATATCTGAATAGAATTAAAAAATCAGAAGATGCAAGGGCTGTTAAACTTGCAGATATGAAAGATAATTCAAATATTCTTAGGTATCATGCACTTGAAGAAAAGCATATAAAGATGGCAATGAAATATCATCGGGGAATAACAATACTTGACCCTGACTATGATGAAAGGTTAGAAATATAAAAAAAGCCTAGAACAAGTCTAGGCTTTTAAATTTTAATTTATATTTTGTAGTTATTCTGAGGGTTTAGTAACTGTTACTAAATTAACATTACCTTGATTTTCAGTATCTATCCATTCCTCATAATCAGTGTCGTCAATTATTATATCATCTATTGAATCGCCATCAGTAGTTTCTCCACCTATTATTAATGTATGTCCACCTTTTTTATCATGTAAATCATTATTACCGCATTGACAATTTGCAATAGTAACCGATGCTGTTAAATTATTATCACAGTGATGTTTTAAAATAATAAGTAGATTTACTAATGCTGGCATAACTGCTGCATTACATTCAACATCTATATCATGGGCATCTTGGTCGTCTACATCAGCAATTGTATCATCTGGATTAACAAGTTCTTCTGGTGCTGTATCGGCATTATCTGTAGATGTATTATCGTCAATTATTGCAGTATCATCGGTTGTATCAAGATTAGTATTTGTAGTTGTATCATCTACTACATTACTTGTTTTCTTTACTTTTTCTTTAACGGTCAATTCCATAATTAACTCCTTTTATTTATATTTAACACTATATAATGTTTTATAAACAATAAAATATATATTTATCTTGAAATAGTAATTAATATTTATTATATTAAGTATTTTATCGTTAATTAATAATTCAATATTGGTTGAATTATTTTAATTATTCTGAAAAAAAATCTTGAAATTAATTTTAAATAATCTATAATTAATTAAATTGCACAATGTCGTGCATATAATTCATGGAGGCTCTATGGACTATGATTTAAAGTTCGGAGAAGTTTTCAGGTTTTTTGAGGAAAATAGTATTTTAGATTTATTTGAAAGTGATGAAGAAAACGAATTAGATATTGTGGTATAATTATTAATATATACAAATTTAAAACACTCCTGAGAAATCTGGGGTGTTTTTTATTTTAAAAAATTATTTAATTTATGCTTGACAAAGTAGGTAAAATTTAGTATGATGTGTGTATAAACAATTTGAGAGGATTTAATCATGACAAAATATAATGTAATTAGTGAAGGCGCAATGTCTACAAATAATATCGAACAGTCATTATACGACCATGTTAAAAATCGTATATATGATGGGGGTGAGTATTTTGGTGGTGGTGCTTTTAAAAAACTCACAGAACGAGTAAACTTTCTTGAAAAAGTAATTACAAAATTAATTGTCAATGGTGTTGAAACAAGAACAATTGATGCTGCGAGATTGTCTGAAATTTTAAGTGACAATTCTATTATTTCAATTGAAGAAGATACGGAGATATAAATGAATCATTACGAATGGCTTGAAAAGAACTTGCAGAATTTCTTTGATAGTATAGGGGCTGATAATCCTTATCCTATTAATGGACTTCTATCAAGTTCAGGTGATAAATGTTATGGATATAAAAATGAATGGGAAGAAAAAGGAATTCCTTTTTATCATGGTGTTGCTTTATATCTATTAACTTTATTGACTCCATATCAGGATGAAGTCAGACAAACTCCTAACGGATGGGTTCCTGTCGATAAATGGGTCATAGATAACTATCCAAAATTTAAATTACATTTACCTGAAATAAAGTAAACTTTTATTTAACTTTTCTCTTGACAGTTAGAACATAATTTGATAGGATTGTAAATATGAAAGCGGAAGCCTTAATACATAATGCAATGGCAAAACATGGGATATATCTTAAAAATCCCAATGATGAAAATATATTAAGACTTGTTCGATATGCCCTTCATGTTGGTCAGAGTGAGGGATGGCAGAATTGTAAAGAAATGCTGATTGAAAAGAAAGAAAATTAATATGGAAATGGTATATAAAGTGAACTACCCAAGCCTAAAGGCTAGGGATTCTTAGACTACACATGGAGTTAAAAATCCTACGTTAGCGTCTAAAGGCTCATTCCGAGCCTACTTGCACACTCTGAAAGAGTGTGCTAATGCTTGGTTTCTCTGGTTTCGCTAAATGTTTTACTTTCCGCACTAAGCGGAAAAACCACTGACATTTACTTTTCAAAGAACGAACTAGTGGACACGTGGAACGCATGTAGCATTTTCAGCTTCCACACTTTTGACCCGTTTGTTAAGTGTTTTAAATTATAGAACAATTTAAAACACTTGTCAAGTATTAATTTAGTATGAAGTTTATTTAGGGAAAAATTCATCCCAAGGCTGAACTAAAGTTCTCTTTTTCAAGATATTGTAAAATAAGTCCTTGACAAGTACGTTAATTTTTGGTATGATTGAATTTTAGTGGTTGTAGTAATAGGATTTGTTATTAACCTAGAATCTATAGAAAGGAAATACCAATGAAGTCTTAAATAATTTTAGTTACTAATTATTGATTGAAAACTTACTTAGATTGTATTAAAGATGTAAATGGTTGGTTATGCTACCAATAAATAAGGCAATCGCCCTCTAGTGTCCACCACACTAGGGGGCATTTTTATTTTAAAAATATTTTCACTTTATGCTTGACATTATATCTAAAATTTGATACCATGTATTTATTACGGTGTGAATATTTAATAATAACATTATGAAAGGAACTTTGTATGGAAAATTATGTAGAAACTTCGCCTGAAAAGAAACTGAACATTGCATGGGCCACTTTTATGGTTCAGGGCTATCATGAAATTGCATTGAAAAATGTCGTTGGACGGACTGCACAGGAACGCATTGATTACAATCTTGCCCATTATGAACAGGATAAATGGGAAAAGATTCTCAGTGCTGAAATGAGTGACAATTAATAAATAAGGGCGAAAGCCCTTCCGAAAATTAAAATTATTAAGGTGTTTAAAATGGATTGTCCTATTTGTGGTACTGAATTAGAATATCATGACCAATATGGCTATTTAGCTGCACATCAAAGCGGAGAAATTCTAGGTACAATTTATAAATGCCCAAATGGTGTAGAACAAGACGGAACTTGTGATAGTGAACATTTTCATGTTGCAGGGTCGTTCTATACTGATAAAAATGGTAATTTAAATGAAGGGTATCCTTGTTAAATATTTTTTAAAGTAAAAATATTTTAACTTTTATCTTGACATTATAAGTAAAATCCTGTAGACTATATTTAAGATTAAACATTAACGGAGAATAAAATCTAATGGATACTAAAATTACACTTACGGGTATTGTTGAAACATTACATGAGAACAATGGTTATGACGTAGGAAATCAATACCTTCGCAGGATTGCTAAAATTAAAGCCTTACGTGAAGCCACACGTAGTGATGTTTTTGTCATGGGGCTTAAAGAGGCAAAGGATATTATTGATGCTCTTATTTTTGAAAATATTCATTATACATGCACTGTACAAAATCGTGCACCTCTTGTTGAATTGTCTAAAGCAGGGGTTGTGTTTGAAATTGTCGATGATAATCAGTTTCTTGACATGTATTCAACTGAGTACATTCTCAAAGCTGTTCTGAAACGTCTTGTTGACAACAACGAATTTAAAAAGGTCAGGGTGCTTGCCACGGCTCTTGAACATAAAGCTTTCAACAATTAGTGTAAAATTCTTTTAATTTTCTTCTTGACAAATACCTTATATTCTGGTAGAATCTTTATTATAAGGTAATGACAAACAAATGAGGAGAATTAAAGTGAAAAATATAAAGATAAATTTTGAAAAAAAGCGTATGGGGGGTATTCCTTTGCTGAAACATGGGATTATTAAAAGTCCAAAGGATTATACACGTAAAATCAAGCATAAAAATTCTGAATATTAACCTATTCATTTTATTGGCTAATATGACGCTGGCTATTAATATCTTGATAAGGACTGCTAATGCCTATAAAAACAAGTCATGGGATAAGAATGATTTACAGAAACCTCGAACACTTACTTTGCACTCTATATGAAAAATATCACAATAAAAATTCAAGAAATCAAAGTTTTGATGCATATAAATTATTAGTTGCTAAAAAATTGAAAGAAAACGGTGCAACTTTTATTTCTGCCAGTGCGAAACCTTTCGCTTTTAAATTCAAATACAATAATGACGTGTATAAATTAAAAGTGAATTCTAAAATGTATGATTGTGTACAAATGGTAAAATAAATAGGTGATATCATGACTGAAATTGATGAAGCTTTAAAAGTTATGGCTAAGTATATAACTTTCAATGATGATAAAACTGCTGTGCGAATGCTTAAAGGCGATGCATGGACACCACAAAGCATGTGGACAAGGGCATGGATTCCTTGTGCTGATATTCCAACATATCAAAATAATGGATGGATATTCACTAATACATGAAATTAAAAATTTTTTCATTTTTACCTTGACATTCTAATCACTTTTTGGTATCATTGTTTTAGTTAGTCAATGATAACTTAAATGGAGTATTCAAATGCGTATTCTTGCTATTGACATTTTGGCTACAATGAGATTGATAAGTGTACCTGACGATACATATTTTCTTCTTCATGTAGATGTTACCCCTGATTGTGTTTACTATAAAGATTATAAGGGTGATTATTTTGCCATTGATAATTATGGTAAAAATATGGAATCAATTAAATCTCCTTGCAATGACGATGATATTGTTTTTATTGTAAATGAAGAAATTGTAAATTCAATTAAAGGGTATAATTACGATAATGACCCTTCATATTTTGATGATGTTACAGAGTTTAATTCGCAATATGACCCTTATGAATTACATAATGACCCTTACGAAGATGTTTATAATCAAACTGTAGAACAACTATATGATGAAGGGAATTATTAATATGTTATTAGAAAAACATGAAGTAATTGAAAGGCTTTGTAAAATTGCCAGTAAAGTTGGAGATTCTGCATTATTTAATAATCAAGTCGAACATGATTGTTTTTGTGGTAAAAATCCAATAATTAATGACAGAAATTTTACTTTCAATTCAAAAATTCTTGATTTTATTGAAACTGCTGTAGATACACGAATTGCTAGTGTGCTAGAAGCGGTTAAATCAATTCATGACTATCATAGAGAAAATTAAAGTTATAGTCCTTTTGAGGATAATAAAGAATATCACGAATCATTTGCAGGTAATTAATAATGACTATTCTTGAAATTATATTAATGGTAGGATTGCCAAGAAGCGGTAAATCTACATGGATTAAAACTAATCAAAATAATCATGTAGTCGTTTCCCCTGATAGGATTAGAAAGGTTGTTTTCGGCACACAATTCTTTCTACCTGTAGAACCCTTTGTGTGGGCTACTGCAAAGAGTATGGCAAGACTTTTACTCGAACAAGGTAAATCTATCATAGTCGATGCAACAAACCTCTCACAAGGCGAAAGATGGCAATGGCAGGGTATTGCAGACGAATATAACGCAGATATTAGATGTGTGGTATTTGAAACTCCAATTGAGGAATGTTTAAGACGCAACGAAACATGTCCAATTGATGAAAAAGTTCCTGTTGAAGTAATTGAAAGAATGAATTGTAATTACTTTCCACCTGTCAATGATGGAATTGATTATAGTGAAATTGAAGTTGTTAAATATATTGAAAATAATTCTTGACATAATTGGTTTAATTTGATAGTATAGAATTTAATTGTCTAACGAATAGCTATGAAGTTGTGGAAGCTGAAAATGCTACATAGCTTTTTATTCGTTTGCTCTTTGAAAAGTAAATGTATGTGGTTTTGTC
>Ga0114951_10003315_pt1 | contig 16765 bp, 28 predicted proteins | sample AM7aDNAmetaG_FD_88677 | JGI IMG/M metagenome (GOLD analysis project Ga0114951, IMG submission 88677) | Freshwater microbial communities from Finland to study Microbial Dark Matter (Phase II) - AM7a DNA metaG | ecosystem: Environmental > Aquatic > Freshwater > Lake | place: Finland: Lake Alinen...
AAAAGAAATTTTTATTGATAATATTTATTCCAAATTTAATAGTCTAGGAGATTATATTAACTGTCTTCACGGATTAGCAATCGATAATTGGGTTGCCTTTATGAAAGGTAGAGTATTAAATAACAAACTATGAGAACAAACTACAAAGCAATTATAACAGGCAGCCATAGTCAAGGTAAAACAACGTTAGTAAAAGCTCTAAAGAATGAATTGTTTTTAGATGATAATCATTTTAGTTTTAGAACTAACTTAACTAGAGGGTTGAAAGATTTGAATGTACCTATTAATGAAGGTGGTACATCATTGACTCAGTATTTGGTTATGGCTAGACATTTAGAGTATGGCTTAACTCCGGGTAACTGGATTTTAGATAGAGGTGCTTTAGATGGTATTGCCTATACAACTTATTTTTATGAGAAGGGGCAAGTCAGTAAAGATGTATATCAAGCAGCTTTAGTTATTTATGAAGAACTACTAAAGGTATATGATAGAGTATTTTATGTAGTACCTGAACTTGAAGTAAAAGATGATGGTGAAAGAAGTACAGGTAAAGAATTCTTCGATGGGGTTGTAAAGCAGTTTGATTTTTTTATTAAACATCATTCTATGACTGCAGATAAACTTGTTTATGTAATGGGTACAGTAGAAGAAAGAACTAAAATAGTATTAGATACAATTAAAAAAGATTTTACCAATGAGCTATAACACTAATAATATCGATAAAGTACTTGGACAAAGAGTAGACTCTCCAAGTACATATACACCAGAAATTTTGGTGCGTGAAGAGCGCCAACGTAACCGTACCCATCTTGATCTTGAGAACGGTAATTTACCTTTTGTAGGTTATGATATCTGGAACGGCTATGAATGTAGCGCTATTACAGATAACGGATTACCTGTTGCTTGTGTTGCTAAAGTGGTTTATCCGGCTACTAATGACTTCATTGTAGAGTCTAAGTCAATGAAGCTTTACTGGAATTCGTTTAATATGCAAAAAATGGGTAAGAATACTAAAGAAGTTCTTAATAACATTAAACAAACGGCTTCTAAAGACTTATCTCTATTATTAGAAACAGATGTTAAAGTAGAGCTGTTCTCCCAAGTAATGGATCTCAATACTGAAGGTCATCGGGAATCTTGGTATCAAGATTATAAAGAAGAGTCTTGGCCTGTATTAGAAAAGATTAAGGGTGCGGAAAAGATTGAGTTTACAGTATTTAACGAAGATGCAAAACTATTACAGGTTAATGATCAAATTACTGATACCTCTTATCGTTGTATGAGTACATTGCTTCGTTCTAACTGTAAGATTACAAAGCAACCAGACTCAGGTGATATTTTTATCTATTATAAAGGTTCTAAAGCAGTAACAGAGCGCTCTCTATTAGAGTGGATTGTATCATTTCGTAATGAATGTCACTTCCACGAAGAGATAATTGAGTGTGCGTTTAAGCGATTGTATGATTTGATAAAACCTGATGAATTATTAGTAACAGGCTTTTATGCGAGACGCGGTGGCTGGGACATTGTACCTACACGAGCCACCCACAAACATCTTTTAGACAAAAATCTTATTAATGCAAAGCACCCTTATTTTAAGTTTCCTCGCCAATAACCTTGATTAAAACAAAAACTATATTAATATAACTATATGAACTCAGATCAAATCATTGTATTCCTTGATAATATTCAACGTACCATCGTTGCTACATATGTAAGCGGTGACGATAATAGCATTACGGTTACCAAACCGGCTATCTTAAATGTTACACCAACACAAGAAAAAAAATTAAGTGTTCAGCTTTACCCTTTAATGTTTAGAGAGTTTTTTGCTGATCGAGATTCTTTCCCAAATTGGACATATAGCAAGTCTGCAATTGTGTTAACAAGTAACCTTAACCTTGAATCTAATCTCGTTGCACAATATGTAGAAATGTTCAAATCATCTCAAAATCAAGCTGCTCCTACTATTAAGTTATTTGACGCAGACGGTAACTAATCTTTATGGCACGTAAACCACGTACAGAAAGTAATAACGATGAAACGAAAGCTTCGTCAATGAAAGACATTTTTGAGGCAGTAGACGCACTAAATGCAGATGCGTCTCTGCTTTCAGATGATAATTCTCTCTCTATTGTAAACGATTGGATAGACACAGGTTCTTATGCGCTTAATGCTATATTTTCTGGGTCTTTATATAAAGGTATTCCTGTTGGTAGGGTTACTGGTTTCTCCGGTCCTTCCGGTGCAGGCAAGACGCTCATTGTTAATAAGATCATTGCTAATGCACAAAAGAAGGGTTATTTCGCTGCTGTATGGGATACAGAGGCAGCTGTGGACAAACAGTCTGCTGAGGGCGTTGGTATTGACCCTAAGCGCCTAAAGTACTATCCAGTAGAAACAGTAGAAGATTGCCGTAACCAAATTGCTACATTCTTAGATAAGATTATTGCAGCTAATGACCCTAACTTAAAGGTTATTATTGCTATTGATAGTCTTGGTAACTTAGCGAGTGCTAAAGAGCTTCGCGACGTGACTGAAGGTAAGGATGCAGCAGATATGGGCACTAAGGCCAAGGCTATGAAGTCTATGATGCGTGCACTCACGTTCAAAGCAGCTAAAGCTCGTGTGCCTATTCTGTTTACTAATCACATTTATGATAACCCGACTTCATTATATCCTGAACTGGTTAAGCGCCAGTCCGGTGGTAGTGGCCCTATTTATCTTGCTTCTTTGCTGGTTCAGCTTGCGACTAGAAACGAGAAAATCGACAAAAACGAAGGAGAAGAATCGATCGCAGTAGCACATAACGTTAGCGGTGTTACATTGTCAGCAATGACAGTTAAGAATCGTTTTGCACCTCCGTTCTTAAAAGCTGAACTATATAACAACTTCCGTACTGGTTTAAGTCGTTATGCTGGTTTAGCAGATATGGCTGTAGCGTTTGGTGTCATTACACAAACCGGTTCTACTTTCCAGTTAAATGGTGAAAAGATTGGTTATAGAAAGACTTGGGAAAACGATACCGAGTTTTGGGAAAAGAAAGTTATTCCTTTATTGGAAGAAACTTTAAAAGAAAAAGTTCGTTACGGTGGGGCACTTGATGGCCCGCCAGCTGATGAAAAAGTAGAAGCAGAAAAAGCTTAAGCTTCTTAACAAACAAAAAAGCTAAGGGAAACCTTAGCTTTTTTTATTTTATACGTTATAATAAAAATTGTGAAGAACAAACTTCAAGTCAACGCCGAGTATTTTGAAAACGTAATTGCATGTCAATCTTTGACTAATGCATATTATACTTCTTTAGTGTATGATCATTTAAAGCCGGAGAATTTTAAGTCTGCTGGTAACAAACTTATAGTGGGTATTATAAAAGACTTTTACTCAAAACGTAAGACCTTACCCACTATTACTGAGATTAAGACCTACATTAAGAAAGAAGAAGAAGCTAAATTAATTAAAGACACACTTATTAGTTATAAGCAAATTGACCTACAGGGTAACTTTGATGAATTAGTACAAAACACTGAAGCGTACTTTAAAGAAAAGAATGTTTATAATGCTGTATTAAAGATAGTTGATGATGTAACTAATGACAAAGCAGATTATGGTAAATTTTTACAGATGTTTGAAAAAGCATGTAACGTAACTCTTATTAATGATATTGGTTTAGATTTTTATGGTCAGTATCAAAAGATTATCGATGAACTAGGTACACCTAATGAAACGATTCCGACTGGTTGGAATTTTATTGACGATAAGATTGGTGGTGGATTAGCTAAAAAAGGTAGAGCTCTTTATTTATTTTTAGGACCAACTAATGTGGGTAAATCTATCTTTTTAGGTAACGTAGCGTCTAATATGGCTGAGCGTGGTTTGACTACTGTTCTTATTTCGCTTGAAATGCCTGAAATGATGTATGCTAAACGTATTAGCTCTCATTTATCAAAAATACCTATAAAAGACATTCAACAACAGATTAAACCTTTAGAAACATATTTTCAAGAAGTATCTGAACAACGTAAACAAAAGCTTATTATTAAAGAATTCCCACCGAAATCTATTACTATAGGTGGTATTAGAGCCTATCTTGAGTCTCTTGTTAAAAGTGGGATAAAACCGGATATATTGGTGATAGACTATCTTGGATTAATAAAAGCAAGTAGCGGTGATAACTCTTACGAGCAAGGCAAATCTACAGCAGAAGATTTAAGAGCTCTTTCTTACTTTTTTAGTATTCCTATAGTAAGCGCCATTCAAACCAATCGTGAAGGTATGGAGAAACCTTCCTTGGATACTGTAAGCGAATCGCTAGGTGTTGCTTTTACTGCTGACGTGGTTTGGTCTATTCACCAAGACGAAGGCGATCAAGAATTAGGTATTATTAAAGTAGGTGGTATTAAAAATCGTGTAGGACCGAAACATGGCGCTACTGCAATGAGAATTGACTACAACACGCTTTCGCTTTCTGAAGAAAGGGATTATATAGGGCTTGCTAATAACAATAGTGATGAGGATGAAATGTTAAGTATGGAAAGAAGACTTGAAAAAGCATCTAAGCAAGTTAAATAAGTATTGTGAGCGCCAAGAACATATACGTTTTTACTGACATCGATTTAGATGGATCTACAAGCCTGCTAACATTACATTGGGGGCTTAAGGCTAAGATTGGTGATATATCTTTTAAAGCAACTACGGTCAGTAATTTAAGAAGAGAATTGTTAAGATGGTTAGAAGAAAATAGCTTTAGTAGTTTTGATGAAGTATACTTCTTAGATCTCGATACAAGTAACTGTGCTGATCTTATAGATATGTCAAATGTCAATATTATTGACCACCACCTCACCCATGTACAGGCTGTAGAGAGGAAAGTCTATAAAAATGCCAAACTAAACATAATTGAATTCTCTTCTTGTGCAAAACAAATTTACAAGCATTTTAAAACCGTTACACCTGGGTTTGAGAAGAATTTAACACCTGAACAAAAACTTTTAATTGCATTAGCTGATGATTACGATAGTTATCAATTTAAACTAGCTGAATCATATAATTTAAATTGTCTATTAACTAATACACAAAAGACATTAGATAAAACACGTACTGATAAGTTTGTTGAGCGTTTTTATAGTGGTTTTAATGGTTTTAACAAACAAGAAAACAATATTATTAAAGAGTACATTGGCGGTAGAGATACAACTATTAAAAACCTACAGCTGTATACAGGTAATGTTAGTATTAGTAAGCAAACCATCAACATCACTGGCACTACAGGTATTAAGTATGTTAATGATGTATGTGATCATTTACTCAAACAATATGATTCCGATATAGTGTTTTTTGTTAACACTAACAGTCAACATGTTTCATTTAGAAAGAAGAAAAGCTGTAACATAGATCTTTCTAAGCTTGCTGCTAAACTTTGTGAAGGTGGTGGGCATGAATATGCTGCAGGCGGAAAAATTACAGAAACATTTATGGAGTTCGTTAAACAATTAACCCCGATTATAAAATAATATGTCTGGATCTGGAGTAATTGGTGCATTAGAACAAGCAGTACTCAGTAACCCACTGGATGCGCTTATTGAAGATGAAATAGAAGCTGAACTAGTTAAGTTTAGTTCATTCTGTTCAATGATACACAATAAAAAATTAAACAATGTTACAGTATTTTCTTTAATTGTAAAGAACAAAATATATAAAAAGATATATATGCGAATGATTCAGGTAGAAAACGAAAAAGAGGCAATAATACTATTTTTACGGTATAATTCTAACCTTTGCCGTAGCAAAGTTGTGAGAGAGGTACTACAATCGTAGTACTAATGAATGTTCCGCAAATTTACAATACATATTTAAGCGTTTCTCGTGGTTCTTTAAATAAACCATGGAAAGCACGTCAAGACTTCGAAGGTTTTGACAAAACACCCGATGGATTTATTTGCAAACGGTTAGAATTGTTTTTCAAAAAATTCCCACAAATAGATCCAAGAGAATTTTTTAGAGCACCTTATGTAATATACAAAGATGAGGAACATTTTCCTCTTAATTTTTATACTACCCAGAAAGCAATTGCTATATATACCACTGTTTTAAAACAGAAAGCAGAAGAATTACCCGATACACAGGATCAAATTAACGACATAAAGAAATCATTAAAGTATATTGCTAGTACTTGTATTGAAAGCAAGATTACTTTCAACCAATACTGTAATCTTAAAGAAGGATATACGTATAAGTCATTTAACGACTACAATAGTAAATTAATTAACATATATGTGTTGATAAAGTTGCCTTTTTTCGAAACACAGCTAAACTCTCTTAACCTTCAAGATAAAGAACTTTATTTAAAAGATACAGCTAATAACATTTCAAAATATAAAATGAGATTAAATACATCCGTTAAAGCAAAGAACTTAATCGACGAAGGTTTCAAATTAATAACAAAAACAACAAATAACATTGATAAAACTAAAAACTAAACTAAAATTATATACACAACTATGAAACCTACGTTCAACGCAAATATGTTCGATAGTATCAAAAATGCTCTCGAATCAGCTAAAACTAAACAAACAGGCGGCAATTATAAGAATATTTTTTCTATTGCTAAACCAGGTAGTTATGTAGTACGCTTACTGCCTAATATTAAAAACCCTGGAGAAACCTTTTTACATTACTTTCACCATGGTTGGAATAGTATTGCAACTGGTCAGTACGTCAGTATAACCTCTCCTTCTACATGGGGTGAACGTTGCCCTATCAGTGAACTATATTTTAAAGTATTACGTAGCGGTACTACTGAAGAACAAGAACGCGCTAAAGCTAATTTACGCCGTAAAGAAAACTGGTACGTTAATGTTTATATAGTTAATGACCCTATTACACCAGAAAATAATGGTACTGTTAAAGTATTACGTTTCGGTAAGCAATTAAACAAGATTGTTGAATCAGCTATTAGTGGTGATGACTCTTCTGAGTTTGGTGCTAAGATTTTTGATCTATCTGAAAACGGCTGTAACTTACGTATTAAGGCAGAGTTAGTATCTGATAAGCCAGGTGCACCTAAGTACCCAACTTATACAGCTTCTAAGTTCTTAGCTCCTTCAGCTATTGAAGGTTTAAATGAAGATAAGATTCAAGACATATATGAAGGTATTTTTGATCTTGATACATTTGTAGAACATAAGACGCCTGTTGAATTACAAACGTTTATTGATACTCATTACTACGGCGAAGAAACAGCTCAAACAGCTGCCCCTGTAGTTGAAGAAGATGATGTTCCATATGAAGCGTCAGTACCTAAGAAAGCTACGCCAGTAGCTAAAGCACCTGCTAAAGCAGCCTCTGTATCAGAAGATACAGAAGTAAGTGACGACAAGGTTAAAGCACTTCTTGATGGTCTTGATGACTTATAATCTAAATGACTGAAGAACAAAGAAGACAGCAAATTATGCAAGCTCGTCAGCAGGCCATGAGGCCTGCTGCACCTGCTATGTCGGATGCTGAAGCTGAGCAAATAGCAGTACAAAGTCAAGGGCTAACCCAAGACCAAATGCTTGCTATTGCTATGGTAGGTAAAATGGTGTCAAACGATATAGGGGGTATTAAGAAAAATGCTGTTGGAGATTCTTTAAAAGTTAGTGATGTTGATATGTCTAAAGTAATGCCTTCGGGTATTGCTAAATCTATGGGTGTTAAACCTCAACAATTTCAACAGCCACTGGTGCAACCAACACAACAACCACCGAACACAGATGAAGAACCGTGGGTACTCGCTCAACCAACTGCAAATATACTTAGCTCTGTCACACAGCAATCACTTTCTGACCCTAATCAGTTAGAGTTTGATTTAAACAAGAAAGTTCATTATGAAGATATAATGAATGCTATTGATAAATTAGAGAACAAGGTTAATATGTTAACTGATAAAATTAACATATTAATTGACGCTAATAATAAAAAAAAACCGAAAATAACAAATGGAACTCAAGCTGGCTAAGAAAGATTTTGCCGACAATTTTTTAAATATTGTCAGTAAAGCTGTAGACGTTGCATGTATAAAAGTCACTAAAGACGGCTTATATGTACTATGTAATAAACCGGATACAAGTATTATCTTATTAGGTAAATACAATCACCCTATAGATATTGAAGAAGAGCAATCTCTTAATATTGGTGATATTAAAAAGCTATTGCGGGTTATTGATTGTATAGAAGACGAAAATGTTGTGTTTCAGATTAATAGCAACCATTTATTACATAAGTCTGATTCTATTCAGTTTAAGTATCATTTCTTAGACGACACAGCAATACCTAAAGCTTCAATTAAAAAGGATAAAGTAGAAGCTTTACAGCTTGATACGTTTTTTGATATAGATTACCGTAAACTTCAAGAGATACTTAAAGCTAGTTCATTCACTACTGAAACCAATAAAATATATCTTTACGGTCAACCTGATGGTGTGTATTGTGAATTAGGTGATAAAGAATCCGCTAATACTGATAACGTGTCTCTTAAAGTAACTGATAAAATAGAGGGTCAGCCTCTATTACAAGCAATACCGTTTAACTTAGATATTTTTAGAGTACTAACCGGTGTTAAGTTTGAGAGCGCAAGAGTGGGTATTAATCTTAAACTAAAGATTATGTCTTTTTATGTTAAGCCAACTCACGAAACAGAGTTTAAATTTATTATATCTGGATTAGTAAAATAATGGCTAATAAAGTAACAACTCAAAGCTACTTCATTAAAAGACTTAAAGACTCTGGTTATATGGTTTATAAGATCTTTGATCAGTTTGGAGAAGCTGACCCACGCACCTGGACTGTAATGATTGATCCGGGTAATGCGTCAGTATTCTGTACCTGCTATGTTAACCATCAAGGAATGTTCGGTGAAACGTTCTTTGAATTCTATGATGGCGGACAGTATATTCCTGAGAAGTTTAAGTTGAAAACCGACTCAATTGAGGTTATAATAAGCTATTTAGTAAAATACGGAATTAATAACAAATCAGATTTATACCAAGCAAAAACAATTTAATATGTCAAACGAAATTAACCACCCGACCCTCCCTACTGCTAATAGTAGTATGATTACTACAGAAGAAGATAGGAAAGCTATTATTGAAAAGGCTACAGAAGCATATTCAACGTTTCTTGATGCTTTACGTATTGATTGGCGTAATGACGTCAATAGTGCCGATACACCCCGTCGTGTAGCTAAAGCATATGTATGTGATCTTATTAAAGGTTGCTACGAAGGACCACCAAAGATTACTACTTTCCCATCAGATGGTTATGATGGTATTGTCAGTCAAATGAATATACCTGTGGTATCTATGTGTTCTCATCACCACTTATCATTTACTGGTGTTGCACATGTTGCTTACCTTCCAGATAAGAACGGGCAAGTTATCGGTCTATCCAAACTTAATCGTATTGTAGAGCATTATGCCCGTCGCCCTCAAATCCAAGAAGGTTTAACGGTGCAGATACATAAGGCTATTGACCAGCTTTGTGTAGGTAATCAAGGTGTGGCGGTTATTCTTAAATGCTCTCATACCTGTGCTTGCCATAGAGGTGTAAAGCATCATGGATGCGCAATGATTACTTCGAAGTTGTCTGGGGATTTTATGAATGAACCTGAAACTCGAAAAGAATTTTACGATTTTGTTGCGTCTGCAGAACGGGAGTAATAAATAAATATGGTGAGCAAAGAACAAAAAGGTTTTAAGGCTGCTAAAAAAAGCCCTCTTAAAAAGAAGGCTAAGCCTACCCCCTCATTACCAGCGGTGCTACCTAATAACAATCTCTCTGAAGAACAGAAGAAAATAAGAGATTTATTGTTACACGCTCAAATAGAATTTTCTAAAGTAAAAACTAATATTATAAAAGATAAACAAAACGAGTTTGCAGCTCTTGAAGGACAAATTAAAGAGTTTATGGGGCCGTTTATGTTAATTGGATATGATCTTAGTAATAATCCAATAGAAATGGTATCTGCAGCTTCTACATCGGAGCATGATGCTTTATTGGAGCGCTTTAGACGTGTAATGTATAAGATCAATCAAAACATCGCAAGCTCTGGCGGTAATGATCCATATGGTTACAACAATACTGACTAAACTTAAACTTAAGTTTTTACCTGAAAGTCGACGTATTTATACTGTTCTTGAAGGGCAGTATAAGGGAGAATGGCTTTTAAAAGTAAAACAAGATAAAGATAATGTTGTGTTTTTTTCATTACCAGATAAGAATATACGAACTGTTCCTTTAAAGGACTTTAATTGGGGTATACAAAATAAAGTTTTGGATCCAGTAGATGTTTTGCCTGAAAAGGTATATAATGTCTGTATTGCAGAATATAACCTTAAAGCTACCGATGTCCAAAAAAATAACGCTCTTAATCGACGGGAATAACACCCTTCACCGTACTCACTGGGTGGCCAACAACACAAGCCGGCAATTAGTTAATTCAAAGGGTGTAAATGTAGGTAGTACGTTTACTTTTCTTAAGACTGTTAAGTCTTATGTTGATCAATTCAATGCTGATGATGTATATATTGCATGGGATAAGAAATTAACAGTAGGTGCAGTCAACTTTCGTAATACTTTAATGGAAGGCACATATAAAGCCGGTAGAAATCAAGAACGCAACAAAGCTGTATATGATGGTGCTGATGAAATTATTAAAATTACTAAATCGCTTGGAATAAAAAACATATTCCCTGGTGTATTAGAAGCTGATGACGTTATTAGTTGGTTAAGTAAAAATATAGAAGGTAAAAAGATCATTGTTAGTGTCGATAACGATTTTGCACAATTAGTTAATGAGAGTATATCCCTCTATAGCCCTATTAAAAAACTTCTTGTAGATGTTAGTAACTTCGAAAACTACTACGGATTATCCCCAGAAGAGTACCTTTATTATAAATGTATTGTTGGTGATAAGTCCGATAATATACACGGTATTGATGGTGTTGGTAAGATTAGAGGTCAAAAATTAGCTAAACGTTATGCTGCCAAAGACCCAGAAGCAAGAGAGTATTGTAACTCTATAATAAGCACAAACATGCCTCTTGTTAGCTTAACATATGGGTTTACTACACACCCTGACGAGATAAAAATATATGAAGAGCAATTTTTTAATGCAAAGACTGCAAAAGCTGATTTTATTGCTTTTAAAATATATTGTGTGGATTTAGAATTTCCTTCAATTATTGATAGAATGAGCAATTGGCAAGCCTCTTTTAATAAAAACTCTAATACTGATGTTTTAACTGGATATTTTAAGTCATTTGAGTAAGTATTTGTCTATGTTACAAAATAAAGTAGAACCACGCCCTGCTACCTGCACCACGTGCGGGCACGGCCCAGTTCATCCACGCGTTTCACAGGTTAGACGCGGTAAAGACATTGTTACTGAAGCTAATTGGATTTGTCCAAGATGTAATAGTAGATTCTTAAATGGGGTAGTAAATATTACTAACAGTGAAAACAAAAAAAACTAAAAAAATTCTTGATGAAGTCGTAACCTACACAAGCAAAAAACGTGTACAGGTTAAAGAATCAAGTTACGAAACAGGTAATGGTGGTGGTGGTAAACCTGAAACAACTTCACCATATGAATTTGCAAGAGACACTGTTCCAACATTAGGAAAAATTGAAGCTATTAAAAATAAAACAAAAGAGAACGAAACCCCAGAGAATTTACCATTTCCTATGCAAGATTCTATTAGAGAGCTTGCTGATTTATATTTAAAAGCCCAAGATATTAGAAACAAGGCTCGGGATGCAGCTCAATTACCATTTTTTAAAGGTAGAGAAGCTAAACTCGAGAGTTTTCGTAAGCAGCTAAACGGAATTATGGTGTCTTGTAAGAAACTAGCTACAGAATTAAGTGCTTTTTCTCTTGCACCTCGTTAACAAGGTCGCTTTAATAGCGGTCTTATGAACGACAAATTTAAAACATTAATTACATCGCTGTCATTGACAGCTTTCATATCTACTGTGTCTGGGGGTACCGCAAAACTATTTGGTTACCCGTTTTGGTTATGGTTTACTGTAGCATTCATTGCACAGTTCTTAATATCCTATATCTCTAATACGTTTTTAGAGTATAAATCTGCACGAGAAATGCGTTATATCATGCTTAAAGAAGCTGAAATGGTACAAAAGAACTCTGTAAAAGTGATTTGCGCATCGTGTAAGAAAGAAAGCGATGTAACAGTACGTACCAACGAAGAAAACAAGTTTACTTGTGGGTTCTGTAATGCCAAAAATGCAGTTTATTTAATTGCAGAAACCGCGTTAGTAACCGATCCTATTTACGAGACACCAACATTAAAATCAATTACACTCGATAATGGAAACTAATACAAATACATCAAAAAACAAGATAACACTTTATGAATTCGCTCGATGGGCAGCTTTGTTAGAAGCTGTTAACATTATAGCTGATAAATGCGAAGACCGAGGAATCAATTTTGATAGCCAGGAAGGAATGAAATACATTAAACCTTTAGATATTCAAGATTACGTAAATATACGTACTGATGCTTTAATGATAAAGATTAAAACCGCTCGAGAGATCGAGAAAAACCTTAATAACATCAAATGCCTACAAATCGAAAACCAATTAAAACGCTTGGAAGTGATCGAGTAATTTTTATTACTGGAGAAATAACCGAAGCTAATGTTGCTGAAACCGCTCAGCGACTATTTAAATTAGATAGTAAATCTAATAAAGATATATTGTTGATAGTAAGCTCAGATGGCGGTGGTGCTATTGATGGTTTATATTTAACTAATTGTTTTAAACTAATAAAGTCTAATATAGCTATATTGGTACCATCTAATGCACAAAGCACAGCAACCATTATACTTGCATCTGGTACAAAAGGTAAGCGTATTATTATGCCTGGGGCTGTTGCTATGATGCATACCTGTGTATATTCTTTACCGGAGACATCTCACAAAATACAAAAAGTTGAAATTGAACATCAAGAAAAAATGGAACACGTCTATAATAAAATACTGTCTGACAACGGATTTAAATATCCGGAGCATGGTACTACATCAGAATATAACTTTTATGTAGGTCAAGAAATTATAGACGCTGGGTTAGCAGATGTAATGATTAATTCTCTTGATGAATTAAATAAAATAGTTAATCTATAATGAATCCAGAATATATAATAATGGATGCTTCTATCAAGTATAATAAAGCGCGTAATGCTCTTGAAGAGGGACTCTTTTATAGCGATAATACGTGGGTACGTAATTTTGAAAAAGCAACGAAATATACAGATTCTAACAGTGCTGTAGAAGTTGCTAAAAAACTTCAAAATGAAGAAGGCTTACCAAAACGTATACTACTGATACAGCGTAACGGTAATAACATAAATGTTGGCGATGTAAAATTTAGTTGATTTACACAAAGTATCTGTTAATATATACATATGATCCTTAAATTAACTAATGCATTTCCACAATACAAAGGCTTAACTGTATTAATCAATACTGATTTCATTGTTAATGCTATTTCTAATAAAGTTACCAGAGATGATGGTACTATTGAAGTAGTTACCACAGTACATTGCCCACCACACGGTGTTTGGGAAGTAGAGGAAACCCCTGAACAGATTCATGATTTAATTAATGGTGTTGCACTTACACCGGTTAAGAAAGAAGCCCTCATTACAGAAACTATAGCACCTAAAGCTAAAGCAAAGAAAAGCAAATAAATATATTTGCAGGGTTTAGTAGTTATCTGAAGATAACTACTTTAATTTTTACGGATGTGGCATATCGGCTGTGCAGCAGTCTCCAAAACTGCCTTAGGTAGGTTCGATTCCTACCGTCCGTGATAATTATTATATATGGTTTTAATACGTAGAGCGTCAAAAGGTGGTAGAGATTACACTGTGATTATGCTAAAAGGAGAAGAACCTAAATGGATTCTTACTACTAATTACGAACATAACAGAATACTTGAAATATTTAAACAAGATAAAGAATATGAAGGCATTGAAAATGATTTTAGCTCTAAAGAATGGAAAATGTTAGAAAGTATACCAACTTACGATAAATTAAAAGATAGCAACGAACCGTAGATTATAGAGTGTACAGTATTAATTATTATATATTATGGAGCATTATCATTATAAAGTACCAGGCTGGTTTTCATTTCCTATGCTCTATTCGAACATGGTTAGTTTAGCTGCAGACGGTGCACATTTTATAGAGATAGGTTCCTGGATGGGTTGCTCTGCATCCTATATGGGAGTAGAAATAGCTAACTCTGAAAAGAGTATTAAATTTGATTGTATTGATGAGTGGTCAGATTATGTAAAGGATGGCTTATTTCTTAAAAATATGCCAAACAACCCTGGTGATTTTGTACATAATTTGTTTTTAGAAAATACTGCACCCGTTAAACAATATATTAACCCTGTAAAGAGTACTTCAGTTGAGGCAGCAAACTTATATTCAGATAATTCTTTAGATTTTGTTTTTATTGATGCTAATCATGTGTATGAGGCAGTATGTATAGATATTGCAACTTGGTATCCTAAAGTTAAATCGGGTGGGTTTATTGCGGGACACGACTATAAAGACGAGCCTGTAAAACACGCTGTAAATACTGTTATTGGGGAAAATAATTATTTATTTGATCTAAGAGAAAATTGTTGGTTACATAAAAAGGCATGACCCAATTATCCGGCTATGTTAAAAAAGGTTGGGGTAGTGAATTTATTTGGGCCACTAACGACAAGTACTGTGGTAAATTAATGGAGTTTAATGCCGGGGCAAAGTTTAGTATGCACTTTCATAAAGAAAAGGATGAAACATGGTACATACTTTCTGGTAAATTTGTAATTAAATTAATTAATACTAATAATGCTAGTGTGTCCGAAACTAAACTTTACCCAGGAGATGTATGGCACAATAAACCTTTAGAACCACATCAGCTTATATGTATCGAAGCAGGTACTGTAATAGAAGTATCTACTCCAGATAGTGTTGAAGATAATTACAGGGTAATGCCTGGAGATAGTCAGATAATATTATAATTACTTTATATGGATTACACAGAAATTATTAAGAAAGCAGTAGACAATGCAAATGCTGGTGTATCTAAACTACCACGAGAGGTACTCGACCTAGAGGGTATGTCGAGTAATAGAATACGCCACCTACTTAATAATATTATTTCACTACAAGGCAATTCTGCCCGTTACCTTGAAGTTGGTGTTTGGAAGGGCTCTACTACTATTTCGGCATTATATAATAATACACTCGAGTATCATACATGTATTGATAATTTCACACAATTTAACGGCCCACGTATTGAATTTCAGAAAAACTGCAGAACACATTTAAGCTACGAAAACAGAGTTAACTTTTTAGACTGTGATTGTTTTGAAATTAACCCAGCAGACTTTAATATTAAAGACATTAATACTTATCTCTATGATGGTGAACATAGTGCTGCTTCTCAATATCGCGGTATTACCCATTATTATGAATCTTTAGCTAATGAGTTTATTTTAATTGTAGATGATTTTAACTGGGAAGAAGTACAGAGAGGTACACGTGATGCTATTAGAGATAAAAACATTAAAGTACAATACGAAGTTCATTTACCAGCTTACCCAGTAACCACTCAAGGACAGTGGGGTCCAGAAATTGCCGGAGACAAAATAAACTGGTGGAACGGTTATTACGTTGCTCATTGTACAAAATAATTTTTACGCAGGTGTAGCTTAACGGTGAAGCGCCACCTTGCCAAGGTGGATATTGCAAGTTCGAGTCTTGTCACCTGCTCCAATTTAAATCTTAAGACTGTTGGGTTTAGTAGCGCGTATATACACTTCACCCCAAACTTCTAACTCACCCATCAAAGCTTGAAATTCTTTTTGAGTAAGATTGTCTAAATTTGCTAATTTACTGTAAACTTCTTCTGCCATTTTTTTATAATGGGCATTAGCTTTATCGCAATCTTTATCAGGAGCATTCTCCATTTTTTCACACTCTTTATAAGGTTTTGCTTTAGCTGCAAAATGAATAGCTGTTAAAGTAGCAAAACCACCCTTTTCTTTGGAGCTATGCGCAATTTTGGCAGCTCCTGCAGCTCTCTTATCTAAAAACTGTACAAGAGACTCCTCTGTAGTAGGATCTGGCTGAACACGCTTTTCGAGCATTAATTGATATTGTTCTGCTAACACTTTTAAGTTGCTATTCATAAGATAAGTACTACTATATATATTTACGTTCTTTAACATACTTTACGGGCCTGTACTAGATTCGACTCTGTGACAGACGTATTAGAAGCAAGCAAGGTTGTTAAACCTTTCAAAATTAACACAAAAACAACCGGCATTATTCAAAGCCTCAAGAACGCAGTCGCTGCTGTGAAAGAATCTCTTTCATTCGGCGAAAGCTTCGCATTCGCAGCTGCTTAAGCTCGATCGGTTATAGTATAGATTCTCGCTATATATTGTAACCGTCATTCAGCGAGACTGACTATCCTATGGTAGTAAGATAGCAGGAAACCTACCAAACAATTTGTATACCAGCATTACGGGTATATATCTTATTAGTAATGATAAGCTTGTAGAAACTGATAAAAACGGTACAGAACACCCGGGTGCAAATCCCGGCAGGTCCATTTCTTTATTGCAGAGTAGAGCACCGGTAGCTCGTCTGGCTCATAACCAGGAGGTAGGCAGTTCGATTCTGCCCTCTGCACCCATTCTTAATC
>Ga0114951_10003322_pt1 | contig 16730 bp, 15 predicted proteins | sample AM7aDNAmetaG_FD_88677 | JGI IMG/M metagenome (GOLD analysis project Ga0114951, IMG submission 88677) | Freshwater microbial communities from Finland to study Microbial Dark Matter (Phase II) - AM7a DNA metaG | ecosystem: Environmental > Aquatic > Freshwater > Lake | place: Finland: Lake Alinen...
CCACGGCGGCGGCGGCGTCCTTGGCGTCCTTGGCTGCCTGCGCGTCGAGGCGCAGTTGGGCCACCTCTTTTTCGGGTGCTTTGTCTGCCCTGGCGAAAATCGCGGTGCGGTCCATCACTTCACCTTCCCTATGTACGCCAGCGCCTTGTCAAGGCGGGCTGCAAGCCCCGGCATGTCGGGCTTCCCCGGCGCACGGTCGTTGAGCGCCTGCACCAGCGGCTGGACTCCCGGTATGGACGATGCCCATGAATTGAGGATCAGTTCCCTGTCGCCGACCATCGCGGGCCGGTGGACGTCCCCGGGTAGCCCTCCCGATGGATCGGATTTCCCTTCGGCGTAGGATTCGCTGAGCTTGCCGCCATAATAGGGGTCGTATACCCTGTCCATCAGCGCAGGGGTCATCTTGTTGATGGTGGGATTCCCGCCATATTTGTAGGGGTCACCCTCGGCGTTGCTAGGAGGGCGATCCTTCGGAAGGGTCGCACCCCAATCAGGTGCGCTCATTTGCGTGCGCTCCTGCGGGAGTGATTCCCCCCATTTTGTGGACAGTTCCTTGGGGATCGCGTCCTTCCATTTTGCCGTTGATTCCTGCGGGAGCGTCCTCGCCCAATCGGGGGCGGATTCCTCTGGGTAGGCTCCCCAGTCAGGCAACCTTTTAGCCGGAGTTTCTGGGGTGGATTTTTTAGCCATGAACGGGTGATTCTTTATTGAGTCGGCCAATGCCGTGAGGAGGTTCCCCGGGGTCTGCGTGGACTTCCCCCCAGCGTAATATCCTTGCCAACCTGTACCGACCCCTTTCTGCGGGTTTTTCTGCGGTGCCTTCGGAGCGAACGCATTCCCAATAGCGCCACCAATCGCCCCTCCCACCGGGCCGCCCATGACGCTGCCTGCCAGCGTCCCCATCCCCGAAAGGAACCCGCCCTCGCCAGCGCTGACTGCCTGCGCCTGTTTCTGCCCCAAGTCGGCCATCGTCGAACCATAGCCGAGCGTCTGCCCGCGCTGGGTCACATCGGCGTTCAGGTTCCCCAGCTTCTGCTCCACGTTCTGGCCGCGCTCCTGCACTTCCTGCCCCGTCAACTGCGGCAACAGGCTCGAATAGGTGCTCCCGTAGGTGTTCGCACCGGCCGCGCCGCCCGCGTTCGCACCGGCCGCGCCGGACAACCCGGCCGCGCCAGCGGCTCCCATCGCCTGCGACCGGGCCCCGCCAGCGGCAGTCTCGGCCCCCCTGACAGCGGCTCCGGACGCCGCGCCCCCAGGGCCCATGTCAACGTTTGGGTCAATGGTGGAAGTGGCGACATTCGCCGGGGCACTCGCCATCGCGGCCTTCGACGCCTCGGCCGGGTCATACCCGCCGCCGAATATCTCATTAAGGAAGTTTCCCGCCATATGTCCCCCTACACCCGCACTTCATTCAACGGTATCGCCTCTGCGTCGGGCGAATAATAGACAATCGCCTCCATCAGGACGATCTTCTGCTCCAGCGTGACGTGGCGTATCCCGAATGACGCCGCCATCACATTGGAATGGGGCGGGTTCCACGAGAACCTGTAATACCCCTGTGCGCTCAATAGTGCCATGTTCTGCATGTCGGTGTCCACGCCCGTCGTGCCGTCAGGCAGGATGTAGTTGCATGACAGTTCGATTGTCCCGGGGATGTCCCCGGAACACCATATCTGCCCGCAGAACCGCCCCACCCGCATCGTGAGCCATTCACCGGGGGAGACGTAGGAACTCTGCCAATTAAGCGGCATGAGGTTCCCTGTCCCTTGGGTGTACTGCCATGTGCCATAGGTCAGGCCACAGATGAAGTACATGCCCTTGGATGTGCTTTTCAGAAACGACGTGGAAGTCCAGAAGTTCGGCAGAGGATTCTCGGTGATCGCCAAGGGCTCCGGGTTTATCGACTGCTGCGCGTCGTACCGCTGTGTCTCCTCGCGCACCGACAGCACCGTAGTCGAAGTCGCGAGGTACAGGCAATTGTCGCGAACGCTGAAAACGCCCCCCGTGACGGTGGGCTTGAGGTTGAACTGGAACAGTTTCCGCAACGTCTGGCCGCCGTCGAAGCTGTACACCGAATTGTCGAAGCCCGACAGGAAATAGGCCTTCTCAGGTGAGGCGCACAGGTAGGACATGCCAATGGCGTAGACCAGTTTGACCGCTGCGCCCTGCACGACGCCCGTCGTGCCATAGGTCAGGGGCACGAGATAGATGTACTCCCCGTCGCAGGCGTATATCGCCCCGTGGATCAGGAAGGTCGCCGCCATCCTCCACGGCAGCAGATTCGACCCGCCACCGGACGGGAACAGGTAATACCCGAGGTAGTTGTACGTCTGCACCGCCACAGCGTTGAGCATCTGGATGCCCACGCCTGAATAGGTGGCGTCTCCTCCGGCTGGGACGTTGGCGTTGAAGACATACCCTCCGTTGTGCGCCCCCGTGACCGCTATGGTCGCCGCAGATCCCAGGGTGCAGACATAGTAGTCACCAAGGTATGCCGTGGTCTGGCCGTTCCATGCCGACCACCCGATTGGCGTGCATTTGCCGGAACTCACGTCGGTCGCCATCGGCGCGATGTAGCTGTAGTTGGCGTATGTCTGGCCTGGGTCGATGCAGGATGAGTACTTGTTGAATATCTTCAGGTACATCACCGAGGTCACTTCGGTGAGTCCGGAGTTCTGCATGAAGAAGCTCGGCGTGTAGGCCGAGTAGCTGTACAGGATCCGCTGGTAGCTGCAGTCGATGATCGCCTTGGCCGAGGCCGAGTTTATCGTCACCACGCCCGACGCTATCTCCTGGAACACGGGGGCGGCGGTGGTGTAGGTCGAGACGAACGTTCCGTTGTTGAGCTTGTAGACGCAGATTCCCGTCAGTGAGGTCGGCCCACGCCATGAGAAGGGGTGAAAAAAGTAGTTCCGGTTGATCCCCAGCGCGGGGTTTCCCTGCATGATGTCGAATCCGAAGGAACCTCCGGCGAAGTCGTTGACGAGGTTCCCGCAGTCCTGTGCGTCGCCGAACGAGGTCGAGTTCATGGCAATCAGCGCGATGTTGTTGGCGTAGGAGCGAAGGACGAACATCCCCGCCGCGACGTCGAGCTGCGGGTACGCCGCTGGCTTCAGGGTGTCGGTGGTGTTCGCCTGCTTGACGCTCAGGTGGAAGCACCCATAAGGGGATGTGGCGGGGGCGGCTCCTCCGGAGGAGTACACGCCGGAGCATCCGTAGGGGGTGACGACCCCCGACTCGAGCCGGAAGGTCGCCGCCGATGCCGCTCCGGAATGGAGCCCTCCAGTCGCCGAACCGACCGCTGGGGGGGTATATGCGCCGTTTTGCCAGCCAGTGGCCGCCGCTATCGCTCCCGCCGCCGATATGTTCACCCAGAACGCCGGTTCCCGTGCGTCCATCGTGGAGCATCCCAGCGACATCGCCGTGTTCGTCGTCGCGAGGACATAGGGGCCGTAGTCGCCAAGCATCACGCCGGAAGCTGTATAGGACGCCGAAGTCAAGGTGCTCCATCCGGCATAGTTCGAGACGGTGGTGTTGTAGTAGCACCCCGAGGTCACGCCCGAGGTGCAGGTGAACACCAGCCGCCCCGCGTGCCAGTAGCAGGATATGTCCGCCAATTGCCCCGCGTTGACCGCCTTGGAGGTGTTCACCACGCCGCCGGAATTGTTGTACTGGATGTAGTACACGCCGGTGACGATCTTCGAATAGATGAAACCACCATTGGTGACACAATTGGCGTAGGTCAACGTGTTCGCCCGGGCGAACCTCGCGCATGACCCCGCGTCCATACCCGCCGCCGCCGCCGTCTTGGTGTTGTATATCGTGTTGGTTATGTAGTCGAACTCGTCTATCGCGATGAGATCGGTGCCGACGTAGCGCAGTCCCAACAGGGTGTAGGTCTGCCTCGCCACAGCAGTCCCTGATGCCACCACAACGTCGAGGTACTGCGCGGGTATCTGCTGGCGCTTGAAGTAGCTGCGTGTCCCGCTTCCCCCGATGCTCCCGAACCCGACGTAAGCCCCGGTCGATCCTGAAGGGAACAATGTGTCGAGGGGAAGCAATGCATCCGATGGGTACAGGGGCGGGGAGTAGTTCAAGGTCTGTGAGAGCGTCGAGACGTTTCCCGTCGCGGAGTCAATTCCAACCACACATCCGTTCGAGGTGACGTAGGTGGTGAACGTGGAAGGGAGGGTATTCGATTCCTGGAAAAGCTCGGTTATCCCGCCGTCACGCTGGATGCCGTTGTTGGCTATCGCCGGGCCGCCCGTGGATATATCGTAGATGTCCTGCGACACCGAGGTGGTGTTCAATGGCGCGGAAAGTGGGAGTGGCTGCTCTGTCCCCCACGGCGTGTCTCGTGCCACTATCTCCCCCTATATGTACGGTGCGAATCCCTGCCCGAACTGGTTCTTTATCGGCTCCCCATGGCTGTCGTCCCGCGACATCTGCGAGAGCATCGAACTGATTATTTCCTGCTTCCTCGCCATCCATGGCGCGATGTCCGCCTTCTGCTTCCGGCGGATCTCAATCGCCACCTGGTAGGCCATGAGTTCCGGTATCATGTTGTACGGATACACGAGGTCTGTGGTGACATCCACCTGCGCTGGCCGGGGGTAGTACCAAAGGCAGTACTTGAGGTATCCAGCCGGATCATAGACAGAAAGGTATTTCCCCTCGAAACGGTACGCCGGTGAGTTCTGGGTGTTGCCGAAGTTCTCTATGGTCATCTTGCTGACGGGGTAGTACCCCATCGTGCCGCCATATCCCTGGTACTGGATCATCCGTAGGCGGTAGAAGTAGTCAGGGAAATCAACGATGTTGGTCGTGTCCAGCATCCAGACAAATTGCCTGTCCGCGTCAAATGTGACCGCCACGTCGGTCGTCGGATCAAGGTAGTACGCCGTGACAAAATAATCGTCGTTGTTGGTGCAGAGGAATGCGTATATCTCCTCCCATGACAACTGGACGGCGAACAATGCCTCGGCCGGGGTATAGAATGAGACATTCGGGACATCAGCGAGGGCCATACCGTTTGTGATGATCGTCGATACCAGCATCGGCCCTCCCCGTCAAGCGAGGCATGGGGGGATTTCACTCCCCCCATGCCGATGGTCAGTTGAACTGGACCGCGCAGCAATGTCCCGGTGCCACGACGGCGAAGTTCCCGTAGAAGCTGAAGTCGATCCGCATGCCCTTGCCCGACTGGAGGTCTATTTGGCTGGTGGTGTACATGTCATTCACCAGGAACTGGAAGTTGGTCGTCGGCTCGCCCTCGCTGGATGCCTTGGGCGCCCCGGGTGCGTTGTCCAAGGGGATGTTCTCCATGATCGGGGAAGCGTTTGACAGGCCGAACAGTCGGATCGCTCCGGTGTCCAGGATGAACGCCGTGTTCTTCGGGCAGTAGGGATCGTCGAACACCATGTTGAGCCAGCTTGTCGAGAACGACATCTGGAACTGGTCGATGCCCTGGGTGATGTTTGCCTTGCCCTTGGATACGCCACCCTGAATGTCCTGGTAGAACGTCCTGTTCGCGAGGGCCTCGTTCATCAGGAACCCGAAGTCGTCGTCGTTGACAACGATAAGGTCCACAATCCCGCCACCGCGCCGAGCCTGCTTGAGGCCGCGAAGAAGGGCCTGGGTGTATGCTTCGTTGGCTCCCACGTTACGGTAGACGTACTGACCGGCATATTTGTCCGGCGCTACGCTGCGGTTGACCCCGTAGAAGTTCGTCGCGATGTAGGTCGCCCAGTTGGCCGCGTTGGTTCCGCCGCCGGGAGCCGTGGTCGATCCACGGTAGAAGGCGGTGGTGAGCCATGACCCCAGACCGACAGGGGCATTGGGCTGGGCGTTGACGTCGCGTCCGCCCTTGATGAGCACCCAGTCGCCGACCGCGAGGCCGATTGCGGCTCCATATGCGGTGGCGAAGGTGATGCGGGTGTTGCCGCTGCCTTGCTGGCCGATGGAGGCGACAACGTAGCTGGGGCCAGCCTGGATGCTCCCTCCCCTGAAGGCACCGGAAGGGGTGGGGGCGAATTGGAGCACCGAGCCCGGATCGACGGCCATCGCGGTGGAGGGATCCACATCGATGTAGATGTAGCCCGTGGTGTCCACGACGTTGACCTGACCGAGTTCCAGGTATCCCTGGTGATAAAGGCAGGTCGCGAGGACTTTCCGCAGATCGTCCATCGCGAGCATCGCCCGGAGGGAGAATACGCTGATGAAGGCTGCCCGGTCGCCCTGAGAGGCCAGGAACTCCTGGGGGTCGAGGACGAAGGAGGAAAAAAGGCGGCCAGGGGTCAGAAGCATCGAAGCCGCGGTGTAGGAGTTCGCGGCCTGCTGGGTTACCTGATTGAAATCAGAGGAAACCGCCCCGGATCCGTAGGGAACCATCGGAAGGGGGATGTATTTCCCGCCGACCCGTTCCTTCTTGATCATCTTCAGGACGGGGGAGTTGCGGAACACCAAGGCTTCCACGTCCTGGACGCCATAATATTCCTTCAATACCGCCAGAACACTGGTGTCCTGGGTTACGCCGCTAGCCATTAGTGTGCCTCCTTGACTTTCATCTTCTTATTCGAAAGGGACTCCGACAGCTTGTGCCGATCCCCGCCGAGTGACTTCATCTGCGACATGATCTTAGAAACCGCATCTGGTTCCTCTTCCGGGGCTTCCTCTGGAGGGGCTTCCTCTGGAGGGGCTTCCTCTGGAGGGGCTTCTTCGGCCATCGGTGCCTCTGCGGGCGCCGCTTCGAGGGCATCCTCGCCTTCAGCCGGTAGGACTTCTTCCTTGACCCCGACGTACTTTCCGAACCTGCTTTTTGCCTCTCCGAGCCTTCCCTTGATCCACTCGTCCCGCTCGTCGTCGCCGGGGGCCTCGTCGCCCATGAGTTCCTCGATCAGCGAGTCCGAAAGGCCTTTCCCGTAGACTTCCTTGTGGAAGCCCTCGTAGGGTTCCATGTCCTTGCCGTATTTTCCCGACAGTTCATCGGAAAGGGATGACCTCTTCTGGGAGTCGGCGGCGCCGATGAGGCCCTGCGTGAACTTGAAAAGAAGGTCTTTCGTCTCTCCCAGGTCTTCCTCAAAGTCGCGAAGCCGGGCGCCAATCGCCTCGAATATGGGCCCCAGTTCCCGCGATATGACAGACTGTATAAGCCCCTCATCCTGAGCAGCGTCAGGGTTGCCCTTTTCCATATCAGGCATTGTTCGCTCCTGTCATTGGATTCCCGGTGTTGCCCGGGGCCGGAGCGCCTTCCGCGCCCCCCGGAGCCGACGGCCCCGGTATGCCATTCGCCGACACTGGCGGCATGGTCTGGATCATCGCCTGCACCGCCTGTGGTGGCAGCCCAGGGTACATCACCGACATCAGGGCGGCGGCCTGCGCCTGCACTATCAACCCCGTGTTCATCTTCTCCAGTATCCCCAACAATCCCGAAATCTGGCCCGAGTCGAAGGCTTTGTCCTTCAGGGGCTCCGGCGGGGGTGGAGGCATCTTGGGCTTGAGGAAGTCATTCACCAGCGTCTTCTCATCGTTGACCTTCTGGAGTAGCTCCGCCAACCGCTTCAGATACTTCTCGTCGTCGCCGGAGGAAAGCAGGATGTTCATCTGCTTCACGATGTTCGACTCGAGTTCTTGGAGGTCAACCGTCTCCCAGTATTCATACTTCTCACCATTCAGGCACTCGTCGATTATGTGCTGGGCAGCGTCGTAGTTCGCCCCGAGGATGGTCTGCACTCCCTCAAGGTCAGGCAACTGCATGAAGTGGCTCGCCATCGAACGGTCAATGAACCCGCCGTTGATCATCGCCTGGATCTGCACCATCTTCCGGTCGGGGTCCTTCGAGAGCATCGACGCCGCCGAGAACTGGATGGAATACTTGTCCTTGTCGTTCCTGGCGTCACCCCACGACACCGATTCCCGCATCAATTTCGGCGGGAGTATCGCCTTCCCAGCGGGGAATACATCGATGCACAGTCGGGATATGTCCACAAGAAAGTGGGTGAACCGCTGGAGCTGCACGTTGAACCTGTCGGACTCGATGTCCTCGAGCGTCTGCATGGCCTTGCCGGATTCGACATCGGCGGGCTTCTTGGACTGCGCCGACATCTCGGATATGCCTTCCAGCGCGTAAGCCTTCTTCATGTACATCTCAAGAAGCTGGATCCACTCCTGGCTCATCGGTGACGGTGTGACGAAGTTCACCTGCCCGTTCTCCCCACCGGAAAGGACATCGTAGGCGGTCACCGCGTTGTTGAGTTGGCTTGCCTTGAGGCCGGATCCCTTCGGGACGAAGGCGAGAGCAAGTGGCATGTTCCTCGTGGCGTTGTCGAAACGCTTCACGAGTTCGTCAACCTCGCGCTGGATTGGGTACAGTGAATCGGCGAGACTCTGGCTGAAGAACCCTTTCAGGGGTTCAGTGTAGTATATCTCCTGGAACGGCCTCTTATAGAGGCCATTGTGGGTCTGCCGGTAGTCGAGGTCGATGGCCGCGTGGACTTGCTCGGAGCCGTAGAACTCCCATTTTTTGCCGCTGTAGAGGTCGTAGTACTCGGCGTACTCGTCCTTCGCCTGCAAGTCGTAGGCGAGGTACTCCTCGAGCTTCGGATTATCCATCGTGTTGATGAGGGCCGCAAGCGGGTAGTGTTTGCGCCAGCGCATGACGTGGGTGACCTCATTGTGCATGTATTCAGCCGGGTCGATGAAGTATTCCCACGGTGGGACGCGCTCGAGGCATATCTTGGCGGCATCGACGTACATGACGCCCATGTCGAAGACCGCCGAGTCGCGGAAACAGGATACCGACTTCTCGTAGGCTTTCTGGTCGTCCAGCCAATAGTCGAAATGCTGCTGGAGCGCCTTGCAAGCCTTCCCCGTGTCGTAGTCGCCATGAAGCGGGTTGAAATAGGGTCGCACCCTCGCCTCGGATACCTTGGAGGTGAGCGTGTCTATGCACGATTTGATGAGGTTGAACTGGGTCTGCACCCCGTCGGTGTTCACGGCGGGCATGACGTATGCCTGGGGCCAGACGTAGGGTGTCCAGAGATCTTCCCTGCGGACACCGTTGTTCATGTATCGGTTCATGTTGCGGATATACTTGCCCTCGCGGGCGGAAAGGTTCTTCCGAAGGGCGGAAAGCCCGTCGCGGGCCCTCTGTTCCTCGGTCTTGGGTGAGAGACGTGCCATCAGACGCTTCAATTGGTCGTTTTTCACCACACGTCTCCATCTTGAATGGCATTCTTGGCGACGATTCGCCGGAATCTGAAGATTTTCCCGTCATTGTGAGCGAAAATCTCGAAATCATATCCCAAAGGGGCCAGTTCTGAGCGAAAAAGGTCGAGCGAGAGGTCTTTTCCGACTACGGACACGCCAGTTTCCTGGTAATCCTGCGTTGTCTCCGGGTTCTTTCCCAGAATCCGCGAGAAAAGACCCCTCGTTCGACTCAATTTCTTACATTCCAACAGGGGCGGGAACGGAGACGTACCAGATCGACGCTTGGATCAGCGCCACCGACGAGGCCACCGAACAGGTCAAGGAGAGGGCGTTCCCCGGCATGAGCGCCATGAGCCCCTGCATGTCCACCGACAACTGGGAGTCCAACGCGGTGGCCTTGAGGTTTATCCCTGTGGCGGCATAGAACGCCGGAGCCGCTGTGTAGGTGCTGGTCGCAGGCGCCCATTTGATGACCGCGTCGGCCGGCCCTCCGACCAGCGCATTGACGGGTGCCACGTTGGTGAAGGACACCACGGGGTTGCCCGTGCCGATGTTGGCGCCGGTCCCCGTGGTCACCGACCACAGGAGGTTCGACGCGGTCACCGCTCCGGAAAGCCAATTGGCGTTGAGCATGATCGGATAGACGATCCTCCCCGACCCGGAGGGATTCCACAGGGTCGGGACGTTGCCCGTGGTCGCAGACACGAGGATGGCTATGCCAGCCGCCGCCGTGGAGGCCACATAGACCTGGCCTCGGCGGACAAGCTCCGCATAACGGCCATTGTAATCCTGCACAACCGTGGAGCCGTAGTTGTCGCCCCGCTGGTTTATTGAACTCGAATCATTCGCGGCCTGTGGGCCGACGACTACCTGATTGGGCATTCATACCCTCCTTTTAGCATCGAGCCGTGACATCCACGGTCCCGCCGGTGACATTCACCCTGACGGCGGTACAACCCTTGACAAGGGTCCTCGTGGTGTCCGACACCGTATCGGTCAAAGCATAGACATGATCATAGGCGAGAGTGGTGCTTCCCGGGATGATCTGCCCGGTGGGTGCCAAGTCGAATGGCGACTCATCAGATCCCTCGAGGAACGCTGTCCCGCCTCCCGAAACGAGGAAGAAAAGCGTCACCGCCCATTCCCCCGCGTCGGGCGCGAATATCCATTCCTGCGGACCAGTGGTCTGATACCTGACCTCGAGGAACTGCTGCGGCCCGACGACCACCTCTGTGGAGGACGCCATGTTGCCGACCGGATTCCGCGTCATGTACTTCGCCATTTTAATTACCCCACCAACTCGAAACAGGCTCCGTAGACGGTCACCGCGTTTGACGCCGACGCCGTGCCGATCTTCATCGAGACATCAAGGATGTAGCTCTGGGTGCAGTCCACCGTGGTGACGTTCGGTGCGCTCTGGTAGCCGGAGATGCCATAGCTCAGTTCCATCGAGCCGACAATGGAACCTGCCGTTCCGCCAGAAAGCACCACGAGACTGGGGAAGATCATCATCCCGAGGCCGTTGTTGGTTATCGTGGTGAACGCCGTGGTGTCCGCGATGGTGTAGGCCACCTTGCCCGTCATCGGGTTGCGGAGGTGCATCCTCACCTGGAACGTCGGTGTCGCCGTGTTGTTCCACTTCGCCAGTATCCTGCCTGACAGCCATGTCCCCACCGTCAGCGCCCCGTAGGGTGCCGTCGGCACGTTCAACTGGCTGGATCCAGGCAGGAGCAATGAACTGCCCGGGCCCTTCCCCGAAGGATCGGGGGAAAGGTTCACATAGCTCATCACCGACGGGTTTATCGCTGTGCTCACGGTGTTCGCCGTGAAGTTGGCGTTGGAGCTAGCGTTCACCCCAGAGAATATCGAGAACTCCGCGTCACCAACGCCGCCTGTGGCGCTCGCGCCGATGACATATCCCGCCGGGAGGTAGTTTATCGAATACGCCCCCGACGAGAAGAGTGATGGACCGTTCAAGGTCCCTATCACCCCTCCTTGGTTTTGTGTTTCCATCCACGCCATTTTTTGTCCCCTTTCCTTAGTTGTAGGCCCACATGCGGACGCCCAGGGTTTCCCAGTAGTTGCCGATGTTCGGGGTGCCGTCAAGCACCCTCACATCGAAGCCGACAGGGACGGTGGTGTCGAGCGCGACGACCCTCGCCGTGGCGGGAGCAGCCCAGGACCATGCCGCTGCGGTGGTGTTTATCCCACTGGCCGCCGTGTATATCTGGACTTCCATCATGGATCTGATGATCGACTGGGCATAGGGCGAGGAGATGGCTGCGGCCCCATACTGCTGGATGATGATGTCGGCGGTGATCTTGAAGGGGAACGGGCCGACGGCCACCTGAGCCAACGCCGCAGAGGCGATGAGCGAGGTGAACGAGGTCGCTCCAGCAGAGGTCACAAGTCCCGCCGTGAAGGTCGCGGTGCTGGTGGTTGCCGCCGTATGGCTGCCGATGATCTCGATGCGGTACATTGACCCCGACTGCGGGAACGATCCGGCGGTCGAGAAGTTGAGCGTGTCGGCGGCCTGCAGAAAACCGGCGGGGACGAATGGGCTTCCCCAGTACAGCGTGGCCGCCTGGAGGTACATCGTGCCGGAACCGGCGTCTGTGTAGGCGATGGCCGCGCCACCAGGGGTCAGGGAGAAGTTCCCCGTGGTCGCAGAAACCCACTTGTAGTAGTAGGTCTGGCCGGGGATGAGGCCCGTGGGGGCCACCGCTCCGGCGGCGAGGGCTATCTTCACCGGATAGTCCATGTAGTTGAGGGTCGTGATGAACGGCCCGGCAGTTGCCGTGGTTCCCAGAAGCCCGTTCGAGGACGAGAAGGTGACGGCGGCGTCACCGCCCCATGGCAAAGTCGATGTCGTGAGCTGCCCCAACTGGTACGCGCCGATGAGGCTCGACCCAGAGTTGGTGACCGTGCCGGTGGATATCCCCACGGCGGCGGACGGGCAGGGCTGGTTGTAGAACAGTCCAGGAATGTCCAGGTTGGCTCCCTGCTTGCTTTTCAGTTGCAGGGCCTCACGGCTCATTGGACCAAGATCGAGTTAGTACTTGGAATCCCAGCAGCCATTTAAAGGCCTCCTTGATCCGGCCAGGGGCCGGTCATTCGTTCGTGTTCGCCCGGATGTACATCCGTCGCAATATCCGATAGTGCGCGTCATCGCACCCAAGTGACCCCACCGCATGGAATAAAGCCACGATCCTGTCAAGGTTCGGCAGCTTCTTCCCCACCAGGTGCTCGACCTCGAACCAAGTGAATGAATCCTCCACCTGCTCGTTCGACCTCGACACCATCAGCTTCCCGAGCAGATGCCCCCACGCCTTCTGGGCGGGTGTCTGCTCCTCCATCGCCTTGGCGAACTCCGGGTTCCCTCCCTCGAGCTTCCGCCTTAGCCTGCCCCGAGCCGACCCGACCTTGTCCAGTTCGGCCTCAAACTCCTCATCAACCGCTCCATCCGCCTCAGCAATCTCACCCATCGGCTCCCCCTCATCATCTTCCACGCCTTCTCGATGTCAACCGGGGCGCCAGCCCTTGCGGCCCCCGGGTACAGCCTGTCAAGCGCGGCAATAACCTCCGACTGGTCTGAGCTTACCATCAGGTGCCTGTTGAGGTTCCACTCAACTCGATCTTGGCCACCGGCTCATCCACCCTCACCGCAATCGGCGTGTCGGCGAACGCGACGACGTCCGACACACACTGCTGGCACAGAGAGAAGGTCATCGGAACCACGACCAACCCGTTCGGAGTCACATATTTCCCCGTCGAAAGCCCGTTGGGCCCCCCCACCACGCCCGAACAACGGTCGCAGGAATACGTCACCATACCGCCTCCCTCACACCAAGCGCCTGCAAAACCTCGACCTGCTGGTCGAACCAGTCCTTGGGGCCTGAATCCTTGACGACCTCGGCCTGACGGCCCTGCATCGCCGTGTTCCCATGCTTCATCAGGAAACGATAAGCGTATACCAGCGCGTCCATCATGTCCGGGTGGAACGCCGCGTCGTCGATCTTGCGCTCCACCTTCCCGTCGTCCTTGCCCCGGCTCCATACTATCTTCGAGCACTCGTCCGCGAACACCCCGTCCCGCCTCAAGTGAAGCCGACCGTGGTTCACGTCGTCCTGCAGGAAGTATATCCCCACGTCCTTGTCCCGCTTGTAGGCCGCCCGCACCGGCAAGTCAAAGGCATCGGCCAACTCCTGCGCCGTCTTCCTTCCAAGGCCGCCCGTATCCGCCCACACCTGGAACTCGTCCCTCGCCGCTGACGTGAAGGGATACCCCTCGAAGCACGATTCTATCATCCTTGTCATGTCATGCGCCAGCGTGGATATGTCATTCTTGAAGCCCTTGTACTCATCGATCAACCAGACGTCGCTCTCCCCGTCCACATAGGCCAGCAGGCAGAAGGCGTCCGCGTCCTCGAATCCAAGGTCCAACCCCCCGGTCAACCGCATCGACCGCCACTTCCCGGCAGCCCACGCGCTGAACTCCGCGTCCTCGAAGAACGCCGTCGGCATGAACACCGACAGGTCGGAGTTGGTCGAATACTCGCCGAGCAGGAACCGCGCCCTGTCCTGCCCCGTGAGTTCCTTCTCGAGCTGCTCGACGAAGTCCTCCGCGAGGTTCGCCACGTTGTCACAGGGGTTCATCTGGATCTTGCCGTAGCTCCCGGCCACCTCTTTCCCGGTGTCGGGGCTCACCCCCTCGAACCACAGCTTGTACGTCCAATGGTTGATCGACGTGGGGTTGAGGTCGCAGATGAACCGGGGCTTGAACCCCTCGATCTTCTGGGCCAGCCGGGTCCGCAGCAGCTTCACCGTCGCGAACGACACGTCCTGCGACTCGTTGACGTACAGCAGGCAGTACTCGGTGCCGAGGATCTTGTCCACCCGCTCCTTGTCGTCAAGGCCCGCGCAGATCACCTCACTCCCGTTCCTGAACGACATCGTCATCAACTGCTCGTTCGTCGTGTACTCCGCACCCAGAACCAACCCGACAAGCCTCGCCACCTTCGACAGCGTGTCGTTCCAGATGGAGTTCCGCACGTCGGTCGCGTACCGGCGTGCCACCAGCATCCTCGAGTTCGGGAACTCAAGGCAGCAGTACAACATGAAATAAACGACAAGCGCGGTCTTCCCAGACCGCGCCCCTCCATACAACAACACGTTCCTCGAGCCCAGCAGGACCTCGAGCGCCTCACCCTGACGTTCGGTGAGGGTCAAATCGTGACCCCTTCCCGGTCGCACAGCGTGTCCGCGACGGCCCCGGAGAACGCCAGGAGGGCCCCGCCTGCCGCGTCCCGTGTCTCCACGTCCGCCGCCGCCTTCATCCCCTCACGCAACGCCTTCAGCCTCGAATCGAACACCAACGGCCGGTCCATCGCCTCGCCAAGCCTGATCTCCTGCGACGCCTTCCCCATGAACCTGTCCAGCACCGCCTCCGACGCCTTGAACCGGAGCGCCGGATCAGCCGACTCGTCCTCGAGCAGGTCCTTCTGGAAACGCACCGCCACCGGAGCCGCCGACGCCAAGGCCCGCTTGACATACATCAGCGCCACATGCGTCGCCTTCGTCACCTTCCCCGCCGTCTCCTTGGGCCCAAAAACAAGCGCCCCAGAGGAAACAGGCACACTCTCCGCTTCCATAACCAGACAGTATGACGCATTCCATCAGTTTGTCAACAGGATTCGTCCACCCCGGCCATTTCACCCACCTCCTGTATCCGCTTCCCTATCCAAAGCATCACCGGAACCGCCATCGAGTTCCCGCACGCCTTGTACCTCGGCCCGTCTGCCGCGGGCTTGCCCCGGTAAGGTACCTGGGTCCAGTCGTCAGGGAATCCTTGCAGGCGCTCGCACTCACGGGGGGTAAGCCGGCGCACGGCCATCGTCTGGCGAATGTAGCTCGTCTGCTTCATCCCCGGCTGCGCGGCGAGCGCTCCGACAACATCCATCTCCCGCAGCTCGTCGCGGCTGTTCTGGGCGAAGGCGATAGCTTGTCCCTGCGCCTGGTCGAGCGTGTGCGCAACATCGTCGGCGATGCCGTGGCCGTTGGCCGAGGTCTGCGCCGTGCGGATGGCGACCACGTGGGAATGTCCCTTTGTGAGAGTGAATGAGGGATCGCCTTCTTGCCCAAATCCCAAACCTCCACTTGCGTGGCCCTCGCTCATGTTCTGGGTATCCAGCGGGTAAGCCACCGCGTGTCCCCTGTCCTCCCTGCCGAGGGGGGGGGGAAAGCCCTCGGAGATGTCGGGGTCCTGGCGGGCGTTGACGACGAGCACCTCGGCTCCATTGCCACCCTCGGTTCCGCTCGGGCCTTCTTTTGTCAGAGTACCCGCTACGCCTTCTGATTCCTTGTATTTTCCAAACTGCTGATTTATAAAGGCTGTCACCAGCGGCGTCCCCCGTCCCGTCCCGTCCTCGCTTGAGTCGTAGCGCTTGGTCAGAGCGTGCGCCAGGATCGGCGCCTCATGGTTGCAGGTCAGGGATGGCGAGCCATCCCTGCATACTTCCGCGTTGCCCTGCCCGTGGGCCATCACAAGGAAGTCGGCTTCGGTTCGCTCGTTTCCAGTGCGGCCGACTCCAGCGCCGCTTGAAGAGAGGGTGGGAGCGACTATCCCCGCCTCCCAGCGCGGCGCAGGATTCCCCGACAGGCTGTGGCGCTCAAAAAGTACCGCTGCGGGAGGTCGCCAGTCTCCAAGATATCCGACAACGAAGACGCGACGGCGTCGCTGGGGAACTCCAAGGTACCGAGCGTCAAGAACCCGGTAGGCGAACCCATACCCGAGTTCCGCCAGCCCTCCGAGGAAGGCTCCAAAATCCCGGCCCTTGTTTGATGACAGTACTCCGGGGACGTTCTCCCAGACCATCCATTTGGGCCTGAAGCGATCAAGAAGTCCAAGATAGACGAGCATGAGGTTTCCGCGAGGGTCTTCCAGTCCTTTTCGCAGTCCTGCAACACTGAAAGACTGGCAAGGTGTTCCTCCGACCAGAAGGTCGATTGATCCTCTTTCAAGATTCCACTCCTTAAACTTCGTCATGTCGCCCAGGTTGGGGATGGTTGGGTAATGATGGGCCAGCACCGCGCTCGGAAACGCCTCGATCTCGCTGAACGCCACCGGCTCCCACCCGAGGACCTCCCACGCCACCGACGCCGCCTCGATCCCACTGCAGACCGAGAGATACCTCAAACCTCCCCCAGCATCAGCTTCGCCCGCTCCCTCGCCCAGGCAAGCCCCTCGCCTCCCCCTCCCGCCGCCTTCTCCTCCAGCGACGGCCGCCCCACCTTCCTCACCCTCACCTCCCCCCCCCCAAACACCACCCCCCCCCCCCCCCCCCCCCCCCCCCACACCCCCCCCCCCACACCCGCCGCCCGGACCGCGCGTCATCCCCCCCCCCCCACACACACATACACTCCCCCCCTACACACATGCACGCACACAAACACACAGGTATGAACGCATGCACACACAAGCACACACAAATAGCCCAACGCTCACACAGGCACACATGCAGTGCA